>Ga0180007_10005772_pt1 | contig 12342 bp, 7 predicted proteins | sample MM_PC_MetaG_FD_121122 | JGI IMG/M metagenome (GOLD analysis project Ga0180007, IMG submission 121122) | Groundwater microbial communities from the Aspo Hard Rock Laboratory (HRL) deep subsurface site, Sweden - MM_PC_MetaG | ecosystem: Environmental > Aquatic > Deep subsurface > Groundwater...
AGCTGCCCAATGACATGGATCATATCGAACCCTTTATGATGAATGCCATGCACCGGGTACCCGCCCTTGAAGAAACTGAAATCCTCCGCTTCACAACGGTTCCGGAAAGTTTCACCATAGACAATCAATATGTTCTGGGGGAGGTCCCAGCAATCCAAAATCTTTACGCTGCCACGGGTATGAATACGTCTGGATTAATGTGTGGAGCCGGTGTCGGGTTGAAGATGGCCGAATGGATCACCTTGGAACGTCCCCAGCAGGATATCTGGGAAATGGATGTACGGCGTGTATACAGCTGGCAAAACAACCGAAATTATTTACGTGACCGTATCAAGGAAATGGTCGGTAATGCCTGGGCAAACCATTATCCCTATAAACAATTGAAAACGGCCCGGCCCGTTCGACGTTCAGCCATGCACGATCAATTGGCTTCTTTGGGTGCCTGTTTTGGGCAACTTTCCGGTTGGGAGAGGCCCAACTGGTTCGCCCCTGAAAATGTCACTCCCGAGTACCAATACTCCTGGGGCCGCCAGAACTGGTTTGATTATTCTGCAGCGGAACACATGGCCGTGCGTGAAGGCGTAGGTGTATACGACTTGAGTTCATTTGCCAATTTTTATCTCCAGGGCAAAGATGCACTGTCTGTTTTGCAACATCTTTGTGCCAACGATATTGATGTTGAAATTGGTAAAATCGTTTATACCCAGATGCTCAATGAAAAAGGAGGGATTGAAGCAGATTTAACTGTTACGCGCCTGGAATTGGATAAATTTTTCATTGTCACGGGCACACCAACGGGGGTACGGGATTTTGATCGGATTGCCCGTCATATTCCAGAAGATGCCCATGCTGTTTTAACAGATATGACCTCAGCCTATGCAACACTTGGTGTAATGGGTCCAAAATCACGGGAACTCCTTTCACGGATATCCCTATCTGATTTATCGAACCAGGCATTTCCATTTGCTACAGCGCGGTATATCGAACTTGCTTATGCCACCCCCTTGGCTTTGCGAATTTCCTATGCAGGTGAACTGGGCTGGGAGATCTATCTGCCCCCAGATTTTGCCCACGCTTTTTTTGAAACCCTGATGAAAGAGGGCAAAGACCTGGGAATAAAACCAGTTGGCTTTCATGCCATTGATTCCCTTCGTCTGGAACGCGGCTTTAGACATTGGGGCGCCGATATCGGCCCTAACGATACCCCCTTTGAGGCAGGCCTGGGCTTTGCCGTAGATCTTAACAAAAAAGATTTCATAGGCCGCAAAGCATTGCTGGCTCAAAAAAATGAAGTGCTGAAACGAAAACTGGTCACTTTCACAGTGGATGATCCCGAGGCTTTGATCTATCACGATGAACCCATCTATCGAAACGGTATCCTGATCTGTGGTAATACCCATGGGTCATTTTCCCATGTACTGGGATTGCCCATTGGCATGGGTTATCTGGAAAATCAAGACGGCATCACAGATGAATGGATTCTTTCAGGCAAATACGAAATTGAGGTGGAAGACAGGCGCATTCCAGCCAAAGTCCATATCAATGCAGTGTATGATCCAAAAGGGGAACGGGTTCGGATGTCTTAATGAATACCCATAAAATTTTTAATATCCTAGATCGGTTGTATTTCTATCTAAATAAATTCGATCTAACTTGCAATCGGAGGTGACATGAAAGGAAGAGTTAACAATTGGTTGACACAAAATGAAATTGAACAGATTCACCAGGCTTCGCTGGAAATTCTCTGGGAAAGGGGCATGCGTATCACCCACAAAGGTGCTTTGGAACTGTTGACCTGCGCTGGAGCCAAATACGACGAAAAGACCGATATGGTCCGCTTTCCTCAAGATCTAGTGGAAAAATACCTTGCCACTGTGCCTGCACAATTTACAATAGGTTCACGCAATGGAGAAAGGGACTTTTCCCTGGGAAAAAATGAAATCCCCTATGTCCGTAACAGCTCCGGAGCTGAAGGATACATTGATTTAAAAACCCGCAAATACCGGCTGGGTACAAAAAAAGATCTGATGGAATGGACCCGTCTGGTGGAAGGTTTGGAAAATATCCATATCTGCGGCGGTCATTACCCCTGTGATGCCCCCATGAATACCCGGGATGTCCTGGCAGCTAAAATTATATTTGAAAACACGGTTAAGCCTTTGTTTATAAACCCTTATGACCTTGAAACATTCAAAGCCATGGTGGATATGGCTTTGGTGATACAGGGCGGCAAAGAAGCTTTACGTAAAAGTCCTTTATTTACGATTCTGACCTCAGCCACGGCTCCGGCAAATATTCTTGATTATGCCATTGATATTATCTTTTATGCTGGTGAATACGGGGTTCCCGTGGAAATCAATTCTGCTCCGCTCATGGGTGGCACAGCTCCTGTAACCATTGCCGGCGTGGTGTTGCAAAACAATCTGGAAATTATGGCCCTGGCTGTTATTTCACAATTGGCCCATCCTGGAGCGCCTCTATTGCACCGCGGCATCACAATGTATATGGATATGGCCAGCGGAGCCGGGCTCATCGCAACCACGGAGTGTGCCCTGGCACAGGTCGCAGCCTCTCAGGTGGTACAGGCCAAATATAATTTCCCAGTGGTCTCCTACGGCCCCATATCCGATGCAAAAATGCCTGATAGTCAGTGCCAGATCGAACGTACCGTGCAGACGGTTCTGGCCGGGATCACGGGCAGTCAGTTATTACTGGCTGCAGGCTTCATTGAAGCACTCTACAGCATTGATCCTGTGCAATTGATTATTGATAACGAAATCATCGGCAGTCTTTATCGTATTTTACGTGGAATTACGGTTAATGAAGCGACCCTGGCCAAAGAATTGATTAAAAACACCCTTCCCAACGGCAACTACCTAAACCAACGTCATACCTTTGATCATTTCCGCAGCGAGCATGACATCCCAAGATGCTTTAACCGAAAATCACGCCCAGCCTGGGAAGCCAATGGATCCAAAGATATGAATCAACTTGCTGTTGACCGGGCACAAACTCTGCTGGCAGACTATGACAGTTCGCCCCTGTCTGAGCATGTATTAAAAGAGCTGGATACCATCTATAATGTCGTAACAGAAAATAAGCATAAAACATCCCATTAAATATTAGGAGTTTTTATAAAATGAGTTATTACGCAGAACATTATGACCCGCTTAAAACAGATCTGTCATATGATTCCGTTATCCAGAAAGGGATCAGCCATACATCTCCAGCCGTAAAATCCTTCCAGGCCTATGCTGATCCCCTGGTTCTGAACAAAGGTGACGGACCTCATCTCTGGGATGTCAACGGTAAAAAATACCTGGACCTGATGGCCCAGAACCTGTGCATCAGTGTGGGGTATAATCATCCCCTGGTGAACAGTGCAGTAAAGGAACAAATGGATATGCTCACCCACAGCACTGCCATGTACGTTCACCCCTCACCCGTCCACTATGCCGAAGAACTGGCTGCCCGTTTTCCCAAGGGACATGACTGGGTGGTTCATCTGGTCAACTCCGGTGCAGAAGCCGTGGATGTGGCGATTTTAATGGCACGCCTGTATACGGGCAATATGGATATCCTGGCCCTGCGCAACTGCTATCATGGTGTCCAGGGCAGCGCTTTGGCCGTGACCGGGATGAAAGTTTTCCGTCAGCCCGTTGCAACGGATACTGCAGTGCATCATGTGGCCAACCCCCATCCCTACCGAGGCTTCTTTGGTGATGCAATTGACGAGTATATCGAAGAAATCGATCGTACCATTATTTCATCTACTCCCGGTAAAATCGCAGGCTTTATTGTTGAACCCATACAGGGTTTCGGCGGTGTCGTGCCACAGCCCAAAGGCTATCTAAAAGCCGCGTTTGAAAGGGTAAAGGCTGCCGGTGGGGTATGTATGGTGGATGAGATCCAAACCGGTGTAACACGTACCGGGGAAAATTTCTGGGCCTTTGAAAGAGATAATGTGATTCCGGATATTATCATTCTGGGCAAAGGCATTGGCAACGGTTTCCCGCTTTCCGCCGTGGTTGCCAAACGTGAGGTTGCCCAGCCCATGGCCAACAAAAAATGGTTCAACACGTATGGTTCCAACCCCATGTGCTGTGCTGCCGGACGGGCCGTGCTGCGTGCCATTGATGAAGATCAAACCCAGAAAAATTCTAAAATCATGGGAGCGCGTATGAAAAGCAATATCGATCAACTCAAGGAAAAATACGATATCATCGGAGATGTTCGTGGCCGTGGTCTTATGGTCGGTATTGAACTGGTTAAAGACCGCACAACCAAAGAACCGGCGGAAGCAGAAGCCGGAAGGATTGTTGAGGCGGCCAGAGAAAATGGATTAATTATCGGTAAAGGCGGTGCAATGGGCAACATGCTGCGCATCAATCCGCCTTTGTGTATCAATAAAGAAGATGTGGATTTTGCAACATCTGTTTTGGACCATGCGTTTAGTAAATTGTAAAAACTTAAAACAAAGGGAGATAAAAATATGTCACCTATTCCAAAAGTCCGGATATTGATTAATGGACGTTTTGTAAATTCGGAATCATCCCATTATGAAAATATTATGAATCCTGCAACCCAAGAGGTCCTTGCCCAGGTGCCGTATTGCACCCAAGATGAGGTCAAGGCTGCCGTCTCTTCTGCCAAGAAAGCCTTTAAATCCTGGTCCAAGACTGCAATTACCTCACGTGCACGCATCTTTTTTAAATTCCAGGAATTGATACGCAAGCATCTTCCGGAACTTGCGGCATCCGTGACGGCCGAATTGGGTAAAATCGGCCCGGATGCAGAAGGGGATGTGTTTCGCGGCCTGGAGGTAGTAGAGCATGCCTGCGGGATCTCCTCCCTGCAAATGGGAGATTTTGTTGAAAATGTTGCCCGTAATGTCAATACGTTCACAATGCTGCAACCCCTGGGGGTTTGTGCCGGTATTACCCCATTTAATTTTCCAGGTATGATCCCTTTATGGATGTATCCCATGGCCATTGCCTGCGGCAATACCTTTGTCCTAAAACCCTCTGAATTAGACCCCATTACAACTACCCGCATTACTGAACTGGCACAGGAGGCTGGTTTACCCGATGGTGTTTTAAATGTTGTCCATGGCGGCAAGGATGTTGTCAATGCGTTGTGCGATCATCCTGATATCAAAGCGTTGTCTTTTGTTGGCTCAGTACCTGTGGGAACTGCGGTTTACAACCGGGCCACTCAGAGCGGCAAGCGGGTACAGGCCATGCTGGGCGCCAATAATCATGGTGTCGTCCTGCCGGATTCAGACAAAGAGTTTACTCTTAACGCTTTGGTTGGAGCCTGTTTTGGAGCTTCGGCCCAGCGTTGCATGGCCATTCATACAATGGTCCTGGTGGGAGAATCCCGTTATTGGCTGCCTGATTTTATTGAAAAAGTTAAAACCTTAAAGGTGGGGGTGGGTACAGATGAAAATACGGACATGGGCCCCCTGATTCGTCCGGCTGCCAAAGACAGGGTGGTAAGTTACATTGAAAAAGGGATATATCAGGGTGCAAAATTGGAATTAGACGGTCGAAATCTGGAAGTCCCTGGTTATGAAGCTGGTAATTTTTTAGGTCCAACTATTTTTTCAAAGGTTACCCCCAAAATGGATATCTATAAAGAAGAAATTTTCGGGCCTGTTCTTTGTGTAATTGAATTAGATACGTTGGATGAAGCAATTGAATTTGTAAACAAAAATCCCTTTGGCAACGGGACTGCTATTTTTACCACAAGCGGCATTGCCGCCCATAAGTTCAAGAGCGAAATCGATGTGGGTCAGATCGGTGTGAATCTGCCGATTCCTGTACCCCTGCCCTTCTTCAGTTTTACCGGTTCCCGGGGCTCCAAACTTGGAGATTTAGGACCCTATGGCAAACAGGCAGTACAGTTCTATACCCAAACCAAAACCATCACCGAACGCTGGCCTGAGACAAAATCCAATGACCATGGGTTTAATACTGCAATTACATTAAAATAAAGATTAAAAATAACAATTTTACCAGGGACCACAAATCCAGCAATTTTCTGGAAAGGAGGATTTAATTTTTCAAGTTGCAGGCTCTAACAAAATTTTGGAAAATAATTTTGGTCAAACGACACATTTTAACAATTGGAGGCGCAAGAGGGAATAAAAATGGAAAACTTAAAAGAAATGGAAAACTTATTGAAGCAGGGAAAAATTTCACGAAGGGATTTTTTGGTTAAAACAACACTCCTGGGAGCTGCTGCTACACTCACGCCTGCAGCTTTCTTTACGAACAACGCACGGGCCGGCGTACCAAAGAAAGGTGGGCTCTTTCGAATGGGAATGGTGGGCGGCAACACCACAGACTCAATGGATCCGGGGTTGTTGAATGATGCCATGAATCAGAATCTAAACTGGCAAATCCGCAACAACCTGGTGGAAGTAGATGATAAAGGCAACCTGATCCCAGAGCTAGCTGAAAGCTGGGAATCATCTCCTGATGCTGCGACCTGGACTTTCAAGATCCGCAAGGGTGTAGAATTCCATAATGGCAAGACCCTGACAGCCGAAGATGTTATCGCCTCAATCAATCATCACAGGGGAGAAGGAACCAAATCAGCAGGCAAGGCTATCCTGTCACCAGTAAAGGATATAAAAGCCGATGGCAAACACATCGTGGTTTTTACATTGGATTCAGGTAATGCTGACTTTCCAGCAGTTTTAACCGATTTCCATTATCCAATTTTCCCGGCAGGAACACAGGGCGCTGCATTTGAACAAGGCATCGGCACAGGCCCTTTTGTACTCAAAACATGGGAGCCGGGTGTTCGGTCTCTTACAACACGAAATCCCAACTATTGGAAGGAAGGAAGAGGACATTTTGATGAAGTTCAAATGCTGGGGATCAATGATGTGACGGCAAGAACCAGTGCGCTGCTGTCCAGACAGATCGATTTCATGAATCAATGTGAGCTGAAAACAGTGAATCGGTTGGAAAAAGCATCTGAAGTAAACATATTACGGGCACCCGGCAATTTTCACTATACCCTTCCCATGATGGTTGACCAAGCTCCTTTTAACAACAATGATGTGCGGCTTGCTTTGAAATATGCCATTGACCGGGAAGAACTTTTAAAACAATTTTTGAACGGATACGGCAGGGTTGGCAATGATCACCCCATCTCCCCAAATTATCGCTACTTTGCAAAAGACCTGCCACAGCGCCATTATGATCCGGATAAGGCCAAATTTCATTTAAAAAAGGCCGGGATGGAGGGTACAACATTTAAACTCCATACATCCGGGCTCAACAACATTGTTGATGCTGCCATACTCTACAAAGAGCAAGCCTCCAAGGCAGGAATCAATATCGAGACAGTTCTAGAACCTACTGATGGTTACTGGGCCAACGTATGGTTGAAAAAACCCTGGATATCATGTTTCTGGAATGGAAGAGCCACCGTAGACCTGATGTTTTCAACAGCCTATTCAGCTGAAGCCAAATGGAATGATACCCATTGGAAAAATCCAAGATTTAACGAATTACTCAAGGATGCCCGGGCCGAGCTTGATGAAAAGAAACGAGGTGAGATGTACAAGGAAATGCAGCTGCTCTGCCGAGATGATGGCGGCTCGATTATATATTTGTTTAAAGATTATGTTGAAGCCACAAGCAAAAAAATAGGCCATGGCGAACTATCAGGAAACCTGGAAGCTGACGGTTGCAGGAATGCTGAACGATGGTGGTTTGAGTCTTAATCAATCATTTTTATTTTATCGCATTATTGGGGCTGGATACAATTGTATCCAGCCCCTGTTTGTTTTTATATGAATGAATAAAAACCTGGGGTTGTTTTCCGTTTTTAAATAAACAGGGAAGCATTTTGTGAAGAAGAGTCTTGTGCCCTGCCAAAAAAAAGTTTATGATTCTGGTCTTGAAAATTATTAAGCAGTAAAGAGAATATCATGGCGTTCAAACGAAATGAGGATCAACATCCTATTCCTGATAGCAATACGGATCCCATAAACCCGCTTTTGTCTACCCAGAAAAATTTTCCTTCTTCCCTGGACCTTTCCTACCTTTCCTATCTTCTGGACAACCTTCCCGGTATCGCCTTTGTATGCCGGAATGATCCGGAGACAACAATAGAATACATCAGCATGGGATCGCGCCAACTATTGGGTTACACTCCCCAATTTCTTCTGACAGAGAGGGCTTTTACAAAAATCGTTCACAAGGAAGACAGGGCCAACAATAAACGTGCAATGGATTCTTTAACACCTGAAAATTCAAGTTACACAATCACTTACCGCATTCGCAAAGCAAATGGTGAGGATCGATGGGTCAATGAGCAGGCTCAAGGTCTATACAACAGCAAAGGGGAGCTTCTGGTTGTGGTGGGACTGATAACAGACATCCAGGGACAAAAACAGGTTGAATATCGATTAATAGAAGAAAATAGACGGCTGAAAGCCTCCATAAAAGAACGCGGTGGCCTGGTGGACCTTGTGGGACGAAGCACGGGCATGCAGAAGATCTACGATTTGATTTTAAAAGCTGCTGAATCTAACCGCCCGGTTGCAATATCGGGGGAGTCTGGCACAGGAAAGGAATTGGCGGCTATCGCCATCCACGAACTAAGCGCAGTGCGGGAAGCTCCGTTTATAGCCGTCAATTGTGGAGCCATCCCGGAAAATTTATTTGAGAGCGAATTTTTCGGACATAAAAAAGGGGCCTTTTCCGGTGCACACCAGGATACACCAGGATACCTGGAACGGGCCAATAAAGGGTCTTTATTTCTTGACGAAGTGGGGGAACTGCCATTTCACATGCAGGTCAAGCTTTTGCGAGCCTTAGATGGCAATGGTTTTACTGCTGTGGGTGGAGAAAAAACCAAGTTCTCCCGGTGCCGGCTCATCACAGCCACTAACCGTGACCTGGTTGAGATGGTTGAGCAGAAGAAAATGCGCCAGGATTTTTTTTACCGGATCAATGTGTTGCCGTTGCGCATGCCTCCTTTGCGTGAACGCATTGAAGATATCCCTATTTTGATTGATCATTTTCTAAACAAGTGGTTTGGCGGAGAAAAAGTCCCCACAATTCCCGATACCATCATGCTGCGAATGATGAAGCATACCTGGCCCGGGAATGTGAGGGAACTGGAAAACGTTATTTCACGATATATTACGTTTAACCGTCTGAAATTCACCCATCACCGGGTTGACCCGGGCCAAAATCAATTGCATATCCCTAAGGGTATGGTCCAAAAAACCAGTGACAATCTGATTAACCTCATGGATCGGGTGGAAAAACAGGTCCTCCTTGATACGCTTAACAAACATTCCTGGCGCATATCTGAAACAGCTCAAAGCCTTGGAATCAATATCCGTACCTTACAAAGAAAACTCAAAAAACATACCTTAAGATAGCCCACGCTGCTTTTTTGAACATTTTTAAGGTTGTGTCATTTCTCCCAACAATTTAACTACAGATAAACCTTGATTTTAACTCAAAGATCACCATACGCCTGTCTGTAAAGCCGCTCTAAGTCTTCCTGGGTGGGAACCCGGGGACTTCCATAGGTGTTGTCATTTTTAAGGGCCAATGCCGCCATTTTGGGAATCATTGCTGGATCATGTTTCTCTTTGGTCAGGCGGATGGGCAGATCAAGGGATACTGCAAATTTTTCCATGGCCTCTGCTGCCTTATCCGCTGCATCCAGTTTGCCAAGTCCCTGAACATTTTCTCCCATAGCCTGGGCCACATCAATCATCCTTTCTACACATGCCATGGTATTGAACCGCATAACGGGACCCGCCATAATTGCAAGGGTTTCACCATGGCTTAATCCGAATTTTGATGTCAGCTGAAGCCCTGATGCATGGATTAAGGCACACCCCGTATTCATTGCAAATCCGGCTTCCATTGCACCCAGAAGCATCTGTTCTCTTGCTTCCATGTCGTTTCCATTTGCCACGGCCCGGCCAAGAAACTTAAAAATTCGTTTTATCGCCGTAAGGGCATACATATCTGTCTGGGGCATCTTGTAACGGTGATAATAGGCTTCAAATCCATGGATCAGGGCATCAAATCCCGTTGCAGCCGTCAGTTTCGGCGGCATGCTCACCGTCATCTCCGGGTCCAGTAAAGCAATTTTCGGCAGACACATCCATCCGCCGCAAAATCCCTTATAATTTTCCTTAGTATTGGTTACCACGGTCCAGGCCCCTACCTCACTGCCGGTTCCGGCAGTTGTCGGGATCAGGATCGTTGGGGGGATGGCATTTTTATTGGGTGTGTCATAGGGATCAGATACATAGTTGAGAACAAAATTATCCCTGATTGAACCCGGGTTTGTCGCTATGATTCCGATGGATTTGGCCGTATCCAGGTTACTGCCGCCGCCAACGCCGATAATCACATCACATTTTTCTTCTTTATAAATTTTACAGCCATTGTCAATCTGCACATCCGTTGGGTTGACATCACTATCCAGATAAAGGATATAATCGATATTTTTCTCTTTTAAAGAGGTTTCTATGGATTTGAACGGCGACAGGCCGGCAATGATCTCATCTGCCACTAAAAAAACCTTTTTACCCCCCATCTGCTGGACATAAGTTCCTGTATCACGAACCACTCCGCGGCCGAATATCACTCTTTCCGGGCTCATGAACAAACTTCCTTTAAGTGTCATTTTCTTTCTCCTGTATTTGCTAAAGTGTTACACTATTTCCCTGCAAGTATAGTCATTAATCCATCTATGTTTTCCAGTTTATCAAAATCCAGAATCATTTTAACAGCCTTGCTTATGCTGCTGTCATCCAGAACATAGGATGCCTGATTTCTAAACTTGTCCTCAACGTCTTTCACAGACAATGGATTTCTGGGATCACCAAGGGGAACTTCAATAAACTCAATGAACGAGTCCCCTTTTTGTGTGATGACTTCCACCCTTGCCGTCAGCTGTTCATTTTCCACATATACCCTGTCCAGTTCCGGATCAACATTCACCCGCACCTTTGCTGCAAGATCGATGATCGCCTGATTGTCCAGCTTTTCCCGGGTGTACCAGCCAGGGCCGGGTTTTTCCCCCATGATTACCATTGCCGCCGTATAGGGGATGCAGAACTGGGCATCCACAACACTGACCGGTTCATACACCTCCTGGGATTTTACCCAGGAAAATGAGTTGACGATAATCTCCTTGATATCTGCCGGCAAAAGCGTGTTCGCCTGTTTTATCTGTTTTATGCAGTCCAGGGCTGGGTGCTGCCACCGGCAGCAGGAATAGGGTTTAAAACTCATGTCATTGAAGATGACATATTCCTGCCCCAGTCCGGCCGTCATTCGTTCAAAATCACACTTGTCTGAACCGGCCATGATCCAGAACCCATTGTCCCCGTCCAGAATATACCGGTTCCCGATAAATCCGTTTTCAGCAAGGACAGCTGCCAGTGTCCCTGTCCAGCAGGGCCAGCCCGTGGGTTCCTTGACCCAGTGAATCGGGCGTTCCGCTATATCCCATCCCCATTTCTGGGTATTGGGCAAAGGGGCGGTTGCCCCGGCAACGCCAAAGGCATTGAACATCTGGTCTGTATCCAGATTCATGGTTTTGGCAGCAGCCACCACTGCACCGAATGTCTGCCAGGTCCCCACTCCCCAGACCTTCTGCATCCGTTCATGGGTGGGTTGTATCGCAAGTCCGATACGATTGCCCACATCATACGCCGTTATGATGGCCGTCAGAATTTGTTTTCCCGTTGCCTGTTTCCATTCGCCCACGGCCAGGGCGGCCGGTATGATTGATGATCCAGGATGTCCAATGCCGTTGGCAAGGTAGGTATCATCAAAATCCAATGCATTGGCATTGGTGCCATTGACAAATGCTGCCTGGATACAGGGAACCTTGTTACCCCCGCCAACAAGGGTTGCTTCCTTACTGCCGCCCATCTGTTTAAACGGGGTCAGGACACTATTTCCAATGGGGGATCTGCTGCCTCCCAGAGAACAACCAAGGTTGTCCAGAATATGGAGTTTGGTTTTTTCGATCACCTGTTTTGGAAAATTTTCAAACCTGGTTCCAACGGTATAGTCTACCAGCTTTTTGGTTACCCACTCCTGCATGGTACAAATCTCCTTTTCTAAACATTTTTTATTTCTTTTTTGCGGCAATCAACAAACCTCATCAATTCCTTTTCAATCCCAGGATCAATATATGGCTTTTCATAGGTTGACAACCGCTTGGTTTTATAGTCTGCAGCCCTTTCCCAGATCTGCTGTTTACCATTTTTCTTCCAGTTGTCATATCCACCCCGGACAGCCAGTTTGGGGATGAAAAATTCTGATTTAAACCGGG
>Ga0180007_10005773_pt1 | contig 12342 bp, 19 predicted proteins | sample MM_PC_MetaG_FD_121122 | JGI IMG/M metagenome (GOLD analysis project Ga0180007, IMG submission 121122) | Groundwater microbial communities from the Aspo Hard Rock Laboratory (HRL) deep subsurface site, Sweden - MM_PC_MetaG | ecosystem: Environmental > Aquatic > Deep subsurface > Groundwater...
AAATTGGCCTATGGAGTTAAAACCAGGAAAAAGAGAGCCAGCGATCGATTGATTATTAAAAGAAGGCCTAAAAAGAAAAAGAAGTAAGGGCTTTGTCTGCTCTCCTGAATTTCTATAATTTATGGAGATTTAGGAGAGCAGGTACAAAACCTTATCCCGACATAATGTCGGGATGCTCAATTTAATCACTAAAAATCCTTTGTTTAAAAACTCGGATTTTTAGATAAAATTCGCATGAGCAGATCAATCAAAAAAGGTCCATACGTTGATGCCAAACTATTGAAAAAGATAGCCAAGTTAAAGTCGGGCGAGAAAACAATTATCAAAACCTGGGCAAGGAATTCTTCTATTGCTCCCGAAATGGTTGGTTTTACTTTCGGCGTTCATAACGGCAAACAGCACATTTCCGTTTTTATCACTGAAGATATGGTCGGGCATAAGTTGGGGGAATTTTCTCTGACAAGAAAATTCATCAAACATGGCGGTAAAATGCAGAAAGAACAGGAAACAGTCGCCCGCCAGAAATAAAAGGTTGACCTATTATGACAACAGTTAAACTAAGACATCTTAGAATATCACCGAGAAAAGTCAGATTGGTTGTGGACCTCATTAGAGGTTTAGATGCGTCAAAAGCCGTCAGCCAGTTAAAATTTTTAACAAAAAGATCGGCTGGGCCAGTTTTAAAACTTTTGAATTCAGCTACAGCCAATGCCTTAAAGAATCAGGGTTTGACCGAAGAAAACCTTTATATCTCGGATATTAAAGTTGACAGCGGACCAAGTTTGAAACGCTGGCGGGCAAGAGCAATGGGCCGAGCAGCCGCGATCTTAAAAAGAACTAGCCATATCACGCTAACCCTCAAGGAAAAAGATTCATCAATGGTTAAGCCCCAAGGGGGCAAGCCCCAAAGAAGCGAACCCATTCAAGAAAAAATATCAGTTCAGTCAGAAGAGGGCCCGAAAAGGCCGACATCAAAAGTGGTTGAAAAGATTATCGCGGAAAACAAACCGCTGCCAAGAGGAAAATCGGTTGCCCCTAAAAGGCCCTATCAAGAGGATTCACAGTCAAAAAAGAAATTTTTCAGCCGCCAGACATTTGGCAACGCCAAAAAGATTTTTAGAAGAAAAAGTATTTAAGGGCTTTGTCTGCTCTCCTGAATTTCTATAATTTATGGAGATTTAGGAGAGCAGGTACAAAACCTTATCCCGACATAATGTCGGGATGCTCAATTTAATCACTAAAAATCCTTCGTTTAAAAACTCGGATTTTTAGATAAAATTCGCATGGGACAAAAAGTTCATCCATACGCCTTCCGATTGGGTTTTATTAAAAATTGGAAATCGCGTTGGTTCAATAAAAAGAAATATAGCGAACTTCTTAAGCAGGATTATTTACTGCGCAGTTTTATTTTAAAAAAACTAGATAAAACCGGAGTGAATTCCGTAGAGATAGAACGCTCGGCCAACTTCGTCAATGTTATTATTCAGACATCCAGGCCAGGCCTAGTCATCGGCCGGGGCGGTTCTGGAATAGAAGAATTGAAAAAAGAAATCAAATTATTGATCTACAAGCAAGATCCGTCTCTAGTTAAAACTGAGATTCGCTTGGAAGTAGAAGAAATCAGAGATCCTTCCAATTGGGCGGCGGTGATGGCGTCAGATATCTGCACTCAAATAGAGAAAAGAATGCCCTATCGCCGGGTGCTGAAACAGATGATTGAAAAGATCATGCAGGGCCGGGAAGTGAGCGGCGCTAAAATAATGCTCAGCGGACGGCTCAATGGAGCTGAAATTGCCAGGAGAGAATGGCTGAAAAAAGGCAGAATTCCTCTTCAGACATTGCGTTCCGATATTGACTATGCCCAAGCAACTGCTTACACTACCTACGGAACAATTGGGGTAAAGGTTTGGATTTATAAAGGAGAAATTTTCAGCTAACCAATATGTTGCTTCCCAAGAAAGTAAAACATAGAAAATGGCATAAAGGCAGAAGAAGAACAAAAGGCAAAGATTCTCGGGGAACGGAGATTTCTTTCGGTTCCTATGGGTTGAAAGCAGTTGGTTCCGCCTGGTTGACCGCTAGACAGATTGAATCGGCCAGAAGAGCGATGACTAGATATGTCCAACGTGGAGGAAAAATCTGGATAAGAATTTTTCCTGACAAGCCGAGAACAAAAAAAGGAGCCGAGACGCCAATGGGCGGCGGGAAAGGCAGCGTTGACCATTATGTGGCAGCGGTCAAGCCCGGCCGGGTGATTTTTGAGATGGATGGCGTGCCAGAAGAAACAGCCAAAGAAGCCATTCGCTTGGCTGCCCATAAACTGCCGCTTAAAACAAAGTTTGTCAAAAGATAATCCATGAATCCCGTTAGAAATAACGGGGATTCAGAACGGCGAACGATTAACTAATTTCTAACGGGATGAAAACAAAAGAATTAAAACAAAAGAGTAAGAGCGAATTAAATAATTTACTCAAAGAAAACCGAGGGAAAATAGGTCAATTTAAGTTTGATTTGCATTCCAAAAAAATCAAAAACATCAAAGAAGCAAAAGAATTAAGAAAAGATGTGGCGAGAATTTTGACTATTCTAAAAAAAGAAAACAATGAATAAGGCAAAAGAAGAAAAAAACAACAACCAAAAGAAACCATTAGCCAAACCCCGCTTATTACAGGGCGAAGTGGTTAGCGATAAAATGGACAAAACCGCTGTTGTTTCGGTCAGTAGATTTAAGCAACACCCGAAATATAAGAAAAGATATTTGGTCAGCAAGAAATACAAGGCGCACAACGAGAATAACCAGTATAAGACCGGCGACCGCGTCATTATCAGAGAGAGCTGTCCAATGAGCAAAGATAAGAAATGGGTCATAATAGAAAGAAAATAGTCACATGATACAAACAGGAACAAAATTGAAAGTGGCAGACAATTCCGGAGCAAAAATAATCCAGTGTTTTAAGGTTTTGGGCGGCAGCCGCAGAAGATACGCTCAGATCGGAGACATCATAGTTGCTTCCGTCAAAATTGCCGAACCCAGAAAAATGGTCAAGAGAAAGGACGTTGTCAGAGCAGTGATTGTCAGACAAAGAAGAGCTTATCGTCGTTCGGACGGTTCCTATATCCGTTTTGATGAAAACGCGGCCGTCATCGTTGACGGGCACAATCCGAAAGGTGGCCGAATTTTTGGGCCGGTTCCCCGCGAATTAAAAGAAAAGGGTTTTGATAAAATCGTGTCTTTGGCACCGGAGGTCCTATAGCATATTAATGAATTATGAAAATAAAGAAAAACGATACTGTCTTAATAATTTCAGGCAAAGATAAAGGGAAAAAAGGAAAGGTCCTTCAGGCCTTGCCGCGCCTGAACAAGATTCTGGTTGAGGGCGTTAATAAAATTAAAAAGCACAAAAAAGCGAGAAAAGAAAGAGAAAAGGGCCAAGTGGTTGAGATTTCCAAACCAATCAATGTTTCCGACGCAAAATTGGTTTGTCCGAAATGCGGCAAAGCGGTTAGAATTGGTTATCGTTTGACCGAAAAAGGCAAATATCGGATTTGTAAAAAATGCAGCCAGGAGATATAAGATAATTTGAACCTATGCTTACGCTAAAAGAAAAATATACCAAAGAAGTTCTGCCGGCGCTGAAAGAGAAATTCGGGCGCAAGAATAATCTGGCTGTGGCTAGGATTGAAAAAGTGGTTATCAATACCGGATTTGACCCCAATATTAGAGACGAAAAATATCAAGAAGCAATTGCTAATGATCTGGCTCTGATTGCCGGTCAAAGACCTTCGGCCCGTCAAGCGAAGAAATCTATCGCCGGGTTTAAAATCAGAGAAGGAATGCCGGTAGGATTGGCTATCACCCTAAGAGGAAATAGAATGTACGACTTTTTAGACAGATTAATTAATGTAGCCTTGCCGAGATCGCGAGATTTTCGCGGGCTATCCGAGAAAAACATTGACCAAAACGGCAACCTGAATATCGGAATCAAAGAACAGATTATCTTTCCTGAGATTTCAACAGAAAAAGCTGGCAATATTTTTGGCATTGAGATTTCGATTGTCAGTTCGACAAAAACTCGTCAGGAAAGTCTGGAATTATTCAGATTATTAGGATTTCCTATTAAACTGAAAAATAAAGAATAAAAGATATGGCCAAGAAATCAGTTGTTGTCAGATCTCAAAAAAAACCAAAGTTTTCCACTCGCATAGTTCGGCGGTGTTTTCGCTGTGGCAGAAAAAGGGCTTATTCCAGAAAATTTGGCCTGTGCCGAATTTGTTTCAGAGAATTGGCCAATAAGGGAGAAATTCCCGGAGTTAAAAAGAGCAGTTGGTAAAGGGCTTTCTCTGAATTTTAGAGCCGATCGGCGAATAAAATTCAGGTAGAAAACCTTTATCCCGACGTTACGTCGGGATGCTCAATTCTGTAGCTAAATTTATTCGCTACACTTGAGTTCCGCTCTAAATTTAGACATAATTAGCAAAAATATGACAGATCCAATTTCAGATATGTTAACTAGAATAAGAAATAGCCAAGCCGTTTGCCACGAAACGGTCACTATTCCATTTTCAAAAATAAAATTTGAAATAGCCAAAGTTTTGGAAAAAGAAGGATTTATTGACTCTGTCGAGACAAAGGGAAAAAAGGTCAAAAAGACGATAGAAGTCGGTCTAAAATACAAAGATGGAGCGCCGGCAATAGCGGCAATCAAAAGAGTCAGCAAACCCGGTCAGAGGATTTATGTCAAGAAAAACGAAGTTAAATCAGTTAGGGAGGGGTATGGCATAAGTATTATTTCCACTTCTCGGGGAGTCATGACTAATAAAGAGGCAAGGGAAAATAACTTGGGTGGAGAAGTAATCTGCCAAGTTTACTAATATGTCGCGAATAGGCAAAAAAACAATTTTAATACCGGCCAATGTTGAGATAAAAATCAGCGGAAATGAAATTTCAGTTAAGGGGCCGAAAGGAGAGCTTTTCTTGTCCTTGCCGGACGAATTAGCGGTTTCCATCAAAGAAGTTGGCGCGGAGGCAGAAAAAATCCGGGAGCTGACGACAGCGGTTAAGAATAAAACCAAAAGGTCTCCGGCCCTCTGGGGTCTTTTTAGGAGTTTGATTTTTAATATGGTTTATGGAGTAACCAGCGGCTTTGAGAAAAAATTAGAGATAAACGGAGTCGGTTACCGAGCCATAATTGAAGGGAAAAAACTTGTTTTAAATCTTGGCCTTTCCCATCCAATTGAAATAGAGGCGCCTGAGGGCATAGAGTTCAAGGTGGAAAAGAATCTTATTACCATTTCTGGCGCGGACAAACAATTGGTTGGACAAATAGCGGCTAAGATCAGAGCCCAGAAAAAACCAGAGCCGTATAAAGGCAAGGGGATAAAATATCTTGATGAAGTTATCAGGAGAAAGTCAGGCAAGAAAGCGGCCAGCGCTGAATAGAGTTTTAAAAAAATGGCAAAAGAAAAGGAAAGAAAACAAAAAAGAGCCAAGCGCGTTAGAGAAAAAATAAAAGCGGCCAGCCGACCGCGTCTTTCCGTTTTCCGCAGCAATCGGCACATCAGCCTTCAGATAGTTGATGATGACAAAGGCAAAACATTGTTTTCGTTCAGTGATGCGAAGATCAAAACCAAAGAAAAGATGAATAAGTCGGAAATTGCCAAAAAAGTCGGCATAGAAGCGGCAAAAGAAGCGCTTAAAAGCGGCATTAAAGAAGTTGTTTTTGATCGAGGCGGGTATCGATATCACGGCCGCGTTAAGGCAGTGGCTGAAGGCGCCAGAGAGGGAGGACTAAAATTTTAATCATATGCAAAAAAGAGAACTGGAGAAAAAAGAATACGAACAGAAGTTACTGGGAATTGCCAGAGTGGTCAGAGTTGTCGCTGGCGGCCGCCGCTTTAGATTTAGAGCGGTAATGGTCATTGGAGACAAGAATGGAAAAGTTGGAGTGGGAGTCAGTAAGGGCCAGGATGTCAGTATTGCTGTCGAAAAGGCAGTAGCCGACGCCAAAAAAAACATAGTTAAAGTTCCGATCGTCAATGAAACAATTCCTCATAGCGTTGAAGCGAAATTCAGCAGCGCTAGAATAATGCTTAAACCAGCTGCTAAGGGAAGAGGGATAGTTGTCGGCGGGCCGGCCAGAGCTGTTTGCGACTTAGCCGGCATAAAAAACATTTCCGGAAAAATCTTAGGGAAAACAAAAAACAAGATTAGCAATGCGAAGGTGACAATTTTGGCCCTAAGTAAGCTGCGAATAAGAGAGAAAGAGAATAAAGGAAGCAAATAATATGCAGTTGCACGAATTAAAAATTATTCATAAAAATAAATCCCGTCGAAGAATCGGTCGAGGAGGGAAAAAAGGGACTTACTCTGGCAAGGGCGTCAAGGGGCAAAAATCAAGAGCGGGGAAAAAACCGCGTCTTGGCTTTGCTGGCGGAGATACGACTATTGCCAAACGACTGCCTAAACAAAGAGGATCAGTCGGCAAAGTTCCGATTAGAAAAGGGATAAGGCCGTCTTGGCTCTCACTCAAGCCGGTGATTTTGAATTTGAGCGAAATTAAGAAAATATTTTCTGGCAAAAAAGGAGAAGAAATTGTTTCTCCCAAGACCTTGGTTAAAAAGGGACTAATTGGTAAGATTAAAGGTAGAGTTCCTCGGGTAAAAATTCTGGCAGGGGACAAGGACGAGACAATCGGTGATTTGAAATTCAAAAGATTAAAACTATCAAAAAGTGTTCTGGAAAAAATTAAAAAACCAGCTAAAAAATTATAAACTATGAAATGGCTAGAAAAAATTACTCAGATTTTTAAGATTGCGGATCTGAGGAAAAAAATTATTTTTGTCCTCTTGATTTTTGTCGTCTTCAGAATTGCCGCCAATATTCCTGTTCCTGGCATTAACACCGAACAATTGAAGGATTTTTTTGCCAATAACCAACTCTTCGGTCTATTGAATATTTTTACCGGCGGAGCCATGAGTAATTTGTCAATCATTATGCTTGGGCTTGGTCCGTATATTACTGCCACCATTATCATGCAACTTTTGACAATGATTTTTCCCCAGATAGAGGCGCTCTATAAAGAGGAGGGCGAAGCCGGCAAGCAGAAATTTAATCAATACAGCCGAATACTGACTATTCCCTTAGCTGCGCTTCAAGCCTACGCCATGCTGACAATTCTGGGTCGTCAGGGCATTTTAGGTAATTTATCTGCTTCCCAATGGGCGATTTCCATCTCGGTTATTACTGCCGGCGCCTTGTTTTTGATGTGGCTAGGAGAATTGATTTCAGAAAAAGGGGTTGGCAACGGCGTTTCTCTTCTGATTTTTGCCGGAATTGTTTCAAGAGTTCCATTGTCTATTAGAGAATTGGCTGCCGCTTATGATCCGTCAAAAATTACGTCTTATCTCGCTTTTTTTGTCCTGGCTCTGATTATCACCGCCAGCGTTGTCGTTATTACCGAAGGCCGCCGCAATATTCCGGTTTCATACGCCAAGCGCGTTCGGGGCAACAAGGTCTATGGCGGCGTCTCCACTTATCTGCCTCTGAATGTCAATCCTGCCGGAGTTATTCCAATTATTTTTGCTCTGTCAATTATGCTTTTTCCCGGAATGATCGCCAGCTTTTTGGGCACTTCCGATATTCCGGCGATTTCTAATGCTGCTCAAGCGATTGGCCGGCTTTTCCAGAATCAGTGGTTTTACGGCGTTTCTTATTTTATTCTCGTTGTCCTTTTTACCTATTTCTACACGGCGGTAACTTTTGACCCGAAAAATATTGCTGAGAATCTTCAGAAAATGGGCGGTTTTGTGCCGGGGATTCGTCCGGGAAAGCCAACCTCCGATTTTCTTTATTTTATTCTCAATCGAGTTCTTCTTTTCGGGGCCATTTTCTTGGGCTCAGTTGCGGTTCTGCCCTCCATTATTCAAGGAGCAACCGGCATTACCGCTTTCGAATTCGCCATCGGCGGCACTGCCCTTTTAATTGTTGTCTCGGTTGCTCTGGAAACAGTGCGCCAAGTCAGCTCACAGTTGACTATGCGTGATTATGAGGGGATATAAATATGAGTAAACCAAAAATTATAATCCTATTAGGCCGGTCAGGAAGCGGCAAAGGGACGCAAGCCAAACTTCTCACCAAAGATTTTAAATTTGACTATATCAGCAGCGGAGATTTACTCAGGAAGAGAATGGAAAAAAAGGATTTTACCGGAAAAAAGATTAAAAAATTTGTTAATCGAGGCGACCTAGTGCCGGCTTTTCTGATTTTTAATAACTGGGTTCAGGAACTTGAAAAGTGTCGGGATAAAAAGAATATTGAAGGAATTCTGATTGACGGCAGTCCAAGAAGAGTCAATGAGGCAGAATTACTGGATGCTGCTTTTGATTGGTTTGAGTACAAGGAGATCAAAGTAATTTTGATTGATATTTCCCAAAAAGAGGCCTTCGACCGACTGACTAAAAGACGGATGTGCAAAATGTGCGGCCGGTTGATTCCCTGGACAGGAACCTTTAAAGACCTGAAGGTCTGCGACCAGTGCGGGGGAGAATTAATAGAGCGGGCCGATGACACTCCAGCGGCAATCAGAAAAAGGATGGATTTTTTCAAAAAAGAAGTTGAGCCGGTAATAAAGCATTACCAGAAGCAGAAAAGATTAGTTAAAGTAAACGGCGAGCAATCGATTGAGGACGTCTATCGGGAGGTCAAAAAAGCGATTCTATGATTCCAATCAAAACACCGCATGAAATTGAACTAATGGCTCAGGCGGGTAAAATCTTGGCGGAAGTGATGAAAGAGATAAAAGCGATGGTTGCGCCAGGAATTGCCACCGAAGAATTGGATAAGGCCGCCAAAGGCCTTATTTTAAAATTCGGCGCCCAACCGGCTTTTAAAGGTTACCAGGGATTTCCAAAAACACTGTGCGTTTCAATTAACGAACAGATTGTCCATGGCGTCCCCTCAGAAAGAATTATCAAAGAGGGCGATGTCGTTGGGCTGGATTTGGGCATTGTCTACCCCGCCGGGCGGGGCAAGCACGGCTACTACGCCGATATGGCGATAACCCTGCCAGTTGGTTCGGTTGAGCCGGAAGCGGCGCGCCTAATAAAAGCGACTAAAAAAGCCCTTAAGCGGGCGATTGCCCGAGTTAAACCGGGCAAGACCCTGGGTGATATTTCCCACGCTATTCAAGGGCATATTGAAGATCAAGGATTTTCCATTATTCGCGATTTATGCGGGCATGGCATCGGCCGCCAACTCCACGAGGAGCCGGAAATTCCCAATTACGGTCAACGACACAAGGGACCGGAACTAAAACCGGGAATGGTTTTGGCCATAGAGCCGATGGCCTGCCTGGGCCGGCCAGGAATAAAAAAAGGGCCAGACAGGTTTTCCTATCAGACCGCCGACAACAGCATTGCCGCTCATTTTGAACATACTATCGCTGTTACCGCCCAAGGACCGCGAGTCCTGACAGAATAATTTAGGCACTATAAAGCTCACGCTTCGAAATTTTTTCGCGCTTTACCCTATTCCCGCAATCTTGCGGGAATCCGACGCGTCTCAAAAATTTCAAAGCGTTCACTTTTTTTATTGTTTTCTCTCAACTTCCTCTTTGATTTTCTCAATAAATTTATCTATTTTCACTGGGCCTAGATCGCCCTTTTTTCTATCTCGGACGGCGACTGATTTGGCCTTTTGCTCTTTTTCTCCGACAATCAGAAGATAGGGAATTTTTTGAAGTTCTCCTTGGCGGATTTTTTTGCCCAAGGTCTCGTCGCTGTCGTTTAATTCCGTTCGAATGTTTTTATCTTTTAATTGCTGGACAACTTTTTTGGCGTAAGCGTTAAATTTTTGGCTGACGGGAACGACTTGCGCCTGGACAGGGGAGAGCCAAACCGGAAAAGCGCCGGCATAATGTTCTATTAGGAAAGCCATCGTTCTTTCTAGGCAACCGATTGACGATCGATGAATAGCCATCGGTCTTTTTTTGTTTCCTTGCTCATCAACATAGGTCAGGTCAAATTTTTCGGGCAAATCAAAATCAATTTGGATGGTGAAAGCGGTATCTTCTTTGCCATTAATATTTCTTAGTTGAATATCCAATTTCGGACCATAAAAAGCTGCTTCTCCTTCCACTTCGACATATTTGACTTTTAATTTATCCAGAATTTTTTTCATCTGCGCCTGGGTTTCCTTCCATTCTTTTGGCTTATTGACATATTTTTTCTTATCTTCTGGATTCCATTTGGAAAATCTGTACCAGTAATCGTCAATGCCGAGCGTTTTCATTACATACTGGACAAGTTCCACCACTCCCTTAAATTCCTGTTCGACTTGGTCTGGTCGGCAGATAATATGAGCATCGGCCAGAGAAAAAGCCATAACCCGAATTAATCCCGATAGCTCTCCTGATTGTTCTTTGCGGTATTGTTTGGCGATTTCAGCGTATCTCAAAGGAAGTTCGCGGTAGCTTCTTGGCCGAGAGGCGTAAATCATAAACTGATGCGGGCAAGTCATTGGTCGAAGAACATAGTCCTCTCCGTCAATATTCATCGATGGATACATATTGTCTTTGTAGTGTTGCCAGTGGCCGGACTTTTTATATAATTCCACTTTGGCTAAATCAGGAGTATAGGTTCGTAAATATCCTCTTTTAGTTTCTTCATCGATAATGAATCTTTCCAGTTCCTGTCTAATAATTGCTCCCTTAGGAGTCAAAAGAGGAAGTCCCTTGCCGACTAAATCGGAAAAAACGAATAAATCCAGTTCTTTGCCTAATTTACGGTGGTCTCTTTTTTCAGCTTCGGTCTGCTGTTTGAGATAATCTTTTAGTTCTTTTTCGGCGGCAAAAGCGACGCCGTAGATGCGGGTAAGCATGGTGTTTTTTTCATCTCCCCGCCAGTAGGCGCCGGCAATTTTAGTCAATTTAAACGCCTTGAAATTGATTTCGCCGGTTGATTTGAGGTGCGGTCCCTTGCATAGGTTGATAAAATCGCCGGTTTGGTAAAATGAAACTGTTTTGGCGCCGTCTTTTTTCAAATCTTCAATCAGTTCGACGCGGTATTCCAGTCCTTTGTCTTTGGCTTCTTTAAGGGCCTTGTCAATCGGCTGAGTCGTCTTTTTAAAAAGTAGGTTTCTTTTTATCAATTCTTTCATCTTCTGTTCAATCCGAGGCAATGTTTCTGGATTTATCTCTCCGTTTTTAATATCAAAATCGTGATAAAAGCCGTCGGTAATCGCCGGACCGACGCCCAACTGGCTTTTGGAAAACATTTCTAAAACCGCTGCTGCTAAAAGATGAGAAAGAGAATGCCTTAAAATTTCAATTTTAGATGATTGGGGCATAAATTTTTAGTTATTCTAATACCTTAACACTCTCACACAGGATTTTCAAGTTCTCATCGCGGTCGCTCAATCGTCCGCTGACTAAAACGATTTTATCCTCTTGCCAGGCCGAAGCGGTTTGTTCCAGGACTTTCGGGAAAACAACGGTTTCAAACCGGCCAGTTAGGTCTTCAATTTCAACAAAAAGCATCGGCTGGCCGTTGCGAGTGTTGATTTTTTTAATCCGGTTAATTATGCCGCCAATCTTAATCCGGCGGCCGAGCTGGTTTTTTGAAATTTGCCGGTACGAGGTTGTTATTTTCTCTAGTTTTTGGCGGTATCTTTCCAGAGGATGTTCGGAGATATATAGTCCGAGAAGTTCTTTTTCCCAAGCCAGTGATTCATTTTTACTGACTGGCTCAACTTGAGGAAGCGTAAAGGATGGAATAGCGACATTGGTCTGTCCGCCGAATAAACTAATCTGGCCGCTTTGTCTGGCGCGTTGGCTTTCTCTGGACAAAGCCAGCATCTGTTCCATACCGGCCAAGAGTTGATTTCTTTCTCCGAATCCGTCCAAAGCGCCGCATTTAATCAAACTTTCCAGCGATTTTTTATTGAGGTCTTTTGACTCTACTCGTTCAATAAAGTCGGCGATTGACTGATACGGTCCGTTGGTCTTTCTTTCATTGACAATAGCAGAAACGATATTATGGCCGACATTTTTGACGGCATTAAGACCGAAGCGAATAGTCATATTGCCAGCTTTAGTAAAGTCGCAGTCGCTTTCATTGACGCTGGGCGGCAGGACTTTTATTCTCATTTGTTTGCACTCGTCAACTAAAAAGGCAATTCTCTCAATGTCGTTTTGCTCGGAAGTCATCAGCGCCGCCATAAATTCGGTTGGAAAACGAGCCTTAAGATAGGCGGTCTGATAACCAACCAGGGCATAACAGACTGAGTGGGCTTTATTAAACCCATACTGAGCGAATGGCTCAATGGTTTGCCAGATTCTGACAGCA
>Ga0180007_10005774_pt1 | contig 12340 bp, 14 predicted proteins | sample MM_PC_MetaG_FD_121122 | JGI IMG/M metagenome (GOLD analysis project Ga0180007, IMG submission 121122) | Groundwater microbial communities from the Aspo Hard Rock Laboratory (HRL) deep subsurface site, Sweden - MM_PC_MetaG | ecosystem: Environmental > Aquatic > Deep subsurface > Groundwater...
TCTTTTTCTAGAACTTTTCTTACAATTTGATAGTCAGCTTGTTTGTTTGTTTCTTGCATTACTTGACCTATTAAGAAATTTAATGCTTGTGTTTGACCTGCATGATAGTCTTCTACAGACTTTTGATTGTTTTTTATTATTGTTTGAATAATTGTTTTTAGTTTTAAAGGGTCTGATATTCTTTCTTGTGATTTAAGTTCTGATTTTGGAGAGAAACTTTTTGGAATGAACTTTCTCATAATGTCTTTTGCTTTTAGAGGAGTAATTTTGTTTTTTTCTAATGCTTGAAGTAGTTCAATTATGTGGTTTGGATTTATTTCTAAATCTTCCATTGTTTTTTTGTTATAATTTAGGACACTAAACCATTCTACAGTAATCCAGGGTAGTGCAAATTTTGGATTGATTTTTTCAATGACAGTTTCATAGAGTTCTGCTATTTCTAGATTTTTAATTAAGATTTCTGCGTTTGACTTGTCAATTTTATATTTTTTAATTATTTTTTCTAGTTTTTCTATTGGTGTTTCTGGTAGTTGTTTTTTAATTTGATCTGTTCTTTGTTTAGTTATTTTTATTACAGGTAAATCTGGGTCTGGAATAAATCTATAATCTGCTGCTTGTTCTTTTGTTCTCATTAATTCAGTTTTTAGGGTTTCTGAGTTCCACCTTCTTGTTTCTTGTTGTTGAGGTGTATCTTTTTTGTGTCTTTCAATTTCTGAATCAATTGATTTTACGATTTCAGTTATTGAATTTACATTTTTTATTTCAGTTCTTATTGATACTCCTTTTATATTTACGTTTACATCTGATTTTATTCCTGCATCTTTGTTTAAGGCTTTTATGTAGGATAAAGTTAAGATTAATTGTCTTAGCCATATTTCAACTTGACTTGACGATGTGAAATCTGGTTCTGTTACTATTTCTACTAGGGGTGCTCCTGATCTGTTGTAGTCTATTGTTCCTTTGTCTGGATTCCATGCTGCAGGGTCTTCTTCTAAGTGGACTTCTCTTATTCTTATTCCTAGGAATTCTCCGTTTTCTGCTACTGGAATTGAATAAGCTCCAGATATTGTTTTTTGGTAACCGGTTGGCATGTCTGGCCAGGAATAGTGTTTACGTTGGAATATTAGTGGTTTTTCTGGGGCTAAATTTGGTTTGCAATTTAACATTAATCCTATTTGGAGAAGTTTGTTTATTGCTTCTTGGTTTGGAAGCATTGGTTTTGAACCTGGTTGACCGGAACAGACTGGACAGATATTTGTATTTGGTTTTATTTTTTTCATGTCGTGGAAATTCTTGCAACGGCAGAATAATTTTTCATTTGTTTCTAAGTATCCGTGGATTTCTAGGCCTATTAGTGGTTGGTTTGTCATGTGATTAATAGAAATCTTATGTTTAATAAGGTTATTGTTTAAAAGAATAACCAAAAGAATGCTGCAATTAATAATATAATAATTAAGATATTAATCCAGGAATATTTTTTAGTAAAATTGTCATCCTCTTTATTAAATTTTTTAGAGCTAATTTTTGTTCCCCTTTTATATATTAATGTTCCTAGGATTAATCCTATTAACCCTGAAACAAGATTGGTATATAAGATGTTATTTAATATTAGACTATTTATGGGCAACCAAAAATAAGAACAAGCTAATAGAAATATTAATATGAAAAATGAGAAAATCCTGGCACTTTTATTTTTTATTGTATGGTGTGTTAAGCCCCAGTACCAAAACAACATTCTCCCTTTAATTAGAGTTATTGAGAAATTAAAGATTAATGTTAAGAGAAATGTTGATAATAAAAACGTTGTTATTAAATTTTCTGTCATAATATAAATAGAAATCTTATGTTTAATAAGGTTTTTATACTTTTAAATTATTGATTTGATATGGATTTAGCTGTTTTATACCCTGTTGCTGGAATGTCTTCTCGATTTGGTGGGAGGATGAAGTGGTTAATTAAGGTTGGGCCAATGGGAGAGAGTTTAATTGAATATTCTGTAAATCAAGCTCTTAGTGCAGGTTTTAATAAAATAATTTTTATTGTTAGTGAGCAGACAGAACCTTATTTTAAAGAGATTTTTGGAGAGAGTTATAATGGTGCAAAAGTTTATTATGCTTTTCAGGAGTTTGATAAGGTTGCGCGGGATTGTCCGTGGGGAACTGTGGATGCATTGTGTTCTGGTTTATCTTTAATTGATTGTCCAACTGTTTTTTGTAATGGCGATGATATTTATGGAGAGGATACTTTTAGAATTATTGCAGAACATTTTAGGAACGGAGGGTTGGAAGATGTTGCAGTGGGTTATAAGTTATTGAATGTTTTACCTGATGAGGGTCGTGTTAATCGTGGGTGTTTTAAGTTTGAGGATAATTATGTTAAGGACCTTCAGGAGATTTTTAATGTTGAGAAGGGAAATTTGGCTGAAAAAGGTTTGAATGAGGATAGTTTGATTAGTATGAATATTTTTGGATTTATGCCTGAGACTGTTAAGAAGTTGAATGAAAGGTTGGTTGAATTTAAAGAAGAAAATAAAGATAGTCGTGATGCAGAATGTTTATTGCCTAATGAGGTGGGGGGGTTGGTTAAGGGCGGTTTAAGAATGAAAGTTTATCCAACACCTTGTAAATGGCATGGTGTTACTAATCTTGAAGATGAACATGTTGTTAGAGCGGTTTTAGTGAAAGAGAGGAAGTTGGAAAGGTATTAGCGTAACTAGTTTCAGAAAAAGGTTTAAAAAAGGTGATAGTTTATTATTTTTACATAAAATGAAAAAAGATACAAAAGTTTTGATTATTTTGGTGGCAATAGTTGTTGTAGCAATAGTTGCAATTAATTATGTTAAAACTGAAGAAGGTTATGATAATCCAACAATGCAGTGTATTGCAGATAATTCCATGTTAATTGCTTCAAAAACTTGCGGACATTGTGTTAATCAGGTTAAGATTTTAGGAAATGATGGTGATATTTTTAATATTGTTTATATTGATGAAGATCCTTCTGTTTTAGATAGATATGATATTAGGGGGGTTCCGGCTTGGGTAATTAATGAAGAAATATATGAAGGGGTTCATTCAATGGAGGAACTTAAGCAATTAACCGGATGCTAAAATGACAATGATTGCAAAAATAACTGGATTGGCAATTGTGGATGCAATTAATCCTTGCGCTTTGTCAGTTATGGTTATTGTTCTCATGACATTGTTAATGCAGTATCCTGAAAAAAGAAAAAGAGTTTTACTTGGCGGTTTTTCATTCACTTTAGCTGTATTTATTTTATATTTTTTATATGGGTTAATAATGGTTCGGTTTTTTGCGTATGCAATTCCTGAAGTTGGGAATTATGCTTATTATGTTTTTAAGGGATTTGGGGTTTTTGCAATTATTCTTGGGGTCTTGAATTTAAAAGATTATTTTGTTTATCATCCAGGAGGGTTAGCTACTGAAATGCCTTTGATATTTCGTCCAAAGATGAAACTTTGGATTAAGAAGATAACAGGTCCAAAGGGTGCTTTTGTTGTTGGAATTGTTGTTACTTTATTTTTATTGCCTTGTACAATTGGCCCTTATATAATTGCATCTGTGGAACTTTCAAGTTTAAGTTTTATTCAAACACTTTTTTGGTTGTTATATTATAATCTTGTTTTTATTATTCCCATGGTTGCAATAACTTTAATTATTTATTTTGGTTTAACTACTGTTGGTGATGTTGGAGGGTGGAAAGAGAGAAATATTAGGAGATTGCATTTAATTGAGGGATTAATTTTAACAGTTATAGGAATTTTAATGTTTACAGGAGTTATTTGAAATGGAATTATCTGTGTTAAGTTGGATTTTATTGGTAACTTTTATTAATGGATTATTAGCTTTTGCTGGATTAGGATTTTATTTTTTATTTAAGAGGAATTTGAATAAGGTTTTGATATTTTTAGTTTCGTTTACAACTGGAGCTTTATTAGGAGGAGCTTTTATTCATTTTTTACCTGAAGCATATGAAGAGTTGGGTTTGTTGAAAACTGTAGGAATTACGATTCTAGGTTTTGTTTTGTTTTTAGTTTTAGAGAGAGTTTTGCATTGGCATCATTGTCATGATGGAAAGTGTGATCGTCATCCGTTTACTTATTTGTTGTTATGGGGAGATGGAATTCATAATTTTATTGATGGAGTTATTATTGCAGGAGGATTTTTAATTTCTGTTCCATTTGGAATTGTTACTAGTTTATTGATCTTAGCTCATGAATTGCCTCAGGAAATTGGGGATTTTGGAGTTTTAATTTATGGTGGTTTTAGTAAGGGCCGAGCTTTATGGTATAATTTTCTTTCACAATTAACTGCGGTTTTAGGAGGGGTTTTAGGTTATTTGTTTTTAAGACCTGGAGATGTTGTTTATTTATTGCCTATTGCTGCTGGAGGATTTATTTATATTGCTGTTGCCGATTTAATTCCTGAAATTTTTAAGGAGAAAGATTCTGTAAAAGTAGTTGTTAATTTAATGATGATTATTTTGGGATTGTTGGTTTTAGTTAGTGGGAAGTTTTTGGGTGGATAGGTGTTTTTTGGAGGCATAGGTTTATAAACTTATTTTTAATAAAAAATTATAATAAACTAAATTCATAAAATAAAATTTATGATATTTGGAGGCGAGGTTTTATCGATAAAGAAATGTCTAGGAATTCACAATTGGTTTTAGAGAATAGTAAGTCTAATTTGACTGAAAAAAACCAAATTGTAATTGGAAATAGAATTCCTAGAAATTATTTTGTGACAAGGGGGAGGGGGGAGAGTGATATTACTATTCATGCTGGTTCTTATCATCTTGCTTTAAAAGAAGCTGGAATTGAGGTTTGTAATATTATGACTTATTCTTCTATTATGCCTGGAATTTCTAATGAAATAAAAAAACCTTCTTGTTTTGTTCATGGTGAGGTTATGGAATCTATAATGGCTGTTGCTCATTCTGAAAAAGGCGAGAGAGCTAGTGCAGGAATTATTGTTGGTTGGTTGTATGATAAAAAAAATGGGAAAAGATTTGGTGGGTTGGTTTGTGAACATAATGGCGGTTATTCTAAAAAAGAGATTAAAGAAAAATTAAAGGCTAGTTTAGATGAATTGTATTATAATGGTTTTTCTGAAAAATATGATTTAAAAGAGGTTTGTATAAATGTGGAAAGTATTGTTCCTGAAAAAAAGCATGGAACTGCTTTGGTTGGGATTTGTTTTGTTGATTATGCAGTGCCTATTTTAGGGTAGGTTTTTAACCTTGTTGTAACTGCATAGTTTAAATAAATGTTTATTAACTTAATCTTATTCTTATTTGTACAGCTGGGAAGCAGTTGTCCTTGGAAAGGATGCTAACATTGCAGCCTCTAGCAAAATTCAGCCTTTAATATGAGGGTCAGGCTATAACTCCTTATATGAATCCTGGTTTGTTAAGCTTGAGAATGTGGCGAAAAAGATAACCTTTAAAATACAGTTAATAGGTTGAGATGATTTAACTAAGATTTGAGGCACTTTTTCACTGAGCCTGAGTACCAGCTGTATTTTTTAATGAGGTGAAATATGAAAAAAAAGATAGTTCAAAAGAAAGTTAAAGTTTCTAAGAAAGTGGTTAAACCAGTTAAGAAAAAACCTTTAAAAAAATTTCGAAGTGCTTCTAAAAAAGATAAGACTTCAAAAGTTAAGAAAATAAAAGTTTATCAAAGGAAAAAAAGATTGAAAGAATCAAAAAGAAGATGGTTTTTTGGTCTTTTTAAAAGACGATAGATTTTTTTAAGAAATAATTTTTATATTTTTATCTTTGAAATTCCATTTAGAATGTCCGAATTGAATTATTAAATCTACTCCTAGATTTTGAGTTTCTATTGGGATGTCGCATGCTCCAAAACATGAATCTAGCCAGATTAAGCAGTTGCAGTTTGTTTGAGATTCTATTTCATCTACTATTGTTTGAGCATATGGTTTCATTCCTTCTGGAAATTGAAGTAAGATATTTTTTACTTTTTGATTTTTTAAGGTTTTAACTATTTTGGGTAGTTCTAAATTGTAGAGTTCATTTATTTCTAAGATTGATTTTTTTTGCATGCTTTAGTGTGTGAAAGGGGGTTTATAATAGTTATTACTGCATTACAGTAATTTATTTAAATAAGGGAAGATTTATGAGCGTATTGTGGGTAGAAATAATATAAGGAATCTTGAGAGAAAATTTATTGATACTTTAAAATTAGGAAATATGCCCCTTGTTCAAGATGCAAGTTTTAATTGGCAAGATAGTACCTATGGGCAACCTTATTTTCAGTTTGGACTTTATGAGGGATTGCCTGAGTCTTTAAAAAAAAGAATTGAACGAGCGCTTCCAAATGGAAGTTGTAGGGTAGTTGGATATTTATGTGAAAAATTACCTGTAAAAGCAAATGGGATAGTGATAGAGCAGAGTGGTGATATATATAGGGCAACATTGCAATTTCCAAAAAATGAAAAATTTACTGAAACTGGAAAAAGAGTTTCATTAGAAAATTGGATTGTTCATTTAAGGGGTTTTAGGGGTTCTATTGTTTAATCAAAAGACTTTTAAGATGGTAAAACCTGATTTTTCTAAGGAGTTAAAATGACAAAAATAAAATCACCAATTGTAACTGTAGCTGGTCATGTTGATCATGGGAAGACATCTATACTTGATAGTGTGAGGGGGACTAATGTTTATGATACTGAAGCTGGAGGAATTACTCAGAAGATTAGTTTTACTAAGGTTCCAATTGATGATATTTATAAAAGAGTTCCTTTAATTAAAGAAAGTGGGATTAAGTTAGATTTTCCGGGTTTTCTTTTTATTGATACTCCAGGACATGCTGCATTTTCGCATTTGCGTAAACGAGGTGGGGCTTTGGCTGATCTTGCTATTTTGGTTATTGATATTAATGATGGGATTAAACCTCAGACTCAAGAAGTTTTAGAAATTTTAAAAATGAATAAGATTCCTTTTATTGTTGCATTAAATAAAATAGATAATATTTCTGGATGGAGAAAACAAGATGAAAGTTTGAAAAAAAGTATTGAAATGCAAGCTGTTAATGTTAAACAGAGTTTTCAGGAGAAATTGTTGACTCTTATTGGTTCATTGCAGCATCATGGTTTTAATCCAAAGCCATTTTATGAAGTTGAAGATTTTAGTAAGGAATTAGTTTTAGTTCCTTGTAGCGCTAAAACTGGAGAAGGGATTAATGAGTTGATTTTAACTTTAAGTGGTTTGAGTCAGAAATTTTTAAAAGAGAGATTGAAATTAGGTGAAGAAGCAAAGGGTGTTGTTTTGGAAGTTAAAAAACAAAAGGATATGCAGTTTGCAGAAGCTATTTTGTATGACGGTGTGTTGAAGTCTTCGGATGAAATTGTTGTTGCTAGTTTTGATGAGCCAGTTGTTTCAAAGATTAGGGTTTTAGAGGAGATTTTACCTATTTCAAATAAGTTTAAGGCTGCAAAAGAGGTTAGTGCTGCTAGTGGAATTAGAATTCAGTTAATTAATTCAGAGGGAATTCTTGCTGGAATGCCATTTTCTGTTTTTAAAAATAATCTTGATGAAGTTAGGGAACAGTTTAAAAAGGATATTGGAGAGAAACTTAAAACTGATAAGAAAGGGATAATTGTTAAGGCAGATAGTTTAGGGAGTTTAGAAGCTCTTGTTGGAATGTTGAAACAAGAAAGAATTCCAATTATTAGTTCTGGAATTGGGAAGATAAATAAAAAAGATTTGATTTCTGCTCAGACAAATCTTCGCGAGGATTCGGTGAATGCTTTGATTTTGGGTTTTTGTGTTGAAGAAGATGATGAAGTTGAAGATATGGTTAAAGAGAAAAAAGGAATTAAGATTTTGACTAATGATGTTATTTATAAATTAATTGAGGATTTAGTTAAATTTCAAGAAGAAAAGAGGAATGAGATTAAGAGAGAGAAGTTAATGGGTCTTGCTTGTGTTTGTAAGATTAAGATTTTACATCAATATGTTTTTAGAAATTCAAATCCTGCTGTTTTTGGCGTTAGGGTTGAAGCTGGAAAGATTCGTTCTGGTGTTAGGTTGATTGATAAAGATGGAAAGGAAATTGGAAAGGTTAAGGATGTTCAGGAGAATCAAAATAAAGTTTTAGAGGCTGAAGCTGGGAAAGAGATTGCAATTTCAATTCCCGGAATTATGTTTGATAGAATTCTTGTTGATGTGGATGAATTGTATTCTGATTTATCTGAAAAGCAGTTTAGGGATTTTAAGGATAATAAAAGTCTTTTGAGTAGTGATGAGGTTGGAGTGTTGCAGAGGATTGCTCAGATAAAGAGGGCTGAGAAGGCGACTTGGGGTGTTTAGGGAAAGAGAGGTCCTATAAATTATTTTGATTAGACATGGATTTTATTGGTTATATGTTAGTGAAAGATTATGGAAGAATGGAGAGCCGTTTAAGATTTATAAATTGAGAACTATGGAGCATGGGGCTGATAAGGTTTCTAAGGATAAATATTCTGATAATGGTGTTGATCAATATGAGCGACCTAATGGGGATCCAAGAGTTATTAATTCTAGGAGATTTTGCAGAAAATTTCATCTTGATGAGCTTCCTCAGATAATCAATTTTTTAAAAGGAGATTTGAAGTTGGTTGGGCTAAGACCCAAACCTAGTAATTTGTGGGAGAATTATCCTAAAGATCATGGGGATAGAGTATTGAAACAAAAACCTGGATTGTGGGGTGTGTTATTTATGCCTTTAATGATATTAGTACAAGAGAAGGGGTTATTCGAGCTGAAACACAATATTTAGATGAAAAAGAAAAGCATCCTGTTTTAACAGATGTTAAATATTTTTTTCTAGGGGGTGCTAAAATGTTGATGGGGAATTGGAGTAGTTAGTTATTCCAAACAAGCTTTTACAAAACCATTAAACAGTGGGGCGGGTTTTAGTAATGAGGATTTAAATTCTGGGTGGGCTTGGGTTGCGTGGAAGAATTTATGGTTGGGAAGTTCAATGAACTCGACTAATTTTCCATCCGGACTCATACCTGCTAAGATCATTCCGTTTCTGATTAACGTGAAATGATATTCTGGATTAACTTCATATCTGTGCCTGTGCCTTTCGTGAATTTCAGATTGATTGTTGTATAGTTTATAGGTTTTTGTATCTGGTTTTAGTAATGCTTTGTAAGCTCCTAATCTCATTGTTCCCCCTTTATTTTCAATATGCATTTGTTCTGGCAAGATATCAATAACAGGATTTTCAGTGAATTCATCAATTTCTGTTGAATGTGCCTTTGGAAGATCGCAAACGTTTCTTATGAATTCTATTATTGCTAGTTGAAGTCCGAGACAAAGCCCTAAAAAAGGGATGTTGTTTTCTCTTGCAAATTTTATTGCGTTTATTTTTCCTTCAACCCCGGATTTTCCAAATCCTCCTGGAACCAGAATTCCTTGGAATTGTTTTAATTTGTTTAGGTTTTCGGGATTTTCTTCTAAATCTTTAGAATTAATCCATGCAATTTCCACTTGAGTATTATTTGCTGCTCCTGCATGTTTTAGTGCTTCATTTACAGAAATGTAAGAGTCTCTTAATTGATAATCTCCAATGTCAAGGTATTTTCCAATCATTGCTATTTTTATTGTTTTTTCTGGATTAACTATTTTTTCTACAGCATTATTCCAGGCTTCCCATTCTGGTTGTTTTTTTGGAGTCAAATGTAGTTGGCTCATTATTTTTTCAGCTAATTTTTCTTTTTCAAGATCTGAAGGAATTATGTATATTGTATTGGGGGTGTTTGGTCCGATAACATCTGGCATTGATATAATGTTTTCTGATCTGATATTTGCATATCTTTCTATTTTCTTTTTTCGAGGTTCATCTAGTGCTTTTTTTCCGCGGCATAAAATAAAATCTGGTTGGATTCCATTTTCTTGTAATAGTTTTATTGCTAGTTGAGTTGGTTTTGTTTTCATTTCTTCAATGTGTGAAGGTATTGGTAAGTAAGAGACCAAGATATAACATATGTTTTCTTTTCCAATTTCATTTTCAAGACTTTTCATTGCAAATAAAAATGGTATGTTTTCGTAGTCCCCTATTGTTCCCCCTATTTCTATTAAAGCTATATCATGATTTTCTGATACTTTTTTAATTCTTAGTTTGATTTCTTCTGGAACATGAGGAATAAATTGGACTGTTTTTCCTAAAAAGTCACCTCGTCTTTCTTTTTCAATTAATGATTTATATATTTGGCCGGTTGTTATGTTGTTTAATTTTGATAATGGTTTTTCTAAAAATCTTTCATAGTTTCCAAGATCTTGGTCTATTTCTCCTCCATCTTCTGTTACCCAAACTTCTCCGTGTTCTGTGGGCCTCATTGTTCCTGCATCGCAGTTTATGTAGGGATCTATTTTTATTGCTGTTACTGAGAATCCTCTTTCTTGAAGAGTTTTTCCGATTGAGGCGGTAGCTACACCTTTACCTACTCCAGAAATTACTCCTCCGATGACCACTATGTATTTTGTCATTTAGAATAAAGATTGGATTTGATTATAAAGATTTGTGTGATTTGGAAGTATTTTTCTCATAAATCTAAGTCATCTAATTCATTTTGAAATTTTGTATGATTACTCCAGCTTCCACGAACCCGGTGCCATATATATTTTCTGCCAACTCTTTTTAAATCAATTTGTGCAATTGTTGTTTTTGGCCATATATCATCATCAAATAAATCTATATTGAATTCTTTTGCCTTTTTTATTGCTGTTTTAAGGTTTTCAGAATTTAGGTATCTGTATTGTTCGGCATCGGAGTCATGAGGTCCTAGATATAATGCTCTTGCTATATATTTTGGCATTGATTGAAATCTTAATTAAAAGTTATAAATATTTGTGTGGTGAAAAATTTAGAATTTGCTTGTTTATAACATAACAAAGAAGTTAGGGTTTATAAAGTTTTTGGTATCGTTACCACTTTGGAGTAACATTTATAAAGTTTGGATTAGTTAGGTAATTAGGATGGTTAATATTGAGGATATTTTAAAGGATGGAATGATAACTTTGATTACTCCTGTGCAAGGTGGATTAACTAAGGAGGTTCATCTTGCTGAATATAGGGGGGAGAGATATATTTTAAGAAGATGTAATGGGAATGCTGATAGGCTTGTTAGGGTGAGTGAAGGAATGAGGGGTACTGGAGTTGTCCCTAAGTTGCTTGAAAGAAGGAAGGGGGATCTTTTGTATGAATTTATTGAGGGGAGGGATCTTACTTATGATGATGTTGATTTGGCTTATGAGGTTGGAAGAATAGCCGGATTAGCTACAAAAATTCCTCCGAGTGATTGCCCTGATGTTGATGGAAAATTTTTTAAATCTTTGCGATATCTAGTTGAGCAAGAAATTGTAGATCCTGAAACCGGTAAAAGAATTTTAGAGGAATATGCAAGATTAAAGCCTGATCAGATGGAAAGTTCAAAGGAAGTAGGGGATTTAATTCCGGGAAATTTTAGAATAAGTGATTCTGGAGTTTTTTTGGTGGATATTGATTCTGTTTATACTGATTTGAAAGGAAACTGTTTTGCCAAAGCTTTTTTAAAATGGTTTAAACCTCTAGAGTGTAGGCGGGAGTTTTTGAGGGGCTATGAAGAATTTGCAGATAGTGGTTTTTTAACACGGGATTATCTGCAGTTTGTTTATTTGAATTTTTTGGTGCGTAAGACTTGTGCATGGCATAAGAGAGGTACTAACTATAGGCGGCATTTAGATCGTTTGAATTTTTTGTTGAAAGGAGATTTAGAATGATGATAAATAGCTTTTAAAATTCATTAAGAATTTTAAGACCTCTAAACTTAGGTTTAGGAAGCTTTTTAAACCTTAATTTTCATCTAAATTTATCAAATGGCATTTAAAATTAATGTATCACATAAGGGGAAGGCCTATAGGGTTGAAACTGAAAATGAATTCTTAGTTGGAAAAAAGATTGGAGATAAGGTTGATGGTTCAAAGGTTGATGATAATTTAAAAGGATATGAATTGGAAATTACTGGAATTAGTGATTTATCAGGTATTCCTGGTTTTAAGGGTTTAGAAGGAACTCAGTATCATAGAAGATTATTAACTTTAGGTCCTGGAATGAAAGATAGAAGAAAAGGTATGCGTTTACGAAAAACTAATCGGGGTGAAGAGATTAGTTTGAAGATTCATCAAATTAATATGATTGTTGTTAGTGGTGGAGAGAAGTTTGAAGGTTTATTTAAGAAAGAAGGTGGTTCTGAGGAGGGTGCTCTTGCTGAAGGTGGAGAAGAAAAAAAGGAAGAAGTGAAAGAAGAAGCTCCGAAGGAAGGGAAGCCGGCTGAGGAA
>Ga0180007_10005775_pt1 | contig 12338 bp, 6 predicted proteins | sample MM_PC_MetaG_FD_121122 | JGI IMG/M metagenome (GOLD analysis project Ga0180007, IMG submission 121122) | Groundwater microbial communities from the Aspo Hard Rock Laboratory (HRL) deep subsurface site, Sweden - MM_PC_MetaG | ecosystem: Environmental > Aquatic > Deep subsurface > Groundwater...
CATCTCCTCGTTTCCCTCCATGGCGTTCAGTCGAACGACCTTGAAGGGCTTGCCGGAGACGGTCAATTTTCGATGCCGATTACCGCGAGAGGTGGGTCATTATTGCATGCCGATTCACACTTGAAATCCTCTATATGACCATTAACCAGCCATTTAAGCGCGTTAACCGGATTGAAGTTGTATGTTTGCATTCCCGAACTAACGTGCTATTTCCACGGAAAAATAAATATTGTCTTTTTTTTCAGACAAACCGGAAGGGGGGCTATGACAAATATGATTAGTGTCTCATAAGTTTATTTTATTTCAGTTGGTTAGTGTTTTTTTGTTGAGTGGCATAAAACTTGTTTAAAGTGATTGGAAGCAAGGTAAATCATTGCGAAATCGCTTGAAAACAACAACTTGGCTTTAGGAGAAGATACATGGCTAAAAATATGAAAACCATGGATGGAAATACCGCCGTCACGCATATCGCCTATGCAATGAGCGATACGGCAGCAATTTATCCGATCACCCCGTCTTCGACCATGGGAGAGATCGCTGATGAATGGGCCGCGCAGGGACGCCTCAATATTTTTGATCAGAAGGTAATGGTGCGCCAGATGCAGTCCGAGGCCGGCGCGGCCGGTGCGGTGCACGGTTCCCTGGCCGGTGGCGCGCTGACCACCACCTACACCTGTTCCCAGGGTCTTTTGCTCATGATCCCGAATATGTACAAGATTTCCGGCGAATTGCTTCCGGGCGTCTTCCATGTCAGCGCACGCGCCGTTGCCGCGCATGCCCTGTCCATCTTCGGCGATCATCAGGACGTCATGGCCTGTCGTCAGACCGGTTTCGCCATGCTGGCTTCCAGTTCCGTACAGGAATGCATGGATCTGGCCCTGGTCGCGCATCTGTCCTCCATTGAAGCGAGCATCCCCTTCCTGCACTTTTTCGACGGCTTCCGCTCTTCTCACGAAATTCAGAAGATCGAGGTAATCGACTACGAAGACATCAAGAAAATCGTCAATCACGAGGCCATCGCCGAATTCCGTGAACGCGCCATGAGCCCGGCCAGCCCGGCCATCCGGGGTACTGCCCAGAATCCGGACATCTATTATCAGGGCCGTGAAGCCTCTAATGTTTATTACGACCAGTTGCCATCCATTGTCGTCGACCAGATGAAAAAGGTCGCGTCCATCACCGGTCGTTCCTACAAGCCTTTCGACTACGTTGGTCATCCTCAGGCCGAACGCGTTATCGTGGCCATGGGCTCCAGTTGCGAGACCATCGAAGAGGTTGTGCGCCACCTGCTGGCCAAGGGCGAGAAGGTCGGCCTGGTCAAGGTTCGCCTGTATCGTCCGTTCCTGCCCGAGTTTTTCCTGCAGGTTCTGCCCGCCACGGCTTCGGTCATCACCGTGCTTGATCGCACCAAGGAGCCCGGCGCCAATGGCGATCCGCTCTACAAGGACATCTGCACCGCCTACATGGAACGCGGCGAAATGCCCGAGATCGTCGCCGGCCGCTATGGCCTCGGCTCCAAGGAGTTCACCCCGGCCATGGTCAAGGCCGTGTACGACAACATGATGGTCGCTCAGCCCAAGACCCACTTCAACGTGGGCATCGAGGACGACGTCACCCACACTTCCCTGGACGTACCGGCTTTCGCCGATACCACCCCGGCCGGTACCGTGCAGTGCAAGTTTTGGGGCCTGGGCTCCGACGGAACAGTCGGCGCCAACAAGGAAGCCATCAAGATCATCGGCGACAACACCGACATGTACGCGCAAGGGTATTTTGCCTACGACTCCAAGAAGTCCGGCGGCATCACCGTGTCCCACCTGCGTTTCGGCAAGGAGCCCATTCAGTCCACGTATCTGGTCAACGCCGCAGACTACATCGCCTGTCACAAGGCCAGCTATGTGCACACCTACGACGTGCTCGACGGCATCAAGGACGGCGGCACCTTCGTCTTGAACTCCAACTGGACCGCCGAGGACATGGAGAAGGAACTGCCCGCATCCATGCGCCGCACCATCGCCAAGAAGAACCTCAAGTTCTACAACATCGACGCGGTCAAGATCGCGGCCGAAGCTGGCCTTGGCAACCGCATCAACATGGTCATGCAGACCGCTTTCTTCAAGCTCGCCAACGTCATGCCTTTCGAAGAGGCCGTGGCTCTCTTGAAGAAGGCCATCAAGAAGGCCTACGGCAAGAAGGGCGACAAAATCGTCAACATGAACATCGCCGCCGTAGATCAGGCCTCCGCGAACCTGATCGAGATCAAGGTTCCGGCCGCCTGGGCCGACGCGGCTTGCGACTGCGCCTCCGAGCAGGATGTTCCTGATTTCGTCAAGAACGTCATGCGTCCCATCCTGGCCCAGAAGGGTGACAGCCTGCCTGTCTCCGCTTTCGAGCCCGATGGCCTATTCCCCGTGGCCACCTCCCAGTTCGAGAAGCGCGGCGTGGCCATCAACGTGCCCGAATGGATCGCGGCTAACTGCATCCAGTGCAACCAGTGCTCCTTTGTCTGCCCGCACGCGGCCATCATCCCCGTGCTGTTGACCGAAGAAGAGATGGCCGACGCTCCCGAGACCTTCGAGACCCTCGACGCCATAGGCAAGGAATTCAAGGGCATGAAGTTCCGCATCCAGGTCAACGCCCTGGACTGCATGGGCTGCGGTAACTGCGCCGACATCTGCCCGGCCAAGACCACGGCCCTGGTCATGAAGCCCCTGGAGACTCAGACCGGACGCGAAGTGCCCAACTACGACTTCTCGGCCACCGTCCCCTTCAAGGACAACCTGACCCGCCGTGACACCGTCAAGGGCAGTCAGTTCCAGAAGCCGCTGATGGAATTCTCCGGCGCCTGTGCCGGTTGCGGTGAGACCCCGTATGTAAAAGTCATGACCCAGCTCTTCGGTGAGCGCATGATCATCGCCAACGCCACGGGCTGCTCTTCCATCTGGGGCGCTTCCGCTCCGACCACTCCGTACACGGTCAACGCCGACGGTCATGGTCCGACCTGGGGCAACTCCCTGTTCGAGGACGCGGCCGAATTCGGTTACGGCATTCAGATGGCCTATGCCCAGCGTCAGGCCAAGCTGGCCGATCTGGTCGCCAAGGCCCTTGAGGGCGAACTGCCCGAAGATCTGGCCGAAGCCTTCAAGGGTTGGCTCGCGAATCGCGCCAATGCCGAAAAATGTAAGGAATACGGCGACAACATTCGTGACATCCTGGCCTTCATGCACCGCGATGAACTGCTCGACGCCATCTATGAGCGCGAAGAGCTGTTCGCCAAGAACTCCTTCTGGATCTTCGGCGGTGACGGATGGGCCTACGATATCGGCTATGGCGGGCTGGATCATGTTCTGGCCTCTGGCGAAGACATCAACGTTCTGGTGATGGACACGGAAGTGTACTCCAACACTGGCGGACAGTCCTCCAAGGCGACTCCGCTTGGTTCCATTGCCAAATTCGCTGCCGCAGGAAAGCGGACAGGGAAGAAGGATCTCGGACGCATGGTCATGAGCTACGGCTATGTCTATGTGGCAACGGTTTCCATGGGCTACGACAAGCAGCAGCTCCTCAAAGCCTTGCGTGAGGCGGAAGCCTACCCAGGACCGTCCCTGATCATCGCCTACGCTCCGTGCATCAACCAGGGACTTCGCAAGGGCATGGGCAAGACCCAGCTCGAATCGAAGCTGGCCGTACAGTCCGGCTACTGGCCGCTGTACCGTTACAACCCCTTGTTGGCCGAAGAGGGCAAGAATCCGTTTATCCTGGACTCCAAGGCCCCGGACGGAAGCATCCAGGAATTCCTGGCTGGCGAAAACAGATACGCTCTGCTCGAAAAGATCGCGCCCGAGGATTCCAAGCGGCTGCGTACCCAGATCGAGCAGGATTATCTGCAGCGTTTTGAAATGTACGAGTACCTTGCCAAGCAGGAGCCCATGACGGGTCAGGCGGCCTCCGCTCCCGTCACAGCACCTGCAGCGGGCGAGGGGTGTACATTGACGGCGACGGCGGAGCATTCGGGGGCCAACAAGCCTGCCGAGCCCTGCGATGACGGCCGCGCCGGCAAATAGGTAAAGGCAAGCTGCTGGTCCAAAAGGGTGGGGTCCCTTTCGGACCAGCGGTCCATTCATCAGTTTTATTGGAGGGAGATATGTCAATTACTGTCTTGGCAATGGTGGCTCTGTTGCCCATTCTGGTGGCTCTTGTTCTGATGGTCGGCATGCGCTGGCCGTCTACGAAAGCCATGCCCCTTGCATGGCTTGTGTGTGTCCTCGGCGCAATTCTCGCATGGAATCTGCCTGTCGGTTATGTCGCGGCCCTGTCGCTCCAGGGTATTGTGGTCGCCATCGGCGTTTTGATTATCGTCTTCGGCGCGATCATCATTCTGTACACCCTGAAATATTCGGGTGGCATGGAAACCATTCAGTACGGGATGCAGGGCATTAGCCGTGACAAGCGCATCCAGGCCATCATTATCGGCTTCATGTTCGCGGCCTTCATCGAAGGCGCAGCCGGTTTCGGCACGCCTGCCGCCCTGGCCGCTCCGCTCTTGCTGTCCCTGGGCTTTCCGCCCCTGGCCGCAGCGGTCATCTGCCTGGTCTTCAACTCCTTCCCCGTATCTTTCGGCGCGGTCGGAACACCCATTCTTGTTGGTCTCAAGTTCCTCGGACCGCTAGCCAAGACTGCCGTCGAAGCCGGCACCCCCGGCTTGAACTTTGTCGATTTCGGTTCCTTCGCCAAGGTCATCGGCCAGTGGGTTACCGTCATGCATGGTCCCATGATCTTCATCCTGCCCATCTTCATGCTTGGCTTCCTGACCCGCTTCTTCGGCAAGAACAAGTCTTGGTCCGAAGGTTTCGCAGCCTGGCAGTTCTGTGTTTTCGCGGCCGTGGCCTTCATTGTTCCTTACCTGACCTTCGCTTGGCTGGTCGGACCTGAGTTCCCGTCCCTGATCGGTGGTCTGGTTGGTCTGGGCATCATCGTGGCCGGCGCCAAGGCCGGATTCTGCGTGCCCAAGGACAGCTGGGATTTCGGCCCGCAGTCCACATGGGACTCTGACTGGACCGGTACCATCGCCACGTCCACCAATACCGAGTTCAAGCCCCACATGAGTCAGTTCAAGGCTTGGCTGCCCTACATCCTGATTGGCGCCATCCTGGTCGTGACCCGTATTCCCGAACTGGGCCTTAAGGCCATCCTGGCCGCCCAGAAGCTGCCTTTCAACGACATCCTTGGCTACAAGGGCGTCTCCGCCTCCATTGACTACCTGTATTTGCCCGGCACCATTCCCTTCATGCTGGTCGCGCTGCTGACCATCCTGATCCATGGCATGAAGGGTTCCGCCGTCAAGCAGGCCTGGACCGAGTCCTTCGTCAAGATGAAGGCTCCGACCATCGCGCTGTTCGCCGCCGTGGCCCTGGTTTCCATCTTCCGCGGTTCCGGTGTTGCCGATATCGCCCTGAACCCCAACAACTATCCCTCCATGCCTCTGGCCATGGCCAAGACCGTTGCCGCTTTCGCAGGCAACGCCTGGCCGATGCTGGCTTCCTATGTCGGTGGCCTGGGCGCGTTCATCACCGGATCGAACACGGTCTCCGACCTTCTGTTCGCCGAATTCCAGTGGGGCGTGGCCCAGCAGCTTGAATTGCCCCGTCAGATCATTGTTTCCGCCCAGGTCGCCGGTGGCGCCATGGGCAACATGGTCTGCATCCACAACATCGTGGCTGTCTGCGCCGTGACCGGCCTGATCGGCCGCGAAGGCATGATCTTAAAGCGCACCTTCTGGCCCTTCATGCTCTACGGCATTGTCGTGGGCATCATTGCCAGCTTGATGAGCTTTGTCTTCCTGCCACACCTGTTCTAAGTTACCTGGCGGTCCCGAAGGTTCGCGCAAGGCTTTCGGGACCGCATTTTAAGAGAATCAATAAGAATCTCACGCAAGGAGAGAATATGCTTTCGACCAGTCTGCTCACTGAGTTCAAGACCCTGCTGGGCAAAGAAAATGTCCTTGAGAGCGAGTCCGACCGACACTCCTATTCATACGATGCCGCGGTGCTTGACGCGGTCATCCCGGAGTTGGTCCTGCGTCCGACAAACAGCGAGCAGCTTGGCAGAACCGTGGCTCTGTGCAACGAGAACAAGCTGCCCATGACCGTCCGCGGCGCCGGCACCAACTTAAGCGGCGGCACCATTCCCACCAAGGAGCATGGCGTCGTCATCCTGACCAACGGTCTCAACAAAATTTTGGAAATCAACGAACAGGACCTTTACGCCGTGGTTCAGCCCGGAGCCGTTACTGCAAAGTTCGCGGCCGAGGTGGCCAAGCGGGGCCTTTTCTATCCGCCTGATCCGGGCTCCCAGGCCGTGTCCACCCTTGGCGGCAACGTGGCTGAGAACGCGGGCGGCCTGCGCGGTCTCAAATACGGCGTGACCAAAGACTATGTCATGGGCGTCAATTTCTGGAACGCCGAGGGCGAATACATCAAATCCGGCGGCAAGACCGTCAAATGCGTCACTGGCCTCAATATTGCCCAGCTCATGGTCGGTTCCGAAGGGACCCTTGGCGTTTTCGACGAGATCATCCTGAAGCTTGTTCCGCCGCCGGTCGCCTCCAAGGCCATGCTCGCCGAGTTCGACGACATCGCCAAGGCCTCCGAGACGGTCGCGGCCATCATCGCCAACAAGATCGTGCCCTGTACCCTTGAGCTTCTGGACAACGCGACCATCAACTACGTCGAAGACTTCACCAAGGCCGGCCTGCCGCGTGACGCCGCTGCCATTCTGCTGATCGAGGTCGACGGCGGCCACATTGCCCTGGTCGATGACGACGCCGAAAAGGTTCTTGATATCTGCAAGAAGCACGGTGCCAAACGCGTGCAGATGGCCAAGGACGCCGCCGAAAAAAACAAGCTCTGGGAAGCCCGCCGCAACGCATTGCCTGCTTTGGCCCGCGCCCGTCCGACCACGGTTCTGGAAGACGCCACTGTTCCGCGCAGCCAGATCCCGGCCATGATCAAGGCCATCAACGAGATCGGCACCAAGTACAAGCTGCAGATCGGCACCTTTGGCCATGCCGGTGACGGCAATCTGCATCCGACCATCCTGACCGACAAGCGCGACAAGGAAGAATTCCACCGCGTGGAGCTGGCCATCGACGAAATCTTCGACGTGGCCCTGTCCCTCGGCGGCACTCTGTCCGGCGAACACGGCATTGGCCTAGCCAAGGCCAAGTGGCTGGAGAAGGAAACCTCCAAGGCGACCATCATTTACTCGCGCAGGCTCAAGAAAGCAGTGGATCCCAATTACCTGCTCAATCCCGGCAAAATCATCGGAGGCTAGTCATGACTGCAGACGTACATCAACTGGCCAAAATGCTGCATGAACTCGACGACCAGATGGTCGCGTGCATGAAGTGCGGCATGTGCCAGGCGGTATGCCCGGTGTTTGCCGAAACCATGAATGAGGGCGACGTGGCGCGCGGCAAGATCGCGCTTCTGGAAAATCTGTCTCATGAAATGATCAAGGACCCCAAGGGTGTTCAGGACAAGCTGAACATGTGCCTGCTTTGCGGCTCATGCGCGGCCAACTGTCCGAGCGGCGTGAAGGTCCTGGACATTTTCCTTAAAGCCCGCGTCATCGTGAATACGTACATGGGGCTGCCCGCAGTCAAGAAGGCCATCTTCCAGGGCCTGTTGACCAAACCCGGCGTTTTCAATTCCGTGATGGACCTGGCTTCCAAGTTCCAGGGTGTGTTCACCAAGTCCGCCAATGAAGTCATCGGATCGTCCTGTTCTCGTATTGATTTGGCAGCCATCGAAGGTCGGCATTTCATGCCTCTGGCCAAGAAGTCGCTGCGCAAGTTGGAGCCGGCCCGCAACACCCGACCTGGCAAGAGCGGATATCGAGTGGCCTTTTTTCCGGGCTGCGTCATCGACAAGATATTCCCGCATGTCGGTCAATCTGTAATCAAGGCTTTGACGCATCACGAAGTGGGAATCTACATGCCGGCCGGGCAGGCCTGCTGCGGCATCCCGGCTTTGGCTTCGGGCGACAAGGAGTCTTTTGACAAGCTTGTGAAGCGTAATCTGGAGATTTTTGAAAAAGAGAACTTCGATTATCTGCTCACTGCCTGCGCGACGTGTACGGCGACCATGCATGAACTGTGGCCGCTCATGTCCGGGGACAAGATCCAGAGTATGCAGGATCGCATCGCGGCCATGTCAGCCAAGGTTATGGACGTGAATCAGTTCATGGTTGACGTGCTGAAAGTCTCCATGCCTGTCAGCGGCCACGGGACCAAGGTCACGTACCATGATCCCTGTCATCTTAAAAAATCCATGAAGGTTTTCGAACAGCCCCGTGCGCTTTTGAAGTCCAATCCGAACATGGAGCTTGTTGAGATGGCAGATGCGGATCGTTGCTGCGGTTGCGGCGGCAGCTTCAACCTGCAGCACTATAGCGTCTCCAAGAGTATTGGTGATCAGAAACGGGACAATATCGTCGCTTCCGGAGCTCAGGTCGTGGCCACAGGATGCCCGGCGTGCATGCTGCAGATTTCCGACGTGCTTTCACAGCACAAGGACCAAATCGCGGTCAAACACGTGATGGAAATCTACGCGGATACGCTTTAATGAGACATGGCGTCGGCGCAATGGGCTTTGGCCCAGGCGTCGACGCTTTTTCGATTAATAAGGCAGTTGGTTGAAATTCCGGTAAAAAAAAGGCATTGACTAATCGTTCTCTTTTTTTCACAAATAAGCGGATTGTGTAACCAACCAATTTGACGGGTCGCCGTGAATCACTCTCGGTGCGCGCCCCAGAAGAAACCGGCTTTCAAGGGAAGCACTATGGCCAGAAATCTATACATCACGGCAACGGAATCTCGAAGCGGAAAATCAGCCATCGTTCTGGGCGTCATGCAAATGCTCCTGCGCGACATCCGGCGGGTCGGTTTTTTCCGGCCAATCATCAATGATGTTCCCGACCGCAAGGACCACGATATCGACCTCGTCCTGTCCCAGTTCTACCTGGGCCTGCAGTACAGCGAGACGTACGCTCTGACCATGCAGCAGGCCAAGGAACTGGTCAACGCGGGCCAGCATTCCCTGCTCATTGAAAAGGTCATCAACAAATACAAGGAACTGGAGAGCAAGTGCGACTTTGTGCTGCTCGAAGGTACGGATTTCGAAGGAACGAGTCCCGCGTTCGAGTTCGATATCAACGCCGACATAGCCGCCAACCTGGGAAGTCCGCTCCTGGTCATATCCAACGCCTGTCAGAAGACCGAGCACGAGATCATAAGCTCGACCAAGCTTGCGGTGGAATCTTTCGCCGACAAGGCGGTGGACATCCTCGGCGTGGTCATCAACCGCACCGACGTTCCGGATCGCGAAGCACTGCGCATCGCGCTGAAAAAGTCCATGAACAAGCCCGATACCCTGCTCTACATCATCCCTGAGGTGGCCATTCTGGGCAAACCCACCGTCGGTGACGTCATGAAGTGGGTCGGGGCGGAAGTGCTGTACGGCAAGGAGAATCTGGGCGCGCAGGTCGACGATATCGTCGTGGCTGCCATGCAGATCGAAAATTTTCTGAATTACATCGAACGCGGCAGCCTCGTGGTCACCCCCGGGGATCGCTCCGACATCGTCGTCAGCAGCCTGGCCTCACGGCAGTCATCATCCTATCCCGACATTTCCGGAATACTGTTGACCGGCGGTATCCGTCCCGGCAAGAGCGTGGACCGACTCATCGAAGGCTGGACCGGTGTGCCCGTGCCCGTGCTGCTCGGCAAGGAGGCTACCTTCCAGACGGCGCGACGCCTCTACAACATGTACGGCAAGATCGAGCCGGGCGATCAGAAGAAGATCGCATCCGCCCTTGGCGTGTTCGAAGAGAACGTGGCCACGGATGAACTGAGGCAACGCCTCGACACCCGGAAATCGACCAAGGTCACTCCGCAGATGTTCGAGTACGGCCTCATCGAGAAGGCCAAGAAGCACAAACAGCATATCGTTCTGCCCGAAGGGAGCGATGACCGCATCCTGCGTGCCGCCGATATCCTGCTCCGTCGCGGAGTGGTCGACCTGACGATTCTGGGCGATCCCAAATCCATCGCTTCCATGACGTCACAGCTTGGGCTCAGCCTGACCGGCGTGAACATCGTCAACCCGGTCGTGTCCCCCGATTACAACGATTATGTCTCCACATTCATGGAACTACGCAAGAAGAAGGGCGTATCCAAGGAAGTGGCCTGCGACTGCATGGTCGACCCGACCTATTTCGGCACCATGATGGTCTTCAAAGAGCAGGCCGACGGCATGGTTTCCGGCGCCATCAACACCACGGCCCACACCATCCGTCCCGCATTTCAGATCATCAAGACCAAACCCGGCGCGTCCATCGTGTCGAGTGTGTTCCTGATGTGCCTGAAGGACCGCGTCCTGGTTTTCGGCGACTGCGCCGTGAACCCCAACCCCACAGCGCCGCAGCTGGCCGAGATCGCCCTGAGCTCGGCCGAGACGGCCCGCATTTTCGGAGTTGAGCCACGTGTGGCCATGCTGTCCTACTCCACCGGCGATTCCGGGGCGGGCGGAGACGTGGACGTGGTTATCGAGGCAACCCGCATCGCTCGCGAAAAGGCTCCGAACCTGCTCCTTGAAGGTCCGCTGCAGTATGACGCGGCCATCGATCCGGAAGTCGGCGCCAAGAAGCTGCCGGGCAGCCAGGTCGCGGGCCGGGCCACGGTCTTCATCTTCCCGGATTTGAATACCGGCAACAACACCTACAAGGCCGTGCAGCGCGCCGCCAACGCCGTGGCCATCGGGCCGGTTCTGCAGGGTCTCAACAAGCCCGTGAATGATTTGAGCCGCGGCTGCTCCGTCGCCGACATCGTCAACACCGTGGCCATCACGGCCATTCAGGCCCAGGCCGAAAAAGGTTTAATATAGAGAGGATATTATGAAGATATTTGTAGTCAATTCCGGGAGTTCCTCCCTCAAATACCAGCTTCTCGACATGGACAGCGGCGTGGTCATGACCACCGGCCTGGTGGAGCGCATCGGCGACGCCATGGGCAAGGTCAGCCAGAAGTCCTGGCCGGGCTCCGAGCGTGAGACCGAGGTCGAGCGCGAAGTGGCCTTCCCCGACCATCGTGCGGCCATGCACACCGTGGTCGAGCTGGTTACGGGCGCGGACACGGGCGTCATCGCGTCCTCCGCTGAAATCGACGCCATTGGGCATCGCGTTGTCCAGGGCGGTGAGACACTGTTCAAGAGCACGCTCATCGATGACGATGTGGTCGAGAAGATCCGCGAAAACTGTCCCCTGTCCCCACTGCACAACCCGGCCAACCTGGTCGGCATCGAGGTCGCCCGCGAGCTTTTCGCCGGTGTGCCGCAGGTGGCCGTGTTCGACACCGAATTTCATCAGACCATGCCAGCCGAAGCCTTCATGTATCCGATCCCATACAATCTGTACGAGGAACTGAAAATCCGCCGTTACGGCTTCCACGGCACCTCGCATCGTTATGTGGCGCAGCAGGCTGCCGCCATGCTCGGCAAGGCCGAAGACGATGTGAACCTGGTCACCCTGCACCTGGGCAACGGCTGCAGCATGGCCGCCGTGCGTGGCGGCAAGTGCATCGACACCTCCATGGGCCTGACGCCCCTGGCCGGCGTGATGATGGGCACCCGCAGCGGCGACATCGATCCCGCCATCCTGCCTTTTCTGATGAAGGAGAAGGGCTGGAGCATGGATCAGGTCGACAGCATTCTCAACAAGCAGAGCGGCCTCAAGGGCATCTGCGGCATGAACGACATGCGCGACATCCATGCCGCGGCCGCCAAGGGCGACAAGAAGGCCGCCCTGGCCGTGGACATGTTTGTCTACCGCATCAAGAAATACATCGGCGCGTACTACGCCGTGACCGGCCCCTTGGACGCTCTGGTCTTCACCGCCGGCATCGGCGAGAATGACGAGATTGTCCGCGCCCGTGTCTGCGCAAATCTCGAGCATCTGGGTATCAGCATCGATCCCGCCCGCAACGCCGGACGCAAGAAGGTCGCCACGGCGGTACAGGCGGACAGCAGCAAGGTTGCCATCCTCGTTATCCCCACTAACGAGGAGCTGGCCATCGCCAAGGCCACTTTAAGCGTCCTGAAGTAGAAAAAAAGTCCCTCCCCCTCCTTGTACCCCCCTGGAAACTGTTTCCAGGGGGGTCATTTGTGCGCCGGGCATGGCGCGTCAGTTATGGGGTGCAAGTCCCCTGTGGGCCGTGATGTGCGGAACCACGAGTCGGAGGCAACTGCGGCACCGCGAGGTGTTGTGGGAAGGAAGCCCGAGAC
>Ga0180007_10005776_pt1 | contig 12338 bp, 6 predicted proteins | sample MM_PC_MetaG_FD_121122 | JGI IMG/M metagenome (GOLD analysis project Ga0180007, IMG submission 121122) | Groundwater microbial communities from the Aspo Hard Rock Laboratory (HRL) deep subsurface site, Sweden - MM_PC_MetaG | ecosystem: Environmental > Aquatic > Deep subsurface > Groundwater...
CACTAGATCCACAGGTACAAAAAGCCATGGAACCTTTTCACCGGGAGATTTTCGCCAACCCATCCTCCCAACACAAAATGGGACTGGAAGCCAAAATGGCGGTAGACAAAGCACGAAAAAGCATCGCCGAAAAACTCAACTGCCAAAGCTCGGAAATAATTTTTTGTGCCAGCGGCACAGAAGCTAACAACATTGCCATTCAGGGAATTGCCCGTGCAAACATCGAAAAAGGTAATCATCTCATCACAACTAAAATCGAACACAAATCCGTTCTCAATGTCTTCGCCCACCTGGAAAAAGAAGGCTTTCGCGTCACATACCTTGATGTGAACAAAGATGGTCTGATCAATCCCGAAGATCTAAAATCCGCCATCACAGATCAAACAATCCTAGTCTCGATAATTTATGCAAACAACGAAATCGGGGTAATCGAACCGATCAAAGAACTTGGAGAGATCTGCAAAAAAGCTCATATTCCTCTCCACACGGACGCCTGCCAAGCCGCGCCTTATCTCTCACTTGATACCAAAGAATTAAACATCGACCTACTTAGCCTAAACGGCAGTAAAATTTATGGACCAAAAGGAAGCGGAGCCCTATTTATAAAAGATCAGCTAAAACTATCTCCTATTATTTTTGGTGGAAACCAAGAAAACGGATTGCGCAGTGGGACTCACAACACGGCAGGAATAATAGGACTAGCCACAGCCTTGGAATTATGCGAAAAGTTTTCACACACAGAACTGGAAAATCTCAGAAACCACCTGCTTCAAGAACTACTTCAAAAAATCCCCAAAGCCACACTAAACGGCTCCCTTTCCCACAGACTTCCAAATAACATCAACATAAGTATTCCCAATATCAATGGCAAGGAACTACTTTTTCAACTCAGCGAAAAAGGTATAATGGCCAGCACTGGATCAGCCTGCAGTGCAAAAAAAGCAAGTCCCTCACATGTACTCCTAGCTTTGGGACTAAGCAAAGAGTTGGTGGAGGGCAGTCTACGCCTAAGCCTCGGACGCTACACCACAGAAAAAGAAATCCAATACGCAATTGAAGAAATCCCTAAAATAATCAAACATCTAATTCAATAATCATGGCCAATATTTTAGTAATCATAGCCCCCGAAAATTTTCAGGAGATCGAATACCAAACACCAAAACGAATCCTTGAGGAACACGGCCACAAAATAACAACAGCCAGCACAGTAAAAAACCCCATCGGACACCTAAACACAAGAATCAATGCCGACCTGCTAATAAGCGAAATAGACGAAAACGACTACAACGCAATTCTCTTTGTTGGCGGAGGGGGTTCAAGCTTTTACTTTGACTACGAACCCGCTCACAGACTAGCAAAACAGTTTTACCAATCCGGGAAATTAGTATCAGCAATATGCGCAGCACCATCAATTTTAGCAAACGCAGGACTTCTAAACGGGAAATTAGCCACCTCCTTTCCCTCTCAACAAAAAAGCCTCGAACAAAAAGGAGCGATTTATAGCGTCAAAAATGTCCAAAAAGACGGAAAAATAATCACAGCAAAAGGCCCGAATGCCGCAGAAGAGTTTGCCGAAAAAATAAATGAAGAACTCAATTAACGGCAGAAGAAAAAGGATTTCCCCCTATTCAGTAAACAACGAAACCCTAAAAGATCTTCGTCAAGATATTTTGACCATTTACACTTTTAATTAAAATTTCACTCTGTTAATATAAGAAGTACCCACTATATATTGTGTACACCCATTTAAAGGCACACAAAATGTAGTTCCTTCCTTCATTTTCTGCGAAAAAACCACAAAACACATCGCCTAACCCCCACCTTCTATGTCCCCTATAAAAAAAATAAAAAAACGCGATGGTTCTATTGTTGATTTTTCACAAAACAAAATTACAGAAGCCATCTGGCATTCCGCAGCATCCGTAGGCGGCAAAGACAAAGAAATGTCCAAACAAATTTCCAATCAGATTACCGCAGTATTGGAAGTGTTTTTTAAAGACGAAAATAATATCCCAACAGTAGAACAAATTCAGGATCTAGCTGAAAAAATTCTAATAGAAGGAGGACATGCCAAAACAGCAAAAGCATATATCCTATATAGAGAACGGCACAAAGAGCTTCGCAAAACTCAAGAAGATGTTTTAGATGGAAAAATAACAAAACTACCTTTTACGGATAATGCCCTAAAAGTTCTAGCCGGGCGCTACCTGGAAAGAGATGCCGAAGGAAAAATCCTTGAATCTCCTGAAGAAAGAATCCAAAAAGTTGCCACCACTCTCGCAAATGTCGAACAAAATTACAACAAATCCGAAGAAGAAATCCAACAATGGTCAGACAATTTTTACAATCTCATTTCCAGTTTTAAATTTATGCCGGCAGGCCGAACCCTTGCCAACGCTGGAGGAAAAACCCGTCTCGTCGCCAACTGCATTGTAATTCACCCGGAAGACAGCATGGAAGGAATTTTCAACACATTAAAAGATGCCGCCCTGCTTCAACAAGCCGGCTCAGGCCTCGGATTTCCCTGGCACTTACTCAGACCAGCCGGACAAAGAGCAAAAATAACTCAAGGAGTAGCCTCAGGCCCCATCTCCTTTTTAAGAGCATATAACGAAGCCTTTGGAGTGATTAAACAACAAGGCCGCCACGGAGCCAACATGGGAGTAATGCGTGTAGATCATCCGGATATTTTAGAATTTATCGAATGCAAATGGGAAGAAGGTTCACTTGTAAACTTCAACATCTCAGTTTCACTTACAGATGAATTTATGGAAAAGGTCAAAACCAACTCCAAAGAACCATGGCACTGTACTTGGAATGGAGAAAAAATTAAACCAAGAAGAATAATTAGAAATGACAGAGGTGCCTTCGTGGAAGCAATAGAAGAAAACATCACAGCCCCGGAATTGATGGACAAAATTATCAATGCCGCCTGGAGAAACGGCGAACCCGGAGTACTCTTCCCAGATGCCGCAAACAAAGCAAACCCCATTCCCGCCCTCGGTAGGCTGGAAGCCACAAACCCTTGCGGAGAACAGTGGCTACACGATGGAGATGTTTGTAATCTTGGTTCATTAAACTTGGCAAAATTTGTTAAAAATGAAGAAATCAACGAAGCAGAATTAGAAGAAGCCACACAGCACGCCGTGCGTCTATTAGATAATGTTATCGACCTTTCCGACTTCCCAGCTCAGCGTGTAAACGCAACCTCAAAAAACAACAGAAGAGTCGGATTGGGAATCATGGGTTTTGCCGACATGCTCTACCAGATGCGCGTTCCATACAATTCTGAGCGCGGTCGCGATATCGCCCGCAGAGTAATGAAATTCATAAATAAAACCGCCCACGAATACTCTCAAGTAATAGCCGAAGAAAAAGGATGCTTCCCCAATTGGGACATCAGTATTTTCGGGCCAAAAGGTAAAAACATTAAAATGAGAAATGCCGCCCTCACAACCGTCGCCCCAACCGGCTCAATCTCTATGCTTGCAGACTGCAGTTCCGGTGTAGAACCATTCTTTGCCCTAGCCTACATGAAACAAGTAATGGGAGGCCAAAAACTAATGTACATAAACCCACATCTGGAAAAAGAACTGGAGCGTCTAAACCTCAACACCGAGAAAATGAAAGAAAGCATCCATCAAAGCGGTACCCTTAAAGATATAAAAGAAATCCCCGAAGAAACCAAAAAGATCTTCGTGACCTCAATGGAAATAAGCGAAGAAGACCACATCAAGATGCAAGCCGCCTTCCAGGAACATGTTGATAACTCCATTAGCAAAACAATCAACTTTCCTAACTCAGCAACTAGAGAAGATGTCCGCAGGGGCTATGTGCTGGCTTGGGAACTAGGATTAAAAGGCTGTACCGTTTATCGTGACGGAAGCCGCCAGGAACAAGTATTGCACCTAAACAAAACAGTTGAAAAGGAAGATCCAACAGAAATTCCCGAAACAATAGACGCAAACGACAATTTCGAAGAAATCGCTCCCCCACCACTAATAGAGAGCTCCGAGACCCCCCGGGAACACACCTCATTCAACAAAAAAGACATCATCAAATCAAAAAAATGCCCCGAATGCGGCGAAGGAGTCCAAGTTGGCGAGGGCTGCATGCTCTGCCTCAGCTGTGGATTTTCTGCTTGCTCAGTATGACACGAAGAAACGCCAGTTTCTTCACTAAAATTATAAAAGCCAAAGCTTAAAGAAACTCCTTAGGGAGTTTCTTTTCTTTCTCCAAAAAATTAACACAAACCCCAAAACCACCCCTTTACAAATTCCTCTTTCCATTGTACAATCAAGCTCCTTAAATCAATGCAATGAATGCATCGCCAGAAAACAAAAACAATCAGGAAGATGTAGAAACGAAAACCTCGACCTTAAAAGCCGATCCTACTCGCCTAACCGAAAAAGAATACAACGACATTAAAACTGAGAAAATTAGTTTTAAGGATGTCCTCAAAGAGCGCAACCAAGTAAAAACTGAAGCCGAAAACGAAATCAACCGCCTCAAAAGAACTTCCAACAAAGACAAAGAATTAATCTCGGACAAAGAATATTTGGATTTTCAGAAAAGATTGGAAGCCACAGATAGCCCCACCATCACCCGTGAAATCCTTGAAGAAATCAAAAACCTTCCCAAAGAAAAAGAAGCACAAGCCAGTCTCGATGCCGAAAAATCTAAAGAACTCCCTCTCGATTCCCCAAAACTAAAAATTTTCCAACACAAGTTCAATACAATTTGTGACGAAAACGCCCACTTAATCGGAGAAAAAGAACTGCAAGGTTTTAAACGCTGGTTTAGCGAAGAACAAAAAAAATCACCCACTATCAAAAATTCCGAAGATATTATCAAAAGACTCGAAGGTAAAGACTTCGGATACCAAGACTCAGGAGGGCTTGCCCCCCGCAGAGAAGAATTTGGCAAACTAAAAAAACTTTTTCAAAAATACGAAATATCAAGTCCTCTGGAAAACGCCTACATCAAAAACGAAGGACTAAGCGAAAGACAAAATTTCCGAAAAGGGACCGAGAAAATCGCCGAGCTCTACGAAAACGACAAAGCCCGCATGCTCTATTCACCAAAAGCGATCAAATCAATCATGCAAGAATCCCTAAAAGTCACAAACCCACTCGAACTACAACTGATCCACAAAAAAGCAGACAAAATCTCCAATCTGGAATCCCAAAACATGATGGAACTGGATGCCCAAACCAATATTGGCGGCGTCACCATTCGCAAAATGAGCCGAAAATCCAAAGAAAAATATCTGGATTATTACAAAGATACCAATCTAAAAGAAAGGGATAAACTGGTTCGCAACTGGAAAACACTAGCCAACCACGAAGAAAAACTCGGGCATGATCTTGAAAAAATATACAAAGACGATCCCGACAGTCTTAAAATGGCCCTAAGAAGTTTCTCCAAACTAGACTACATGGAGAAAGAAAAAGCATTAAAAGAACACACACAACTCGCAAAAGAATCCGTCGATAAAAAAGAACGAGATAAAAAATTAACTCTAAAAGCTGTAGAAGCAGATTTAAAAGAAGCCCAAAAAGAAGGAACAATCAGCGAAAAAACTTTGAACAACTACCTCAAATGGTTTGCAGACGAAAACAACTACAAAAAAGATTTAGCCTCACTAAAAGAAGCCTACGCCATCCTCTCCGACAACAATCCGAGAGAACAATACAAAAACCTTAGTGCCTATAAAAACCGTCGCAAGTCTTTCCAAAAAGACTTAAAAACACTAAACGACATTTCCGGCCTAAGCGAAAAAGAAATTCAGGAAAAGCAAAAAAACTACGATGACGAAAGCTGGACAGGCCGCGAAAAAGTTCAAAAAGAACTTACAAAAGAAATCCAAGACTCAAAAGCAAAACGCCAAGAGCAACTAAAAGCCGAGAAAGAAGCAGGCATCACCAACAAAGAAAAAAGCGAAGCCCGCGAACGCTCTCCCGAGATGAAAGACCTACTCCTCCATGTAAACGACTTGCTGGCCGAAGAAACTCCAAAAAGCATAGCCGAAGCCTACAAAACTCTGCACCTCTACAAATCAGCCAATTTCGACGAATGCGAAAACGATAAAGGTTTCTTAAAATTGGAAGAAGAAGCTTCAAGACTAAAAAGAACAATTGGCATCAACGCTACAACAATCCCCCAAACCGAGGGGCAAAAAATCGAACAAGACACAGAAAATCTTCTGCAAAAACAAGCAAACAAAGACCGCCTCCAAGAACTACAAATCCAAGAAATAAGCATAAAAGGGGTCGAACAAAGTGAACGCCGCCACGATAAAACCAAAGAAAGCGAAGAACGCGCCAAAAAAGAATCCCTCCAAAGAGCTGGCTCCGAAGATGAGAAAAAACTAATCGAAGATTTTTATCAATATTCCAAAGAAGACACAGAAGGAACTTTCCACCTGGACGAAGATGGCAAAGGAGCAAAAACCGAAGAAATCCAATTCAATGATGTTGCCTGGACCAAAGAAGAAAGATCCCACATGAAAGAAAGAACAAGAGAAGAACAAGATCGCGTCTTCACCAGCAAAGAAGGAGTGGTTCATGTAGATATGACCAACGAAAAAGGGGATCAAATCGATGCCGAAGAAGCCCGCCGAAACCACGAAAAAGAAAAAGAAGAACTCGCAGAACAGCTCAAAGAAGAAGCAGTAGCCCAAAGTACCATGCGAGAAAAATCTACAAGCGGCACAAAATTCTCCGAGATTGCCAAACGCACAACCGCGAAAAGAAAAGCCACAGACGAAATTAAAAAATCCGTGAACGAACGATTAGCGGCCTAGGAAAATTTTTGCTAAAATTAACCCATGCTCTTTTCGGTATTATCACTAATCGGAATAATCGCTCTAATAGTGTATCTCTGCATCCATTTCTACACTTCGTTTTTTGGTGTTGCCCCTTTTGTGCCAACCCCCATGCGCTCCGTCCACAAAGTTCTCAAACACGCAAAAATTCGCAAAGGAGATATTCTTTATGATCTGGGAGCAGGCGATGGGCGATTTCTCAACATTGCCGAAAAAGAATATGGAGCCCACGCAATAGGATACGAGATGGATCCCGGAGTCTACCTTTATGCAAAACTCAAACAATGGATCCTTGGCTGGAAAGGTACAATGATCCGTTCAAAATTTCAGAAACATAAAATAACCAATGCCGATATAATCGTCTGCTACATGATGCCCCACACCCTCAAGAAATTAGAAAAATTTTTCGAAAAACAAATCGCAAGCGGCACCCGCGTAATTTCCTACGCTTTCAAAATTGGAGACCTAAAAGCAAAAAAGATCATTCCCTCAGATCCAAAAAACCGCATCAGCAAGATTTCAATTTATGAAATTTAAGCTCGCAAAACTCAAACCTGCAAAAATCTTCACAACGCATATCATCATCTCCAATAACAGATAAGCCACAATCCCCACAGATTTCCCAAACACCAAAGACAAAAAACCGGTCAACATAGCCCAAGGAATCAAAGGCAAAACAAACAAATTTGCCAAGGGCGAAACAATACTCACTCTCCCAAACTGCCAAACAATCAAAGGTAATACATAAATCTGTGCCGCAAAAGTAACAGCCAAAGATTCACGAACACAAAAAAGCTCCGGCAAAAATCGCAACCTTCCCATCAAGACATCCGCATATTTAATAATCCCCATCGTTGCCAAAAAGGATAACTGAAAACCAACATCATAAAGAACAATATTCGGATTCCAAAAATTCATTAAAAAAGCCGCCACAAAAAGTCCGCGCATCACATCATACTGCCGCCCAAAATAAAGAGCCCCAAGCGAAATCCCTCCCATAACTGCCGCCCGCACCACAGCCGCACTTGCCCCCACCAACACCGTGAAAACAAAAATAAAAATCAAAGAAGCAAAAACCCGCCACCGCCTCGACAGCCCACTAAACAAACTCCCCACAATCACAATTATCAAAGAAATATTATAACCCGAAATCGCAATAATATGAGTTAAACCAGTTCGATTAAAATCCTCCATCAAATGATCCGGTATCCCCTTGCGACTCCCCAAAAGCAAACCAGCCAAAAAACTACTATGCGGCTCCTTATACAAATCATTAAGCCTTCCCTCCACCACTCCCTTAAACTTAAAAATCCATTCAAAAAAAATCCACCCCTCCCCCTGCCCAATTTTCTCAACAAAACGCGGATTACCAATAACCTTACTAACTCCATACCTCCGCAAATACTTCCCATAATCAAACCCATCAAAAACCTCCGGATCCTTCAAAGCCCCTTCCACCCGCAAACAATCTCCATATTTATAAACCGGATACCTCTTATAATTGAGTAAAACCTTCCCCCAAACCTCCTGCCCATCCACCTCCCTCACACTCAAGGAATATTTAACCTTATCCCGCCGCACATCAACCTCATCCAAAATACAAGCCTCCATCACAACATCCTCATAAAAATCCTCCAAATTTCCCGCCCCATAAGTAGCATCAAACCACATTCTTCCTCCCCCAAGCAAAAAAAAGAATAACAACAACAAAACAAACCGCCATTCAAACCTCAAAATAAAACAAATCCCGCATACCACAAGCAGAAAAAACTCCACCAAGCTTCCAGCCTCAAAAAGGACAAAGCCCAAAATGCCCAACAAGAAGGCGATAACCGCAAGATTCAAAAAACTAACCTTTTTCATAAAAAAATTCTACAAAAAAAACCTAAAAAAACCTTAAATAAAACCTAAAAAAAATCTAAAATAATGAACATGAAAAAGTTTATCCCACTTATAATCGGGCTTAGCATATTTTTAAACTCCCCACTTTCCTTTGCTAATACAACTTTTTTTAGTGATGTTCCCCCAACACACAAAAATTATAACGCCATCAATTACCTCAAGCAGAACGGCATAATCAACGGCTACGAAGACAACACCTTCAGACCCACTAACCTCGTAACCAGAGCCGAGTTTTTAAAAATAATCATAGAAGGCTCAAACATCGAAAATAACGGCACGGCCCCCCTGATTTTCACAGATATCGACCAAACCGCCTGGTATATCCCCTATCTTAGAAAGGCCTACGATGAAGAATGGATAAAAGGCTACGCAGACAACACCTTCCGCCCCAACAAAACCATCACAAAAGCAGAAGCCCTCAAAATAACCGCCAAAGCCCAAAACTGGGGAACAGAAAGCCTCATCAGCACAAGAGCATTCAAAGATGTCACCCCTACAATCTGGTACGGTCCCTACACAAGCTTTGCCAAAGAACATAACTACCTCGAAGAAACCGGCGACTACTTCTACCCTGAAAGAGAAATGACCCGAGCCGGTATTAGCGAACTCATTTATCGTACAATACAAAACCCCGCCGAAAATCCCGCAGATCCCACAGAAGAACCGGAACAAGAACAGGAAGAAGTAACAGAAGAAAGCGAACCCACCAGCTCCAACAATTCAACAAACACCATTGATCAAGACTTTTTCGAAAACATCACCTTAAACTCCCCACTTCCAAAAGAATATTACAAAAACGAAATTTATATAATTGAAGGATCTGTAAGCTCCAACACCTACGAAGAAATTAACATAGTTTTAGACAGTGGAAATTCTTCTCAAAATTTCAAAACAACAGTCACAAATAAATACTTCAGCACTCCAATATTTTTCAGCGACGCCGGATCATTCAATATTGGAATTATTCCCGGAGAAGCCGGAAAATCAAAAGCCAAGGAAATAAAAGTGCTATCCCAGATTCCCCAAGCCGAGGGCACTGCCACAAAACCAAAAGTAGAAAACTTGGACATCCAATTCCAAAACGGCAAAACAGAAATTTCCACAGAACTTTCCAAACAGGGATTTAAAAAAATAACTTTCAGCCAAAACTCAAAAACCCACACCTACTACTCAAGACAAGACCTAGAAGACATCGCCATTTCCTATGCGGATTTCCGTTACTTCCAAGAAAAAGACACAAAGCTAAAAGTGGAAGCCGCCTCCATGTCATCGATAATTCCCCTAAAACTAAATTCCGATTTCGGTTTCTCAAAAACAATCGAATTCACAGCCATAAGCCACCAGTTTTCCGAAATTGTCCAGGACGAAATAGAAACTTCACCTCCTGAAACCCTCAGCTCAAGTTCCAAAAATATTGATTTCAGCGGAGAAGCAAAAACAACCCTAAAACGCACAGCCTATGTAATCAAACCAAACGGATTTGTGGAAACAATAACCCTTGAAGGCAGTGGCAAAAATTTTGAATTTATCTACAACCCCAGCGAAAACGGAACCTACATAGTAGAAATAAATAACGACCAAAGCTTACCAATTATCAACCATCCGATCTACATCGGCAAAATCATCCCCCTAATTCCCGATTATTTTGATCTCCACGAAAGAAAACTTTTTTCGGGAAGCATTGATGAAAACGCTATGACTAATGAAATGCTAAACTACATCAACGAAGCAAGAGCAGAACACGAACTCTCCCCCATCACCAACAACACAGAACTCAATTTACTCGCAAAAAACCATTCGATAGATATGGCCGAGAACAACTTCTTCTCACATACAAACAAAGATGGCCAAAGCCCTGACGACAGAAGGATTTTAGCCCAAATTCCAATGGCCGTATCAGAAAATATTGCCAAAGATACTTCAATAAAATTTGCTCACGAAGGATTGATGCGTAGCGCAAGTCACAGAAAAAACATCCTAACAGCAGAATGGACACAAGTGGGGATAGGCATTGCGGAAAAAGACGGATACCTGTATATAACACAAGAATTTAGTGCAGATACAGTTAGCGAAGAATCTCTTGTCGACTACAAAACCGAACTTCTTTCTGAAATAAACACCCTAAGATCAAATAACGGAAAATCACCCTTAAATAACACAAGCAATCTCGACAACAGCGGCGAATACCTAAACAACAAAGCCATCAATGAAGGACTGGAACTCAACAGTACAATATTCACAGAAGCACTAAGCACATACTCAATAACAGGTAGTTCGGTTGCCATCGGCAGAAACTACAACATTTGGTCGTCAATCCTCTCCTCAATCCTCACGGATGAAGAAGATCAACTAACAAGCGATTGGATAAATATTGGCATTGATCTTGCATTAGACGCCCAAGGAACTATTCATTCCATGATCATCCTCAACAAATAACCAAATTCAATGGATTTCAGAAAACACAAAATAAAAAATATCCACCACAGCGTCACCATCAGCATTCCCATCGTGATAGCTCTAATTATTGTCATCAGCCTACTTTTTGGCATCGTCAAAGCCTGCATGAGCATAAACATATCAGCAATCCTAACCCTGGCCGGATCTGATTTAGAAGAAGATGCTTACGGCCACACAAATTTTCTCCTACTCGGAACCGGAGGAGAAAATCATGACGGCGGAAATTTGACAGACACAATCATCGTCAGCAGTCTCGATCATGAAAACAATATAGTCACAATGCTTTCAATCCCCCGCGATCTTTATGTAAAAGATTCTCTGGTTGGTAGTTCCAGAATCAACGAAGTTTTCGTTAACGCAAAAAATCAGTACGAAAGCAGTACAAAAGGAATCGAGCACCTAAAAGAAAAGGTGGAAGAAATTGTTGGTATGCCCATTCATTACTGGGCCAAAGTTGATTTTCAAGGATTTAAAGATTTGATTGATGCCATTGGAGGAATTGAAATTTATGTAAAAGAAGATCTTTATGACCCCTACTATCCCAAAGATGGAACCTACGAATTCGCACCATTTTCAATCAAAAAAGGCCTCCACGAAATGGACGGGGAAATGACCTTAAAATATGTTAGAAGTAGAAAAACCACATCCGATTTCGATCGCGCAGACCGACAACAACAAGTACTCAACGCCATTAAAGAGCAAGCATTAAAAGAAGTAATTTTTTCCAAAAGCAAAATCGAAAGCATTTTAAGCGCCCTAAAAAACAACATCGAAACAAATATTAAAGTAAAAGAAATCCTCACTCTTGGCTCATTTGCATCAGAACTATCCGCAGAAAATATTTCCCACCGCCTAATCCACGACGACCCCACTCAATGCGGTGGCTTCCTCTACACGCCGGAAAGACAATACTATCAAGGCATGTTTGTTTTAATCCCAGCGGCAGTTCCAAACTCAACAAAAGGAGAAGAATTCCTTCACTACTACTCCGACCTTAATTTTAACCTCCCAGAAATAGCCCAAGAAGCCTCAACCCTGCACATCCTTAATGGAACACCCGCCGCAGGAACAGCCGGAGAAATAAAACAAATCCTTAACCGCTTCTGCTTTGATGTCGAAAGATTTGGTAACGCCAGAAATCAGGAAATAAGTG
>Ga0180007_10005777_pt1 | contig 12333 bp, 12 predicted proteins | sample MM_PC_MetaG_FD_121122 | JGI IMG/M metagenome (GOLD analysis project Ga0180007, IMG submission 121122) | Groundwater microbial communities from the Aspo Hard Rock Laboratory (HRL) deep subsurface site, Sweden - MM_PC_MetaG | ecosystem: Environmental > Aquatic > Deep subsurface > Groundwater...
CGCTCTGCCCCATATGGCGTGAGACCATCTTTCAATTGAGCTGCCTCCTGAATCTCCACACGGGCCTCTAAAGGATAGGCAATACAAAGCATAAAAATCGCAATGAGTACTGTCCGATTGTTCTTTAATACATTTATTGCCATTTTTCATTCTCCTCATTTTATAGAGTTTGGTGGCATGATTTGCAGAATTATCTTCATTCGATGCGGCTGATAGTTTTCTTGTTTAACCATACGTTGAGGCCTGAGCCATCATCGCAAACGATTTCTAAAGATATTACAGACTGACGCGTCAGTCCTAAGTATTATGTATAGATTAATATGTCAAGCATTATTTATGTCAGATAGATTTCGACTTATTTTACTGTTTGCAGTTCCATGGAATGGAATAAAACTTAATGGGAATACAAACCGGCTATTATTTTTCAACTCCATGAAATTTAATTCAATAGTTATTTTTCATGGCTTCAAATACGGCTTTGACGACTGAATTGATTAAACACGTTTTATAACAATTTCTATCAGATTTATATTTTACGGACCGATTTGACTGTCCCATTTTACCACACAAATAAATATGCGTTCCTTTATATTTTAAAAATCGATTATTTACACTCCCCCTCAAACCTATCATTTGAGAAACAGTGTCGAAAAGATATTTCTATTTACATTAAATTAAGTTTTAGAGTTATCCAATTATGTTTATTTTATATATATTTTGTTGACTAATTCAATATTATAAATTAAAAGCTCTCTTAAAATAATAGAAGTTGTATGATAGAGAAGCCTATTGGAGTAAATACATACCATGACTCAAAACACCATTAATATGAAAATTGGAGATCTTTCAAAGATCAGCGGAATATCTCGCAGCTCAATACATTATTATATAAGAATTGAACTTCTTCCTCCTCCTGAAAAGAAGATTGGGAAAATTGCCTATTACGGGGAAAAACATTTAGAACTATTAAAACAAATTAAAACTATGCGCGATGAAGGGCTATCCTTATATATTATTAAACAGATATTTTCAAATAAATTAAACAAGGATCTCTCCCTTAGCGTTCAGAAACAAAAAGCTCCAAAAGCGCAAATAAGAGATAAAGAATTAAAGAAACAAATGATCATTGAAGCGGCAGCAAAAGTATTTTCAGAGAAGGGATATTTTCAAACCAATATCAGCGATATTACGGATGCGTTAGGTATTGGGAAGAGCTCTTTTTATCTGAGCTTTAAAAATAAAGAAGAAGTATTTTTTGCCTGCATAGATCGCATCTTTCAGGATCTTTGGAAAAAGGATTTTAAGAAAATCAATAAAGAGACCGATTTTTCCAATAAATTTAGACTGAGAGGATATGCATTTTTAAAAGCCTACCCACGCATTAAGGATATTTTGTTATTGGCCCGCGCGGCATCTGTCGGCAATGAAGATAACGTGTCACAAAAGTTTGATGACATTACCGCAAAAATTGCATCGCCGGTTCTCAAGGATCTAAAAATAGTCAATGACCTTGGAATTTATGAGAAATTTGATCCTGAACTCACCGCTTTTGCCATGGTTGGAGCTGCAGAGGCCGTCGCTTATCGCCTTACTATGGATGATAAGTATACGGTTGAAGACGGAATTAAAACACTTGGCAATATCAACTATTTTTCTACCCCTAAAAAAGCAGAGTAATATCTAATTTATCGATGGATAAATTTATCCTTAAAGGGATTAATGAGAAACACCGGAACAGGTGCGACTTTGGCAACTTTATGGGCTACGGACCCGAAAATCGCCTTATCTAAGGCTGTCCGACCTCGTGTGGCCATGATAACCAGATCGATATCTTCGGCATCGATATACCTTAAAATTTCATCCCCAGGGTCTCCGTCCGTTACAACAACCTGAGCATCCAGGATCTCTTTGAAATGTTCGTTTTTATATTCGTTAACTTTTTTCTTGATGCTGACTCCCGGCTCCTCACCATCTACATAATATTCATTCACTTTGGCAACGAACATCAGCCGGACTTCGGCTCCGAATTTGTCACTAATGGTTTTCACATGGGGAACAATGGTGTCCCCTATACCGCTAAGATCAACAGGAAATAAAATTTTTTTGTAATCCAACATGTCAAGCCTCCTTCTGCTTTATAAGGAATTTCATTGCCATACCCAAATTGAATACATGGCATCAGGGTTACCGTAAAATGGTTCCATTCTTTTCAAATGCCGCCATACATTCAGCATAACCATGTCGATTGATCGGGCATACTTTCAGGCATATCCCGCACCCTTCGTATTTCGTAAAATAGGGCCAGCATTTTGTATCATTGATTTTCCGCTTGTACACTCCCCGCCACCAAACCCGATCCTCGGATATGGCTCTGCCCGGGCAGGCTTTTATGCATTTTCTACAGGCATCACAATAAGCAGCCATCTTCAAATCAACAGGAGAATCCATTTCTATATCCGCATCAATACTAATCATACCCCATCTTTGCCTTGGGCCAAATTCTTTGGTAATCACAACACCCTGTGCGCCTAGTTCACCCAGGCCGGCGTTAATGGCATGTGGCGGATATTTTACCCATCCATCAAAAGGCACCCTTACCCAGCACCTGTAACCTTTGGAACGAATAAACCTCGCAACTTTATAAATTTCTTGACCAGACTTTACATATATTTCAAAATCAAACAGCTTTTTTCCGGGCTGCGGCACTTCATCTAAAAGGCCCTTGTCCATTTCCATCCCTAAAACAAGCGCAGTATTATAAGGAAACTTTTCATCTCTTGCTTTGGCAATGAATCTTCGATCAATTTTGGTAAATCCGCAAATATAGCCAAGCCCGGCTGAATATTCCTTGATATCTTTCTTTAGCCTGTCAAGATCTTCTTCTCTTTTCTTTGAAACGAGCCGGTTCTGGAAATCTTGCAGGAAATTCATTTTTAACAGACTTTTTGAGACTCCCCATCCATACTTGATTAATTTATTCCTTTTATACCATTTTGGTATTTCAGTCAGGGTTGCAAGAGCAAATTTATCCGCCATTTCTACGATGAGCTCGTCAAGCGGATTAATTTCAGAATATAAATCAATATTTATTGGATCGAGTTTGACAAAGGAGAGTTTATCTGTAATCTCTTTACCGGGATTGGGAGGCCTTGGTTCCACTTTCTGTTTTTTAACATTATAGCGCGTCAGTCCCATCATATCTTTCCTTACGATGAAAAGCAGTTGTCGGCTCGCGTAATCCTCTATTTCAAAGTAAGAGTTCCAATCTGCTGCAGAATGGCCAATTCATCTCGCACAATTATTTCTTCAACAATCCGGCCATCTTTTAATTGAAAAGTCGCCATGACCTGCCAGCTTACCTTCACTGGCTCTTTCAATACCATCAAAGGAGGATTAATACCGGTTCGATTTAGAAATGCCCCTCCTGCTTTAAAAACAGCAACATGTTTCACATGGGCAAAAACAGTGTCCCCATTCGCAATAAAATTTACAAACTCAGTCTTTATAGACGTCAATTGAGACAAAACCAGTTCTAGTTTTGTTACTATCGCTTTAACCCCAATAATCGGGTCATTTCCCACAAAGTCTTGTATAGCGTCTATAGCAAAAAGATCATTCATTGCGTTCGTATCCCTATTATCGATGGCTCTAAAATACTTCTTTACGACGGTAATATTATCATCTTTATTAGCGCAGACAATTTTATTCTCGCCAAAACATCCGGTAATTACAAAAGGCAAAGCAATGACAAGGAGCATTATTAAAGAATACGAACTTATTGCGTAATTGATTTTTTCCATAAAATCCTCCATGAATACGTTGAAACCATCAACCTATGGAACGTTCTTGTCCTTCCCAAAACTTCTTTTTTAAATCTTTTCTAAGAATTTTCCCAACAGGTGTCGTCGGTAAAGAATTTTCAAAAGAAATTGATTTGGGACATTTATATCCTGCAAGCTTACTTTTACAAAGGTCACTGAGTTCTTCTTCTGTTGCAGATTGATTTTCTTTCAGCACAACCACCGCCTGCACGCGTTCACCCCATTTTTTATCCGGTGCGGAAACAACCGCAGCCATCGCAACGGCGGGATGTGTATATAAAACATTTTCAACTTCCTTAGGGTAAACGTTTTCCCCACCGGTGACAATCATGTCTGCTTTTCGATCCACTAAAAAAAGGTAATCATTTTCATTCATATACCCCATATCACCCGTATGGTACCACCCTCCCCTTAATACTTTTCGGGTCAGTTCAGGATTTTTCCAATATCCCATCATGACATGCTTTCCCCGTACCACAATCTCCCCGATTTCACCTTTTTTCATTTCATTGTCTTGCGTGTCAAAAATCTTAACATCCGCACAGATAGAAGGCTTTCCCGCACTGATTAAAAGTTCCGATTTTTCTCCGTCAAGAGCATGGTCTTCTTCAGATAGCATTGTAACACCGCATGCTTCAGTCATGCCGTATCCCTGGCTAAGGATATTTCCGAATTTTTGAATGCACTGTTTTAAAATTTCTGTTGGGAAAGGGCTTCCTGCATACATAACAGATCGTAGACTTGTTAAATCATACGCATCAATATTCTCAACCTGGAGGAGCCAGCCATAAATCGTAGGAACAGCATTGATATGAGTACATTTTTCATCCTGAATCAGCTTTAAAATTTTTTCCAAATCAGGCTTTCTGTTAATCACGACCTTTCCACCCAACATTAATAAGGCTAATGCAGGCCAGAAAGACACGTGAAAGAGGGGCAACACAAAACATGTGGTATCATCCTTTGTAAAACTTGCAGAAAGATTTGCAGAGATGATGGCCGTCATGATGCCTCGATGAGACATCATAACCCCTTTTGGCAACCCTGTCGTACCCCCCGTATACATCAGTATGGCCATTTCCTCCTCGTCAACGACTACAGTGGGTTCACTTTCAGAAGCAGTCTTTAGCATTTCTTCATAATTCGTAAATCCCTTCACATTCATTTTTTGATCATCGATAAATCCTTTTACCTTATCATCGAAAAAAATGAATTCACGAATTTCAGGAAGCGCTTTTAGTATTTCAACGCTCTTTTTTTCATAACCATCCCCCACAAAAAGACAACAAGATTCACTGTCATTTACGATAAAAATAAGTTCATCAGAAGATAGCCTGGTGTTCAAAGGGGTCACACTCATTCCAAGTTTGCCGGCTGCAAAATAAACTTCAAGAAATTTGAAGGTATTATCCGTTAATACAGCCAGCCGGTCTTTATGCTTAAATCCCTTATCCGTTAACGCATTTGCAAGACGGTTAATTCGATTGTTGAACGCCTTATAGGTCAATCGAGCACCTTCGAAAAAGATGGCCTCCCTGTCCGGATAACTCAAGGCAGTCTTTCTTGGAATATCTCCTAATGTATACATTCGCGACTTTCCTTTTCTAAATATACTGTTATTTCATTTTTGTTTTAATCTTTCTTTATCCTACGCCGTGACGTATCCACACCCAATAGTCGTGCGAGATTGCCCCCAAAGATCTTAGCGCGATCTTCATCGGTTATTGCCGGATAACCGTAATCCCGCTGCAGGTCATCAGATATTTGAAAATCCCGCATTCCTTTCACGGCCGCAGCAATCTGCGAACCAAAACCGGCATAATCTGTACCCCAGATTATTTTATCCGGACCAACCCATCTCAATGCTTCACCGATAATCTTTCCAAACTTTCTAGGAGAGCTCAATGCCCATGGAATCAAAAGGCTAAGACAAACATAGACATTGGGATGCCCCATAGCCACCATGTTCAAATCGTCACAATGGGGGTACCCCATATGAAAGGCATTGATTTTTAAATCCGGGAAATCTCTTGCAACATCATCTAACAATATGGGTAACGCATGCTTGCTTTTCCCGGGTGGCACCCAGCAAAAGCCGGTGTGAATATCCAACACAATATCGAGTTCTTCTGCTTTTTTATAAAATGGCCAAAGTTCCGGATCATTGATATAGGTATCTTCAGGAGGGTAAAACTTAAATATTTTGGCCTTTTTTTCTTTTACCCAATGTTCCATTTCCCAAATTGCATTTTTTACCCCTCTGTGCTTGATAGGTGAAACGTTGGGCTGATACATAAATCGGTCCGGATTTGTTTCAACAATTTTTTGCATTTCTCCATTGGTACACCACCGCGAGGAATAACCGGTAGTATCCATCATGGATTCCGGCAGCAAGCAGGCTATATCCACACCATGTTTATCCATTGCTCTCAGAATATTTTCCGGATCTTTATTTTTTTCAATTTCCCATGCTTCAAAGCTTGCAAGACTTTCAGGCGGCATGCCCACCAATAGCGGACGACTTATCGAACCTATTGCGCGCCACCACATTTGAACCCCTGGAAAGTGTTCTACGGTTTCCAAATCGCCAATTAAATGGCACTCAGGATCGATTTTAAAAAAATCGTCTTTTGCAATTTTGGTGCTCATATCATTTCCTTTCATTGTGATGTTGGGATATACTTATAAAAATCTTGTTTTCAAAGCTTTTGCCTGAAAGTTGGTTTGGACATTGCCTATTCACTACAGTCTACCTTAACTTTACCGTTTGGTTCTTCCCTGCAACGGTCGCCAGCTTTTTTCAAGAATATCTATTTCCTTCTTCCACCAGGGTCTTTCCAGCGCCGGCATCCCAGCCCGGATCATCCCTTCCGGAATAATCGATTCATGCTTTTGCCAGGGACCGATTTTATAATCATCCATTGTATATTCCCTGCCAAGGTTCGGGTTATCCGGACAGGCCGGCACAAGACCGCTAAGGCAGCGCATCAAACAGGTATTGCAACGTTTGCATCGTATGATATCTTCCTCGCGACCTTGCATCAGTTTATTGGGATATTCCGGATCGATAAACAATTGACGTCCCATAGCCTGGATATCGTACTTTCCTGAGGCTATATTTTCCTCAATTTTAACCGGGTTATGTTGGGATGAGACAATTACAGGAATTTTTAAAGCTGTCTTAAAAGCTTTGCCATGTTCCGGAATATGTTTTGAACGATCCATGTCCGTTATCAGATGACCGCCTTCCTCATACCCGGCGCCATCGGAAAGGCTGATATAATCTGCACCTCTTGCTTCAAGATCTTTAGCGACATCGATCATTTCTTCCTCAGTTAATCCGCCTTCCATGTGTTCCTCAGCGCTGATGCGCACGCCTACGGTCACCCCCGGGCAGGCGTAACGAATCTGCTCCATGATCTCGGTTAAGAACCGCTTGCGGTTGCGCCATTCACCGCCATACATATCCGTCCGCTTATTTGACAGAGGAGAAAGGAACTCATGCTCTAAGTAGCCGTGGGGCGCATGGATTTCAATCACGTCAAAACCGGCAATCACAGCCAGCTGGCAGCTAGCGGCAAATTCTTTTTGTTCGCTGTGGATTTCATTGATGGACATTTCCCGGGTCATTTGTCCGACCAAGAAACTGCGCGGATGCTCTGTAGATCTCCATGCATCCACTACATGATTACAAGATTTTTCTGCCGCAATTTCATACGGCAAACCCCCAGTGGGCGCCGGCGCCAGTTTTTCGTGGTCATAGGAATGACCCTGCCTGCCGAATCCGATGGTCATCTGGGCGGCAGCCTTTGCGTTGAAATAATGAATCCGGTCTGTCAACATCCCCAGCCCTTGAAGATGGCCTTGGTGAAAACAATAGAGATTCCGGCCCCATACAAATTCAGCGGCAAGTCGGGTACCCATAATCGCACCGGTGCTCACCAAGGATGCACCACCTTTTGCGCGGGCGGCAAAATATGATAACATTTGTTCAGTGGATTCACCGTTCACTCCGGACATGGTTTCATTCATAGGCGCAAGCGTAATCCGGTTTTTTAGTTCAACAGGACCTATTTTAATCGGTGTCAAAAGATTGTCGAATTTCTTATTTTTTTTATCAGATTCCATTTTGTTCCTCCAATTTTATTAGTTCAATATTGAACGAGAATATTCTCTGTTCGATCAGCACGTTACGCATTTTATATTATGAATTTAAAAATCTTTTTGTTTACGGCAACGATGAGCGCCGCCAAACGCCCACCCCGATATGCCCAATGTGGATCTTTCCAACTAAGCCCATGATTTTGGAAAACCCTTAAATTGCATGATCATATTTTTAGCCATTTCATCACTAATTGGAGAAAAAACCATTTGCTTGTAATCCCGAAAGTAGCGTTGCATGTCATATTCCATTGTGTAACCATATCCTCCGAGAATTTCCATTCCCCAAATGGCAGCTTTTTCAGATGCTCTGGCAGCAACTATCTTTGCCATACATGCTTCAATATGAAATGGTTTTTTGTTATCAGAAAGCCACGCACATTTATAAATCAGATTTCGTGCATTTTCTATCTCAATGGCTATGTCTGCCAAATAGTGTTGAAGGACCTGAAAACGGGCAATCGGTCCTCCGAAAGCATGCCGTTTTTTTGCATATTCAGAAGCATCATGAAAGGCAGCTTTGGCAATACCCAGACTTAACATCGCAGTGCCGATTCGTTCGTTATTAAGGCTGCTGAGCAACTCGGTCCATCCGTTGTTCAATGTTCCAATCAGTTTATCTTTAGGTACCATAACATTATCATAAAATACTTCGTTGGTTCCGGCAGCATGGCAACCCACTTTGGGTATCAATCGGGTCGAGAGTCCTTTGCTGTCTCTTGGAACAAGAAAAAGTGATAATCCATTGTGTCGATCCGCATCTGGATCGGTAATAGCAACAGTAGTAATAAAATCTGCGACATGGGCTGCTGTGATGAACACTTTTTGGCCATTTATCAGCCAATGATCCCCTTTATCAACAGCCGTGGTTTGAATCGATCCCAATATATCGGTCCCACCGGCGGGCTCAGTGAGGCCTAAGGCGAATTTCAGCTTTCCTTTGGCAAGCTTTGGTAAATATTCTTTTTTCTCTTGTTCCGTCCCAAGATGATGAATGACGGAAGCACCTAAATTAGAGGCTCCCATTCCCAATGCCACGGCCACCGATGCAGTGGCAATTTCCTCTGTCATGCACATAGATGTAACAAGATCAAGCCCTTCACCACCATATTCCTCTGGGATGGATGCAGCGAAAAAACCCAAGTCGCATATCTTGTCCCACAATTCATCGGGAACAAAATCACAGTTTTCGTCCATCCAGCGAACATATTCAGGCGTTAATTCTTTTTTACAGAAATTTCTGACTTCTTTTTGAATCAATTCCTGTTCCGGTTTAAAGGCAAAGTCCATTTTATCCTCCTAGTGTAAAACTTTCCACCCTATTTTGGGTTATCTTTAATAAGAATTCTGTTTGATTAATAGTTTCAGTTGTTTATGTGTTTTTCAAGACCATTTTTCAAATGGCTATGCCTGCTTGCCATCAGCGTCAATATTTGCCATTTTTTGTTTCTCCACAAACACTTTTGAATCTTTCAAAAACGCCTCCCTTGCCTTTACTTTTTCAGGATCGTTGCTAAGCCATTGGATGGCATTTCGTTCTAAAGAAAGAGCAGCATCCAAGCTACTGCATTCAAGAGATCCCATCATGACTTCCTTTCCCATTCGCAGCGCATTTACCTCCTTGGAACTGATGTTTGAAACAATTGCATTGAAATGGTCCTCAAACGCCTCATCCTTGAATACGCGGGTCAGAAAACCCATTTCGTACATTTCACGGGCTGTATAGTCCTTGCGACCGCTGTAAATAATTTCCCGCGCACGATATATAGGCATGGCACGGGCAATTCGAACCGTGCCACCCCATCCCGGCAGTATCCCCATATTTATTTCCGTCATTCCGAACTTAGCGGCCTCACTGGCATAAATGAGATCACACATAAGTGCCAACTCCAATCCACCCGCCAGACAGTAACCATTGACTTTTGCAATAACAACCTTTTCACAACGCTCAATGGCCTTACCGACGCCGAAACCCTCATGTGCAAGCCAGTTAAGCGATGATTTATGGTCGGCTATTGATGGAAATATACTCAGATCACCTCCCGTGCAAAAGGCTTTTCCATTTCCTGCCAACACGACCACCCCGACTTCAGCTGAATCTCTAACAGTCTGAAAGGCATTTTGAATTTCTGAGGCCATCTCCAAGTTGATGGCATTATATTTTTCCGGCCTGTTCAACGTAATTGCACAGACCGGGCCTTTTACTTCATAAGTAATGGTCGAATATTCCGGCATATAAAATTCCTTGTATTTTTTTTGTTTTCTATCACATCCGTTTTAAGTAATTGAGTCATGTGATTGACTTAATCCTGACTTGATCGAATGGGTCGGAACATCGGCAACGCACAGTCATCTGATATGTCCTCAAAAACCACTTCCACATCCATACCAATTCTGATTTTATCGTGATCACATTCAACGATTCTGGTCATCATCCGAATGCCTTCATCAAGATCCACCATGGCCAAGACATAAGGCAAGTCCGGCATGAATTTTGGTTCCACCATGTCCCTGGTTATTGTGAATGAGTAGACCCTTGCCGTTCCTTTCGCTTCTATCCAGCCCAAGTCCTTTGACCAGCATTCCGGACAGAATTTTCTTGGATAAAAAATTTTAGCGCCACATTCATTACACGTCTGAATTAACAATTTATGTTGTTTGGTCCCCTTCCAATATTCTTTTGACCAGGGTTGCATTTCGGGTATTGGTTTTTGATACGTTTGGTTCATGACAATTCCCTCCCCCATATCGTTGCGATAAAATTCATACCGGAACCGCCGGATGTGTTTTGGAAAACATATTTTGCGTTTTCCACTTGTCTCTCGCCGGCCTTGCCCATTAACTGACGTGCTGTTTCAACATATGTGGCAGTACTCACACCTGATCCAGTATGCCCACGACCCACAGCATCACCAATAGGAGACCAAGGAAGTTTTCCTCCGGGCCATGTATGCCCCTCTAAAAACATCTTCCCTGCCTGTCCTTTCTCACAAACTTCCAACCACTCCATAATTTGTGGATGCCCCACCGGATAAGCAAGGTAGATATTCCAAATGTCAATATCTTCCTTGGTTATTCCGGCCTGATCAAAGGCGGCCTTTGCAGCTTCTTTGGCTTGTATTTTATTTTCTTTTGTGTCCCTGAGTACAGGAGAAGCTCCCCAGTAAACAGCTCCTTCACCGAGTTTATAAACAGGCGTCTTTGTAATTTGGGGAGCCAATTCAGAGGAAGTAACGACCATTGCCGAACCGCCGTCTGCCAGAATGTTTCCTTCACGTCGATGCAGCGGATCGGAAACCAGGGGAGATGATAACACCGCCTCAACCGTCGGCGCTGGTTTTTGATAAAACATTGAATTGGGATCAAGGCTCGCCCATTTGCGCAAAGAAACCACAACAGCGGCCATTTCTTCAGGCGTAACCTTTGATTCATACATATATCTTCGGGTTCCCATGGCAATGACACCATTATATGTTGTTCCAAATGGATATTCCCATTGCATATCCATTCCTGCCAATGCAAAAAAATTGATCAGGTCGTCCATAGGTATCGTTGAATGAACTGTCACATGCGGAATCAAAACCGTTTTTGCTACCCCACTCGTAATCCATTGCTCGGCCAGTCGCAGGCAGTTGGATGTGGACGCTCCTCCAGCATTACAGATGCAAACATCCCTGCAACCTTTTAGCCCCAATTCTTCGGGTATTTTTCCAAAAGATATTTCTGCGGATAGTTGGTTTTGTGCTTGTGGCGCAACTGATATAACGCCCTCAATATCATTTTTGTCCAAGCCGGAGTCTCTGACCGCCTCAATACAAACATCATAAATAATATCCCACCGGCTCCTTTCAGGCATTATTCTGGTAGGTACCTCACCAATACCAATAATGGATAGTTTCTCTATTGTCATTTCATTGACTCCTTTTATATTCAAATTCAATTGGACTGACTCGTCAGTCCTTTTTATTCAATTTCTATATGTTTTGTCAAGATAATAATTAGATTAATTTTTGATTTGCTGGACTTTACTTGCGAGGCACATGGATTGAATGATTTATTTGAAAGATAATCATTTATAGCCTTGATCCATGGCCCTCAGCAAATTTTTTTTCTTTTTCCTATCGTCTACCCATTTTACGAACATTATCCGGCGTAAAATCGTTCTCATCAAGTTTTTCCCATTTGAGGACTGTTCCTTCAAGTGAGTTACTAGTATCACACGCATAATCTCAATGCCGTTTCCTTAAGAGTTTTGTTTATAAGCGTAATGAAATTGTTTTTGCTTAACCTTATGTTTTCTGGGGTATTCTCTGCCCGGTCGAATACTTTCAGTTGTTTTTATAAAAAGAGA
>Ga0180007_10005779_pt1 | contig 12331 bp, 26 predicted proteins | sample MM_PC_MetaG_FD_121122 | JGI IMG/M metagenome (GOLD analysis project Ga0180007, IMG submission 121122) | Groundwater microbial communities from the Aspo Hard Rock Laboratory (HRL) deep subsurface site, Sweden - MM_PC_MetaG | ecosystem: Environmental > Aquatic > Deep subsurface > Groundwater...
AACATTTCATTTCTTTATCCCATGCCTTAAATTTAATCTCCTTCATTTCGCCCCTCTTACTCTTCTCATGGTCAAATTCTTGCTCCAACCATTTTGGTTGTTTTGAAAACTTTAATCCCAGGTTTTTTGGTTTTACCAACGGGGATAACGCTGAAGTTATATTTATTTCGGTATCTGAGAGCTGCTTCAAGAAACGTCAATTAATACTCCTTATAGGTTTTATAATAGTGGTGGGTAGGGGAGGATTCGAACCTCCAATGTTTACCCTGTGGGAGCAGATTTACAGTCTGCTGATACACCACCGCCGTATCCTCCTACCCTTTCTGATTTTTCCATCTTATCACCCACTCTAATGCTGTCCATTTCATGCCCATGCGCTCGGCTATCTTTACTCTTGGAAGATGGGCTAACCGCTTATCAGCTTCATAAATTTGATAAGGTTCTGGTGGGATGTGGAACATATCTACACAAGAAACCCCATTTTTTACTGGTGATAGCTCCCGTTGACATTTAACACATACTAATTTTGGCATTTCGTCTCCTGTTTAAAATCTTTAACATGTGGACTAAAAACTCTGATGCATTGGCTCCTCACATATATATTCCCATTTTTCAGTTTCATCGTCATAGATTGCTAAAGTCCCGCCATCTAATACACCTGATTTTATTGCCTTGAAAAATTCACATAATCCATTTTTGGAATTGCCATAACTCCAACAGTTCGTTTCTTTATCCCAAGCCCGAAACTTATAAGGTGTCATTTTGCCTCCTGATTTAAAATCTCTGAGTTTCCTATAAATTCAACATCTTCTATGGTTCTTATACGTGACCCCCAACTCGGATTATTAAAATACCCAATTCTTATTGTCGGTGGAGTTCTAAAGTCAATATCAATTACATCATATTGCTCTTTAGTAATTTTATCCCAGACTTTGAAGTTATTCAGTTTCATTTCCCTCTCACTTTCCTCATGGAAGATTCGGAACATTCAGAACAAGCGATTACCGGGTCTAACTTATTAGGTCTAACAGGGTCTAACATTTTGATGGGTCTAACACCTATCCCGTTAGACCTCTTCCGTTTCATATACTCTCTTTGATATTCCTTTTTCTTCTCTTTAGACATTTAGTTCCCCTTTTCTTGAGAAATTAGCATGATTTTTTGTATTTCGTCAATGGGTCGTACTTTGTCTCCGTATATCTGTTCCTTTTCTGCTTATTTTGCTATCTTTTCTTAAAAAATGTATATTAGTGCCTGCCTAATCAACGTTTTTTGCCCTCTATCATTGCCTTATAACCCTTCTTCGGGGCTCCTCTTGGCCTATTTCTCCAGTATCCTAACGCAGAAAGCCCCTCTTTTAATACTTTGAATAGCTTTTTCCGGGGTGTCATCGCCTCTATTTCTGCCTTTAATTTCTTTAAATCTATCATTTCGTCTATTAGCCCTCTGCTAAAACTACCCTATTCATTCCAAAAATGTCAAGTCCTACCTTTTTATTGTTTTTTGGTAATAGCTCCCTACATAACACCCTTTCTCCCCTTGGTAGACATTTATCCAACTTTTTCCCTTTTTTTTCAATAGGTTATCTGTATACTTACCTGCTTCCCCGGTCAAAGAGGTCATCCTTTAACGCAGATCACATAGGTATGGTCTGAGATTAAAACGAAGGGTGGTGTTGCGTATAGATTATAGCTAATAATCCATAGGTTACTGGCTTTACCGGACGTGGTAAGGCCAGCGTGGTTTACACGTAAACCGCATGAATCTTTAAACCGCATGAATCTTTTGATGGGCAGGAAACTAACAAAAAAGGATATAAAACAATGACATACGATTATGAAATTGACTATGAGAAGAAAGTTTTAATTAATCAAATCAAATCGACAATGCAGATCGAGAAGGATGATTTTTTTTCTATCCTCTCAAAAGAAATGACCATTGAGTTAGGCGAATCGCTCCGGAATCAATTAGCACATATTTTTGTAAAGTTATCAAGGTTTGGAATTTAGAGAGGTAAGTCCTGACCGGTAACCGGCAGGTCCTCTATGGAGGTTTTAAAATGACATACACAGACTTTATAAAAGACAATCCAATAGTTGAAACTATCAGCACAGACAAAAAAACCTATAGAGATTGGGTTAAAACTCACGAATTAGCAAAGGAATCAGCAAAGGAAAACAAGGAAAGTTTAAACGATTTCATCAAGGGAATCGCTAAGACACTGAAAAGAGACCCAGATGCCTACTTATCGACATGGAAGTCATCGGTATCCAGGGCAAAACTGGTGTTAGGTATAACGGTTAAAAAAGCCAGCTCTTCCAGATCAGAAGCGGTTGTAATTAATGTGGCTTCCATATGCGACTTTGTAAGCAAGGCAAGTCTTGAGGATGTAACCGCTATTGAAACAGCAGTAACAAAGGCACTTGCTAACTACAAGGCAAGGCAAAAAGACGCTTTAAAGCACAAAGCGGCCTAAAGTAGTAAGACTTTAAAGAGGGAAGACAAGTTTAACCGCTTGTCTTTTCCTCTATTTTTTTGTTTTTTTTCAGTATTGCTATAAGCACTGATTTTATTAGTGTTTTTAGCAGTATTGAGAATAGTGGTTTACGTGTAAACCGATATTAAATCGGTTTATTAAAAAACATGGAAACTGGATTTCTAAAAATCTGGAAATTCAGTATTGAATTAAGGATTGAGTAATCAATCTTTAATGCAGTATTGATCTTTGACAGAATTGCCTATTAAAAGGGATTTCTAAGGAATTCGGAAACCTTAAAAACCGGATTTCTTGGAATCCGGGGAAGGGATTACTACGCCTTCGGCGTATTCCTAACCTTGTACTGGTTTACATGTAAACTGATCTCTGAGAGGAGATTAGTGATAAGGCATGAACAGTTTACAAGTAAACCGACTTAGGCTATAAAGCAATCTTAGCTGAGATAATAAGAACACCTGTTTTCTTTGATAATCTAATCAATATCAAAGGTTTGCGGGGACATACTACAAACGGCAAGGGCTTGATGTGTAAGGCTATCGAGAGATACCCTAAAGCATTAGGATAATCAACAATCCTTGATACTATCTTAATAATTAAGGTAAGTCAAAGGTTAAACCCTTGTCCCATGTCATAACATACGCACGGGCTAAATATAAGTCCCCAGGCACAGTGGGCATGGCGGTGCATGGAGCATCGAGAAAAGGGTAATCAAGAATCTGGTATATCCTGAATGGTACTCCATCTGCAATCTTTGCAGATTATGAGGTCAATAGGATAATCTGGATTTAAGGTTAGACCAGATAGTTATGAATTACAAATAGTTAATTCATAATAACAAGCAAGACAATGTTTCTGGGAAGGGATTGTTCAGTCCCTAACTCCATCGGTAAAGCGGAAATCCTTTGAGTGATAAAAACATTCGGGATTTCTTAAAAACCGCTTCCGTTAATAAACTGGCCGGTTAATTTATCGGGATTTCTCAATGGTTAGCTTTAGGCGGTTAGCCTTTGATAATCAAATGCTTAATCTGAGAAGTCCTGAGAACTGACACCAGGGCGGATAATAAAATAATACCCTTGTTTATCAAGGGATTCGTTAAGAAACTTAAAACTGGATTTTGGCAGGATACCAGTATAAAGAATATCCTGCCTATTAAAAAGCCTGCAATCTGGTGATTGTGGGCTTTTTTTATTGCCTGAAAATCTGAAAGAAGGAGGTAATTGAAATGCCGATACTTGTTTTAAAGGTCAAGAGTATTAACCATCTGAAAAGTCTTTGTCTTAAGGGAAAAAGGGAATTTTGCATAACTCTGAAAGGCGGATTACTATCACGAAAAATTGTTGATTATGACGATGGGTTTTTCTTCATTGAAAACCTGATTGATGGTTCAGCAGAGGAACTGCAGGAATCAGAGATTGCAGAACTTACAAACATTCCTGAAGCAATCAAGAAAGGAGCATTTTTCTGTGAAGACTAATTGGTTTACACGTAAACCAAAAGGAGGTGATAGGGAATGAAAAAGAGATGTAGATATTGTAAGCACATGGTTGACATTGATATTCCACAGGATTCCAGCATTGGAAGCATGGCATGTAAGTTTTCTTTATCAAAAGGAGATAAAACCGCCGAAACGTGTAAGAGATTTTGTGTTTTGATTGACATGAGCTGTATCTGTAAAAAATGTTCTTTAAGATTTGCCTGCAAGCAATGTGTAATTAATTGCCGTGCCTGCAAGGAAAAACAGGAGAAATGTGATTCCCTGTTTTCTGCATGGAAAAAGACCGCTTTTGCTGAATCTGTTAGAAAGGAAGCTGGCTATGAGAAAGCGAGGTGATTCTATGAAATGGTTGTGGTTAGGTATTGGGATCGCTGCTTTTATTTACGTCTGCTTGATCGGGGCCGAGGATTTTCTTAATGCCCTGATGTGAGGTGTACCATGACATATTTATTCACCATAAGGGATTTCCTGAGACATCATCTGAATAGCCTGCATGTCTATGGGAAATTGCAAAAAATAGGATTCTCAAAGGATTCGGCAAGAAGATTTTGCCAGAAATATGAACGGTTTGTTCATCCGATTCTTTATGGAGGTTAGGAATGAAAGTATTACAACTCAAACAAAACTATTTCTGGAATGAGTTCTTTGATTTCATTTTTCTGCCTGTAAGCTATCCCAAAAGGATCAAAGAGATAATATTCCGACCTGGCAGTAAACGGTATCAAGAACTCAGTAAAAAACCCGGATGGAAAAAGATCGGAGATCAATTATAAAGAAAGGTTGTCTTCAAACAATAACTGGTTTACTTGTAAACCGACAAAGGAGGTGTTATATGATTGAACAATTTCAGGCAGTAAGAAGGGCTGCCGTACCGATTGTAGGTATCGAGACGGCTGATCCGCAGCAGACTATCAGGGCAATAGCCAAAAGTCTGAACGGTAAAACTCCTGCCATAATGTGTTGGGATATAATCAGAGGATTGGTTGCCCTGAATAATCAAGCCACAGATGTTATATCACAAATCTGTCAGGGACAGGACCCGCAGATTGCAACAGGGAATCCCTCGGAAATGCTGTCAAAACTTACCATTGTCCCTGAAAGGGCAATTATCTTCATGCTGAATGCTCAAAAATATCTTGATATGCAGGAATCGAAAGTTCCGGTTGCTCAAGGCATCTGGAATCTCAGGGATGTGTTTAAGTCAAAAGGGGCTATACTGGTATTGCTATCTCCTTCATTTGCCCTGCCTGATGACCTGGGGCAAGATGTAATGGTTATTTCTGAACCCTTACCGGATTATGCAGGAGTACAGGAGATAGTAATATCTGTCTGTAAGGATGCAGGTATTGAAAAACCAGATAATATCGAGAAGATAACAGATACCCTTGTCGGATTATCAGCCTTTGCCGTTGAGCAGACCCTTGCAACCTGTATCAAGAAAGAAGGTGAAACCATTGTAATTGACCGCCCTGCCCTTTGGGAAAGGAAATGTAAGGCGATTGAACAGACTCCGGGGTTATCAATATGGCGTGGTCAGGAATCCTTTAAGTCAATCGGAGGCTGTGATAATGCAAAGACCTTTTTAAAAGGGATAATCTCAGGGAAGAAGTCACCAAGAGCAATTATTTTTATTGACGAAATTGAAAAGCAACTTGCGGGGATCTCCGGGGATTCCTCTGGTACATCTCAAGATCAATTTGGGGTTGTTCTCACAGAAATGCAGGATAACAAATACCCGGGAATTATATGTATCGGACCGCCTGGGGCCGCCAAATCTGTCATGGCGAAAGCCGCAGGGAATGAAGCCGGAATACCGACAATCGTATTTGATACCGGTGCCATGAAAAATAAGTTTGTCGGGGAATCCGGAGCCAGAACACGACAGGCATTTAAGACTATCAAGGCAATAAGTCAGGGAAATGCCTTGTTTATCTCGACATGTAATTCAATAGGGGTTTTACCACCAGAGTTACGCAGACGGTTTTCACTCGGTACTTTTTTCTTTGATTTACCAACAGCAGAAGAACGCAAGATCATTTGGGATATTTATCTGAAGAAATACAAATTCCCAAAGAAACAGATTGATGTTGTAGAAGATACGGACTGGACTGGTGCAGAGATTGAAAACTGTTGCGATATTGCAGATAGGTTAGGAATCAAACTATCAGAAGCATCAAGTTATATCGTGCCAGTTGCAAAGTCTGCCTTTGAACAGATTGATAAGTTGAGGAAATCTGCTTCTGGGAAGTATATTTCTGCAGGAAAGCCGGGGATTTATCAGATCAATACGGATAACATAACGAATGGGAAATGGGAAAAGTAGTTTACATGTAAACCAGAAAAGGGAGGTGATTAATCAAATAGGCATTGAAAATCAATCACTTTGTGTTGTAAAGTTTCTTTATGTCAGAAGAAGGAGGTTTTATGAAAATCAAAAAAATTACAATGACAGTAAAAGACTACGACAATTTGACGGATTTGGTTTTTTACGGAACCCGCACAGTTATGAATAAAATTTATCCGTTCCATGTGCCTGTTTTTGATGAGGATGCCGGAGTTTATACAGACTATTCTCAGAATAAACAGGAAACTACATGGGCCAGCATACATTTTATGAATTTGGTGGCTAATGGAATCGTAGGGATTGACGAGGATAAACTAATCAATCCTGATGACCCCGTTACAGTCAATGTTTTAGAAATCTCAATCCCTGCAATTATACAACTAATTCACGCTGTCTATGCTGATGAAAAACTGCAAAAAACAATATGGCAATCACGAGGCAATGATCTGTGGGAATCAGACGGGCATTACGGATCTGATCCCAAAGATATTTTTATAGCGGATTGCTTAAAAAACTGGTGGATTGATAGACAAACAGGCAGAAAATTAATAGATATTTTAGAGTCTGATTTTTCCTCACTAACAAATCCCCGAAAACGCAATCAGATAATAGATTGCAGATTAATTTCCGCAACAAAATATAGAGAGGGGGGATATAGACATGACAGAACGTGAATTTCAAACTAATATGACAGCGGCAAAAACATTTTCTGAATTAGGAGAGGATCAGGATTTTTGGTCTGGTTATATACGGGGATTGCGCCGGAATTATCACGGCGAGAAATTCGGAACGGATGAGGAACATGAATTATGGATGGCTGCGATTAATAGTTCTGATGAGTCTCGAAAAAATCGTGGCCTCGGCTATCGTGCTGGTTTTGATGGCCAGAACATAAACCAGACCAGAGCAAAATTGAATAAAATAGGGAGGTAGATTCCCCTACATAACCGAAACCCAGGAATCAAAAGAATGGAGAAAATTCGTTGCCTTGTTAGGTCAGAAAGAAGATGCGCTCTTGACCGACTAAATAACATTTTCTGATCTCCATTCTTAATTTAGGCTTACTGTGGCAACATGGTGAGCCTTTTTAGTTTACACGTAAACCAGAAAAGGAGGCGCTATGAAAAAAGGCGATAAAGTGAAGTTCAAAACCCCCTTAGATGAAACAGAAGAGAAAGAAAGGTTTATTCTTGTCGATTTTAGTTAAAGGAGGTGAGAAATAAATGCCCTGCGATACTGTTACGTCAGTAACCCTTGTATTGAAAAATGCAAATCTTGACTTGCTAAAGAAAGCATTGGAAGGACTCGGCTATATCGTGACCAAGACAAGCCAGGGTTTACGATTCTGCACAAGGTATGGACCGACATTCAACTATTATTCACAAACTGGTGAATTTAATGCAGAGAATCTTGAATCTGCAAATGCTATCAAGCGAGCCTATACTTCACAGCTTGTCCAGAATCAGGCAAGTCGTTTTGGTTGGAAGGTTAAGACTTTATCTGCAAACAAATTTCAGATTCAGAAAGGATAAGAAGATAATGGATTGTCCGAAGTGTGGAAATTTAATGATAGAAGAAGATGTGGATTCAAGACAGGAATGGGTGAGAATATCTTATCATTGTTCTGAATGTAATGAGGTCAGAATTCGGTTGATAACATATCAAACTCAGTCATCAATGGTGGCAAGTGACGAATGGGAGGGTTTTGAAAAACCCAAAAAGATTAAAAAGCTGTTAAGGAGGTGACTAATGCCTTATTTTGCAGGAAGATTAAAGGAACAAAACGGTGAACAGGAATACAGTTATGATCATATCATTGAAGCTGAAAATCTGGAAGAAGCTGAAAAAATCTATGATATGTACGCCAAAGATTTCTATGGCGATGCAGATGAACGTATCAATTTCGATGGCTCTGTTGAAGAAATTGAAAAAGAAGATGGCGGTTACTATTTCTTTAATGATGCGATATTTGTAGAGGTTGAATCTATAAGACCTACGACAAAAGAAGAATGGATGCAGGAACAGTTTGACCTAAATCTCTTAAAGGGAGGTGAATAATGTCCGATACAATGACGATTGAAGTCTTAGAAGATGGGAGCCTGAAAATTGAGACATCGAAGATTTCAATGGCGAACCATACAAATTGCGAAGGGTTAATCCGGGAACTTGTAACCGGCATGGGCGGAAAGTCTCAAAGAGTCAGGAAGGGAATGCACACACATATGCATTCTCAGGAGCAAGCACATGAGCATTAAAAAAAGAGGTAATAAGAGGAGGTGATTATGTCAGAAATATTACGTGATAAATTACCTGATACTCAAACATATCAGGGATATTGCCCGAATACTATTTATGAAATTCGGGGAATACCTATGGGATGGGAGGAAATGAAGCCACTCAAACGTATCCCGCCGAAAATCAGTTACTTTCTATATAACTTTACAGAAGTAAGACGGTTTCCATTTAAAGACGAAAAAACAAGAAATCAGTATTTTGTTAAATCCAATTCGGGAAAGTTTTTTGAAGTACTTTATTGAAAAAAGGAGGTGATATAAATGCCAAATCCTGAGAATCCTGAAAAATGTTTTGGGAAATATAATGGTTATCTGCATAAATGCTGGGAGGCTCACCATGGGCCAGATAATAATTGCGACTTGATAGAAAAATGCTATCAGGAATTTTTCAAACGAAAGGAGGTGAAAAGGTCCGGCAGTGTTTTCACAGTAAAAGAACAGAGGAGAAACTATCAAAGAAATCTATCAAAAAAGGAGGCTTAAAATGTTTATAGAAGCAAAAATATTAGAGAACTCAGCAGCTTTTACCATCACATTTAACCGGTGGGGTAATCTCAGAAAGGCGGACAAAGATCAGATTCAGACAGACACCGCGAAGGCGATGCTCAAACTGAGTAAGAACCTGATCGAGTCCTCGGAATACGACAAAATCTGCAAGTTTCAGAGTGAAGTCCGGGACTGGTTATGTGGTAGATCAGTTCCATCCTTCTTTAAGAAGGGAATCTATCTCTTCAAGATCGACATGATCGAGGAAGTCGAAGCCTATCTGAAACAGAAGATAGCTGAAATGAAGATACTGGTTGATAAACTGGTATATAGTTATCCTGAACGAAAAGAGGCAGCACGGTCACGGCTTAACGGACAATATAAGGAAACAGATTATCCCACGATTGAAGAACTCAGGGAATCCTTTGGATTTACATGGTACTGGGTTAAATTCGGAATCCCTGAAAACCTACCTGAAAATATCTTCTTGGAAGAAAAGGCAAAGGCTGAGAAGATGTGGGCGGATGCTACGGAACAGATTATCTTATGCCTCAGGGAATCATTCCGTAAGCTGATAGGATATGCTGCGGATAAGTTGAAAACCTTACCAGGCGAAAAGCCTAAAATCTTCAGGGATAGCCTTATTGAGAACATCCGGGAATTCATCGGTACATTCAATGCAAGGAATCTGACGAATGATATAGAACTTCAGGAACTTATCGAGAAGACTAAAAGCATACTTATGGATTCCGGTAATGCAGAAATGCTCAGGGATAATGTAGGTCTCAGGAATTACACCGCGGAGAAGTTCACCGAGATCGAGAAGACACTGGATACCATGATTACCGAGCGCCCTTCAAGACAGTTTGCCTTTGACGAATAAATAGAGCCTCCTAAGAGGCCCTATTTAAACCCTCTCTCCTATCATAGAAAGGAGGTTCAATATGTAATCCTATCAGAAGTATTCAGAGTTTTTCAAGGGAAGTCAGTTTACATGTAAACCAAAAACCAAGATTAAAAAGGAGAAATATTATGCCAGCAATTGCAACAAAAAAGAAAGAAGTATTTGACTTGAATACTTCCCAACGATACAATGCTCGATGGTGAATTAATTTTCACCAGAAGGGTAAAGGATGTACCAGACGCTTTCTATCTATTTGATATCCTCTTTGTGAAAGGCGATGCTCTGTATAGTGAATCACTTAAGAGAAGGCGCGGGATACTGGAAATAATCTATAAGGAATATCTCGCCATAAATCCGGCTATCGAACTTGCCCGGCAGGTGCATATCGGGAAAAAGGCTCTCTATTATCAATCAATCCAGGGGGATTTAAATGAAGGGATCGTATTGAAGCAGATAAAATCAGAATATCCCGTCGGGACAGATAGATGTTTGACTTCTCCTTTCTGGCTGAAGGTGAAAAAAATAGAAAAACACTTGAATATCGGAGTGAAAGGAGATTGAATTGGGCAGATCGACTCCAAAATTGATAGGACGGAAATTTGGGAAACTTACCGTTGTTGACAGCATCAAAAAAATCCACAATTCAAAAAATTGGAGGACTTTTTGGATATGCCAATGTGCTTGCGGTAATGTGCGCGAAGCAATAAGCCAGGATTTACTCAGTGGTAAAGTTAAATCTTGTGGCTGTATCTGGAGACAAATACGACATGGGCATGCTATCCAAAAACATTTTACATTAACTTATAGCACTTGGTACAACATGAAATCCCGCTGTAAAAATCCTCATACGCCTATGTATAACCATTATGGCGGTAGAGGAATCTCAGTTTGTGAAAGATGGCAAAATTTTGATAATTTCTTGGCTGACATGGGGGAACGTCCAGCAGGTACCACAATAGAGCGGATCAATAATGATAAAGGATATGAACCAGGAAACTGCCGTTGGGCTACGATGAAAGAACAGTCGCATAATCAGCGGGATAATAACTTGCTAACCTTCAAAGATCAAACTTTTTGTCTCACTGAATGGGCAGAAAAATTAAGTATATCGCCGCAGACATTAAGAAAAAGAGTTTCTATTTTAAAATGGTCAATCGAGAGGGCTTTTACAGAAAAGATAAACATAAAATTTAGAAGTCGTGGGAATAAGAAGATTAAAGAAAGAAGGAAACCATGTTAAATGTGGAGTTCATTGAAAACAAAGAAGAACTGGCAGTCGTGCTTGAAAGAGTAATCGGACATTGTTATCACGGCATACCGGAATATCAAATCGAAGAAGCCTTTGAGGAAGTAATCGAAGATAAGCTTCATAGTCGATATGGAAAGGAGTTTAACTATGGGAGATAGCTTTGATACCATAACTCAAATAGAAAACCAGATGTTACTTGATGAAGATGAAGAAACTCTTGGTTGTGATTTTATCGATGAGGAAGGTATCTGCATTAGAGATGGAGATGCCTTCTACTGTGAAGAAAAGATACATTGCCCTATAAAGCTGGGAGACTACTTATGAATGCGGATATAGAAGCTATTTTACAGGAAGCTGAAAAGGCTCCCATCTTTAAACATAGCAAGATCGAAAAAGGTCATCAAAACATTATCACATGGCTTGAATCAAAAGGCGGGATTAATTTCAAAAAAGAAAGTTGGAATGGTGAACTTAAAATAGCTATGGAAAATGTTCCCGAATTGAAACGAGCCGTTCATAAGAATTCCGGTAACACTCTCGATGAGCTTTCAATGATGGCCTATGCAGAGGGTTGGATAAGGGAAGCTACTCCACAATATCTTCTTGATGCTATTGAGAAGAAACAAAGAAGGATAGACGTGGAAGAAGCTGATCTTATTTATGAATTAGAACAACAAACATGGGAAAGGAGGTGATGAAAAGATGGAGAAACCTAAGATCATTATCGAAATAAAAGGTGGGACTGTTGTTTCAACATATACAAGCCGGGATATGGACATTTATATCATTGACCATGATAATTTAGCGATGGAAGATATACATGACACAGAAAAGATTGACAACTATTTTGATAACCCTTATGCCCCTGATTATATTTTAATCAGAGAAGATGACTTTGATAGTATGCTTAAAGAGATCAGGGAAGAATTTGAAATGAAGGAGGTAGGGAAATGAGAACATATATTTACATAAGAGAAAACGATAACAAATGTGTGCATATAAATGCTATGGGTGGATTTATTGGAAAAGAATATGAACATGATGATATTAATTGGCAAC
>Ga0180007_10005780_pt1 | contig 12329 bp, 9 predicted proteins | sample MM_PC_MetaG_FD_121122 | JGI IMG/M metagenome (GOLD analysis project Ga0180007, IMG submission 121122) | Groundwater microbial communities from the Aspo Hard Rock Laboratory (HRL) deep subsurface site, Sweden - MM_PC_MetaG | ecosystem: Environmental > Aquatic > Deep subsurface > Groundwater...
CAGGCCCGGGAAGCGGTGACCGGTTGTGACTCGGAGACCGCCGAGGGGTTTTTGGCCCGGGCCCGTGAGGCGTTCGAGGCGGCCGAGCAGCGATATCGCGACGGACGACCTGAAATCGCGCTCTCGGGGCTTAAGCAAGCTCGTGAGATGGCTCAGAAGGCGATCCGGGAATGCCGTCAGACCGACCAGCTGGAACAACGATACCGTCGGTTGACAGCTCAGGTGGAGCAGCTCTCGGAACGGATCCAGAGCGCTCCCGAGGCCTCCCGCGAGGAGACCCGGCGGCTGCTTGGGCAGGCGCGCGAGCAACTGGCCCGGGCGCGGGGTTTAATTGACCGACAAGAGAATGAACAGGCTCTGGCCGCCCTGCAGGCAGCATATCTGGCTATGGAGCGGGCCAGGCTCTACCTGACCGTCCGACAATAGGATTTTCAATGTGAAGATACTGGCACGGGCTACGGCAACAGGTCTACTGCTGTGCGGCGTGGTCTGTTTGCTTCATGGGAGCATGCTCCGTGCCTCTGATTGGGCTTGGCGGGTCGGGGTCGGCTACGATTTCCTCTCCCAGCAATACTCTCTTGATTCCCTGATCTCTCTCGAGGGCGACTCTCTGGCGGCCATGACCGCGCTGAAGACGACCTATCTAGACGACCTCAAAGCATCGTTTCAGATGACATATACTCCCGGCGATCAGCCAGGTCTGGAGCTGGGAGCAGGGCTGGAACAGACCCGCGATGCCTCCCGTTTCAGGGTCTACGGCTCCGGGAATCCCACCTTTGGTCGGACCCGGTTGACCTGGAACTCGGACCTGGAATGGCGCCGGGCTGTCGACGGTGGTGCGGCGGCCGGAGAGTCTTTTGTGACCGGACGGGCTCGCGGACGACTGAGCGTTCCGGCCCGAACGTCATTGACCTGGTTTGCCGATCTCGACGCTGATTTTGTGGCGTTTGACGTCACCGACCGATATACCCGCAGCTATCAACGGGCTGGTCTTAAGGCGGGTATTACCAGAGAGTTCGGTCTTATGTCCTCGGTCCGACTGGCGGCCTTCACGGCCCTGCGGCAGGTCCCCGACTCCACGGCGATGAATTACCGCAATATCGGAGCGGAAATATGGTTGCTGGGGCTGTTTTCCGGGAGCACGCTGGATGTGTATGCGCGCGTTGAGGCCCGGGATTACCATCAGCCTGACGGTGAGGACGACTACACCCGAGTAGAAATCACGGCCGACCATACGCTCGGCCTGGGATCATCGGCGTTTTTCCGCCAGATCGGGGAGTTGGAAGGGATGTTTTCCAACGATGCCGATCCCTACGGGTACGACTACACCAGGGCCGAGCTACGGCTCCTGGGAGGGGTGCGGAACACCGAGCTGTCCGCTGCCATAGGCCCCGAAATTGGCTATATGGCGGTCCGAAGCGGCGACTACGCCCCCGAGGAAGACTACAGAGAGTACGGAATCGCGACTGATTTCGACGTGCTTAGCCTGAGCCGGCTGTTTTGTTCGCTGGAGTCATCGACCGGCTTCCGCAACCTGGTATACGAGGACGATACGCAGTCGGATTACACTTATGAGCGGCTCAATCTTGTTGGGGATATTCGTCTGGCCGGTCGGCTGGCGCTCAGCGGGCTTGTTTCGGCGGAGTGGGAGTGGCACGACGACGCTGACGAAAACAGTCAGATATTCCTTATTTCCACCAATCTTACCTATGCATTTTAGCTGACCGGGAGCAGTTGCCCTGGGCACTCCGGGTAGGGGAACTTCGACGATATATGTGAAATCTTTCACGAGGCTGGGAGGTTGGGCGGACCGTGGGAGGGGTGGCGTGGGGCGATGTGGGGCAGGTTGCACGGGGCGTCAACGGGGGTTCGGGGGTGGGATCCCGGGGTGGTTCCGGCAGGTTTCAGATTACCATTTTTACGTAGTTTGGAGTAGGTTTTTGTTGTGAGCCAATTGGCGGGTTGAGATCGATTGTGATACTACACCATGTCGTATGTTGTTGACAACTAGCTGAAAGCAACAAAATCCTTGACAAAAAACCATATATCTGTTATTATCCGGGCGTCTAGGGAAATAGTTGTGTTGAATGCGCTTCTGTTTTGAGACCAAAGCACCTTTAGTAACGTTAATAAACTGAATACGTTACGACAATTAGGCTTCACTTTCTTGCAGGTTTACAGATTATATGACCTTGAGGGTATTTTCTACCCTTTAGGATTTCACTGACATTATTAGTTTCTTTGCCTCGAAACGAATCGAGTTCCGGAGGACGCCACGCCTCAGGACAGCATCGGTACTCACATGGATGCTTCGAGATTTGCGACGGGGAACGCCGACGCCACCAATTCGGGTGACGGTCGGTACTCGAAAGTAGTTGGCTCTTGAGAATTAGCTCAGAGTTGATTGCTTGTAACCTAAATTGCTTTTTCCATTAAAGGAGCATTAAATGATGCAAAAAAGAACGTTATATTCTTTGCTGCTAATCTCCTTTATAGTGGTATTTGCGGCTTCCGTATCTGCCAATGAAGTCACTATCCAATCGAAAGCCGGTCTGGCCCGCTGCGCGGCTCAGTCGGTTGACGTGACAGCGGACGTGTCCACAGATGCAATCAGTGCGATTGAGTGCGTCTTTGTGATCACGACTGCTTCGGATTGCGGCTTTATTACCGATCTGGAAGTGGTATGGGAACTGCCCGATGGAGTTCTCTCCAATCGTCCGGCAGTAGACTACAGCCAGGCCGACGGTAACGCTCCTGATACAATCCGTTTTGCCGCTATGCGTACAGCTGATGGTGACGGCGTCCTTGACGTTGGCACTCACGTTGTAGCTCGTATTGACTTCACTACTGTTGACTGCTGCGCCGGCACGGTTGGAATCGACAACGCGGTGTTCACTTACCCGAACCCCACTGGTCCGATTACCACCCAGTTTGTAAAAGCCGATGACGCGACTATCCTTCCGGTAGCTGTCAATGCTTCCACTATTGGTATTATCAACCAGAATCCGACGATCGAAGCTATCGCCAACGCCACGATTCCGTGGGGTGGCACCTATGTTGGTGCTATTGTTGCTGATGACCCCGATCTGACGAACGGTTGTGAGGCCCTTACCTATGCTAAAGTGTCCGGTCCGACGAACCTGAACGTAAACGCCACCACCGGTGCGATCACGTGGGTAACCACGGGTGAAGACGTCTGTGGCAGTGATGTTACGGTTAAGGTTGTCGACGGTTGCTTGGCCGAGGCCACGACCACGTTCAACATCTGCGTATTCAACGAGCCGCCGGAGATTACGTGCTCCGAGGATATGCTGATTGCTTTGGGCGACGAACTCAATACTTCCGTAAGCGCCACGGATGACGTCGATGCGTTTGGCCCCGGCCCGCATCCGCTGCTCTATTCGCTGGTTAGCTTCGACGGTCCGGGAACCCTGACCGTCAACCCGGCCACCGGTGATATCGTGTGGCCGACTCTGATGACTCCTGCGTATTCCGGTGTGTTCACGGTTACGGTGATGGTCACTGATAGTGCCAACACCTGCAGCCCGTGCTCCCCTGAAAACGCTGACACCTGCTCCTTCCAGGTTGAGGTTCGTGCGATGACTATTACCATCGAAAAGAACCACGGTCCGGACGGCAAGGGTGTTATCCAGGGTCAGCCGACTACGGTCAGCATCGACATGCTGGGTTCCGATTACAATAACTGGCCTATCGCCGGTTATGACCTTCTGATCCAGTACGATCCGACCGGTCTGGTTGTGAACGATGTCGTCGAAGGCGACTTCTTCACGGCTGGCGGCTGGGAATACTTCACCTACCGCTTTGGTCCCTACGGTAATTGCGGATCCGCCTGTCCGTCCGGCTTCCTGCGCATTGTCGCCCTGGCCGAACAGAATGACGGTGCGAACCATCCGGAATACTTCGACAATTCGGTTCACGGTGAGACCCAGCTTGCTGAGATCACCTTCCTGGTAACGGACGATCGCACGTTCGAATGCCAGTACCTGCCCATCCGCTTTACCTGGTACGATTGTGCCGATAACGCTCTGTCGAGTGTTACTGGTGACACCCTGCTGATTTCCCGCTGGGTGTATGACTACGTAGGTTCCGGCGGTATGGACACTTACGAACGTATCGACATGCTCGGCGACGGCACTTTGCCGACGTGGTATGGCGCTCCGGCACCGCTTTGCGATGTCAGCGACAAGGGCTATCCGATGCGTCACGTGAACTTCCGCAACGGTGGTGTTGATGTTATCTGCGCCGACTCGATCGACGCTCCGGGTGACGTCAACCTCAACGGCATTGCCTATGAAATCGCCGATGCTGTTATGTTCACGAACTACTTCATCGACGGTCTCGGTGCCTTTGGCGCCCACGTTGATGGTTCCATTGCTGCCTCCGATGTCAACAAAGACGGTATCACGTTGTCGGTTGCCGACCTCGTATACCTGATCCGTGTCGTCATCGGTGACGCCCAGCCGTATCCGAAGGTTGCCTACAAGGGTGACTACTCGCAGTACAACGGCAATCTGTCTGTTGGACAGGATGTTGCCGCCATGTACATCGAGATCGAAGGCGAATGCTCACCTGAGTTGCTCGTCTCCGGTATGGATATGGGTGTGAAGACGGTTGACGGTATTACCCACGTAATCATCACCCCGAGCCTGGAAGCCAACATCACGAATACGTTCAGTGGTGAGTTCCTGGCCGGCGTGAAGGGCAACATCCTGTCAATCGACGCAGCTGATATCAATGGTACGGCTTTGCATCTGGTCAACGTTCCGAAGGAATACATGTTGGCCCAGAACTATCCGAACCCGTTCAACCCGACCACGACCATCACGTTTGGTCTGAAGCACGCCGGTGACTACGCTCTGACTATTTATAATATTCAGGGTCGTGTCGTCGATACCTACAGCGGCAACGTTGACGGTGCTGGCTTCGTCGAAATCGAATGGGATGCCTCGAACCTCGCCAGTGGTGTGTACTTCTACAGACTCACTGCTGACAACTTCTCGAGCGTCAAGAAGATGGTTCTGCTGAAGTAATGTACTTCAGGAGTTCGACCATATGATAAGAAGGCCCCTCAATTGAGGGGCCTTCTTGCTTTTGGTCAACGGGGGAGAGGCTCTTACACAAGCGGCCGGCTGGCGCAGTCTATCAACTCCACTAGCGCGCGGACCTTAAACGGCCGGCTCACGAGCCCATCGACGCGCATATGCTCCGAGAGACCTGGGACATCCTCGTCGGTATACGAGGAGCTCACCAAAACGGTCAGTAGCGACGGGTACCGGATCTGGATCCTGCGCACCAGATCGCGGTCGGCATCAGTGTCCTCGAAGCGAGTCACCAGGACGTCAAACTCGCCGCGTTCCAGTTCCTCAAGGGCACCGGCCCCGTCGGCAACCGAAAAGGGCAGGTAATTCTTGTACGTGAGGGCCCGGGAGAGGATGTCGCGGGACGGTTCATCCTGGAGATTCAGGAGCACTTTGCACATATGCCGGGGCTGGCCTGTCCCCCCACGCGCGGCGAGGGCATTGTCAACCATCGCCTCCAGCTGGGAGATACGAAAGGGCTTGGCCAGGAAGCCGTCGGGCGACGCCTCCGCGACCATTTCCGGTTCGGCCACGCCGGTGATAAACAGTACCGGCATGTCCGGGAAATGGCGCCGTACCCGTTTCAACAACGAGATACCGTCGACATTCGGCATTTTCACGTCGGTGATCATGAGATCAAAGCCGGAGTCGGTTTCGGGGCCGAGTAGTTCCAGAGCCCGAATACCGTCGTCCGCCGCCACAACCTCGTGGCCGAAACTGGTCAGGGTGTCGGTAAGCAGTGATAGCAGATTCGGGTCGTCATCGACCACCAGAATCTTCCCCTTTTGGTCTGACAAATCTACCCCCTTACGATCTTAAGGATCGCAGTAGTTCTATCCTCCAGGATCTTTTTGTTATCAGCTTCCACATTGAGGCGGAGCAGCGGCTCGGTGTTGGACGGTCTGAGATTGAACCAGTAGTCCCCGTACTGGACCGTCAAACCGTCGATCTCGTCCTGCTCTCCGTCGGCAAAGGCCGTTTTGACTGCGGCGATAGTGTCCGGAATAGACCTCACCCGCGTATTGATTTCGCCGGAGCGGACGAACGGGTCGAGTTCAGCCACGAGTTCATCCAGGGGTTTGCCCTCCATGGAGAGCAACTCCAGGCAGACCAGGAAGGCAATGAGCCCGGAATCGGCGAACCAGAAGTCTCGGAAATAGAAATGCCCGGAGTGTTCACCGCCGAAAATCGCATTATGCTTTTTCATCAGCGGCTTGATCAGCGCGTGACCGACCCGGGTGCGGATAGCTTTGCCGCCGGATTTTTCTATCAGGCGCGGCACGGCGCGGGAGCATATGAGGTTGTAGAGCACCGTCTCGCCGGGAAACTTGGTCAGGAGGGATTTAGCCACGAGGGCTGTCACCATGTCACCGCCGAGTTGCCGGCCGTTTTTGTCCACCAGGAACATGCGGTCGGCATCGCCGTCGAAAGCCACGCCAAAGTCGGCTCCCACTTCCTTGATCTTATTCTGAAGGTCAACGAGGTTTTCCAGTTCGATAGGGGAGGCCGGGTGGTTCGGAAAGGTACCGTCGAGTTCGAAAAAGAGCCTGGTGAAATTGCCCGGCAGTTTTTCCAGCACGGGGGGGAGGGTGGCGCCGGCCATGCCGTTGCCGGCATCCAGCACGATAGTGTACGGCTTGATTTTATTGGCATCGATGAATGACAGGCAGTAGGCGGCGTACTCCTTCGCGATATCCTTGCGCACCGTCATCCCCCGGGTGGGAGATTTCTCCGCCTTGTTTCCGTCCTGAATGAGTTTCGAAATCTGCGTGAGGCCGTCGGAGCCGGACAGCGGGACGGCATTCTCCCGGCAGATCTTAAACCCGTTGTATTCTTTGGGATTGTGGCTGGCGGTGATCATCACGCCGCCGTCGTAGCCAAAATTACCCACCGCAAAATAGAGTCCATCGGTAGAGGTCAGACCCAGATCGACCACGTCCACGCCACCGTCGTTTATCCCCCGTATCAGGTTGGCGGCCATGTCGTCGGATGACACCCGCATGTCGCGGCCGACCGCGATTGTTTTGGCTTTCAGAAAGGAGGTAAGGGCGAAACCGATTTCATAGGCTACTTCGCCGGTGAGCTGATCGGGGACGGTACCCCTGACATCGTAGGCTTTGAAGATGGTTGGATCTATTGTCATTGTTCATTCCCTGGTAGTGACATGTTCGGTTCAACCTCCCCCGTGGCATAGTGTTACAGTTCTAACAGAGGTAACGGGAAATGGTTGCAAAATCAAGCATAACTTTGCCGGTCTGGGGCGGGACGACAGGGCCTGTCCACGATAGCCGTTTGACCGTGCAGGTTTATCGCAATCGGGCCAGGGGACGGGTCAGGCAGGTCGGGCCGCCGGCCCCCTTGCGCGAGATCTCGACGCCGTCATAAGTCGTGACCCCGGCCCCCGCCTTCTCGAGGCGCGACTGTGTGATTGGGTTTCCGGAGAGCATCAGGCACTGCCGCGGCCCAAGTGCAAGAACATTGCAGGCCATGGACTCATACTCATTGTCGGGCACCTCCACCAGACGGATACCCCGCTCGAGCAGCATCATGCGAAACGGAACCGGCATCAGGCGGGAATAGACCACCGCCAGGTCAACGTCAATGGGGCTGATGAACGACATAAGATGCAGGACATCCGACGGTCCGTTCCAGTGGGGGAGGGGCACCGTAATGACGTTTTTGACCAACTCCCGCGTCAGGTCGGTCAACTGGCGAATGCCCTCGGCATTGGTTCGATAGCCGAGCCCCACCACGATGGTTTGTTCGTCCAGCCAGATGATATCGCCGCCTTCCACCGTCCCCGGGTCGGTGATCGCGCCCAGGATGGGGATATCCAATTGCTCCAGTGACTCTCGGGCTTCTGCCGGTTCTCCGCGGCGAGCTTCCTTGCCCATGTTACACAGGATGATACCCCGGTTGGTGGTGAGCATAGTATCCCGAACGTATATCGAGTCAATGCCCGGTGAGTCAGTCGGTGGCAGGAAGCGGATGTTCGTGGTGCTCTGCGCAATACTCTCCACGAAGCAATCATACTCTTTGATCGCCCGGTCGTAGTCGGGGCAGTCGGTGTAGTTGAGGGCGCGCCACTGATCGTTGAGAACGGCCTGAGAAACAAAGGCATCACGGGCGTGACGCAGGATGATTGTATTTAGTGTGCCCGTGTCGGACTGGAACGTCGTGTGATCGGTCATGGCAGCATGCCCCTGTTGACCGGGGCGCTCAGCCGCGCCGGGCGGTTAGTGTGTAGGATAACGGCAGACTGATCCTCTGTCGCTCAAAGTTGGCAAAGACGGCCGAGATGTCGTGTTCATACTCACGGAAGTGTTTGATGCTGAGGCCGTGATCGAGACAGCCCTGAATGATGTCGCACAGTTTGTGATGAAACCAGTACATCGGGGCCGACTTGTATTGCGAGTGACCGTAGTAGTCAAGACCGGAGACATCGACGAAGGGTTTCTCCCGGAAGTATGATTCCTTGAGTTGCGGCGGAATCATCGGGTCGTCCTCGTCGAACATGTCCAGCAAAGGGTGCATTTCGTATATCGCCAGCCAGCCTCCGGGTTTCAGGAGGCGGACGACCGTACCGAAGAAGTCATCTATTCGCGGCATCCATCCGAGAGCGCCGACCGTAATCATGGTCAGGTCAAACTGCCCGTCGTAAGTCGCGGGGATGTCGTAGATGTCGTGGCGATGGAACTCGCAGTCGAGCCCGGCGGCCTTGGAGAGAGTGCGCGCCTGCTCGACGAAGCCGTCGGAGATGTCAATTCCCACGCACCGGCCGGCCCCGAGGTTCTTGACAGAGAGCAGTTCTCGTCCGTTGTTGCAGCAGAGATGCACCACCGCTTTGCTTTCGAGACCGATAGCCTTTAGCTGCTCGGTTGCCACCCGGTCCAGTCGATTGTACCCGGGCTGGCGAAAGGCTGCCAAGAGTTCCTCGAAGTTCTGTTTTTGGTGCAGGGGTGCGGCCTCGTTCCAGGCGGCGCGGTTGGCGGCCGTATACTCGGATCTTTGCATGGATGTCCTCAGGATTTACAACTCGTTGACGAGAGATTGCTCACTCATAACATAGCAATAAAAGACTGCCGTGCCAAGAGGCTTAGAGATTAAACCAGGTTCTGATCAGGGCGGGGATGTCCAGGAGCAGCACTGCGGAAACCACTACCACCGCCATAAGCACCCAGCGCACAAACCCTGCTCCCCGTTTGACGGCGGTTCGGGCACCTATCCAGGCTCCGCTCATGTTGCCGATGGCCATGATCAGCCCGACACTCCAGACTACCTGGTCGTTGGCTACGAAGATGGCAAGCGCAAAGGCCGTGAACAGCAGGATAATGAACAGCTTGATGGCATTGCCTCGGACGAGGTCAAAACCGGCGCCAAGAACCAGCCCGGCCAGGAGAAACACGCCCACCCCCGCCTGAATGAAGCCGCCGTGGATACCAATGGCAAAAAACACCAGCATCTGCATGATTCCCGGGCGTTTCGAGGTCAGCTCGGTTTGACCTTCCAACCAGCGTTTGGGACGTATGATCATGACTACCAGCATGATAACCATAACCGCCCCGATCACCCGCCGCATCGTCTGCTCATCGAGATTGACCGCGATCTGGGCGCCGACAATGGCTCCCAGGATGGTCGGGATGGCCAGAATCCAGGCTTTTCGCCAGTCCAGGACGCCGGCCCGGTGAAATCGCCAGACGCCCACCGTATTTTGCAGCATGATAGCCACCCGGTTGGTTCCGTTGGCGATGTTAGCGGGAAGACCAAGAAAGATGAGAAGCGGCAGGGATATCAGCGATCCGCTACCGGCCAGCGTATTGATGAAGCCGCAGGCAAAACCGGCAGCTATGACCATTATGTACTGATACCACTCCAACCGTAAGCTTCCTTCCTTACCGATCTCTGCGAGTTCGGGTTGACGGAAAATACACGTTTTCCGCTGATTCACAACCAAATCCAGTACCACGGGCTGCATTTGTTGACGGACGCAGGCTATCGAGCGTCCCAACGGTTTGCTTCAAGATGAAACGCCGGCGGGATCCCAACGCGATTCTAAACGACATTCGATATTGGATGATATGCTCCAGAATATGGTGACAGTCCCACAGTCTGGACCGGCGCGTACACCGGACGGGAAGACTGCAGGTATGTGTCCTGTTGGCGGGTAATGACTTACCGGCATTCAATTCAGACTAATTTGGACTCGATTATCTGGTATGAGATTTGCAATAGTCCGGGTAAGGGTATACAGATGGAGGAATCGAGTATGTTTCGACGTGTCGTGAATGAGGAACACGGCGTCGGACTGGTCGAGGTGCTCGCCAGCATGTTCGTGCTGACAGTCGGGCTCCTGGGGCTTGCGCCGATGCTGATCATGTCCGTGGAAGGCAACTGCGTCTCACGGGACAATACCGTTGCCGCGGGGCTGGCCAAAGAGAAAATCGAGTACTACGAGTCGCTGGAGACAATGCCGGCGCTGCCGTACCTCGAACAGGAGGACGGCCTTGCCAGCGCTTTCACCCGGGTGACCCGAATCGATGATATTTCCACAGATTCAACAATTCCGGATGGTGTTTACCTGGTTGATGTGAATGTCGGTTGGACCGACCATCAGGAGATCCAGCGGCAAACGTCCATCACAACGTTTATTCTCAAAGACTAATTGGCCTGGTGGTGTTGATATGAAAACGACAAGATACAATAAGGGATATACGATCGTCGAGATGTTGATCGCGCTGCTGATTACCGGCCTGATAGCATCGGCCGGCTTCGAATTCTACATTTCCGTGCACAACCAGACGATGGCGCAGGAAGACATTTCGGATATGCAGCAGAACTCGCGAGCCAGTTTGTATGAAATCGGCAGAACACTGCGCATGGCCGGGTACAAAGTGGGTACTCATGCACCGTATGAGATACTTGATGACACGCTGAGAGTATTTATGAGGGGTACCCAGCCGGTTGACACCGTCACGTATTTCCTCGCACGTGATACGCGGACCAGTATGGTGGAGGGGGAGGAGAGTCAGCCGGTGTATCGCCTGATGAAAAAGACAAACAGCCTGGACGCTCAGGCGTTCACGGACATGATAGAGAGTGTGTCTTACACGGTCGTCAATCCGACCACAATAGAAGTATCGCTGCGGGTTCGGGCAACCAGATCGGATGAAGACTTTACCAGCAACGACGGGTATCGCGAGTTTACGGCTACGGAGCGCGTCAAACTTCGCAACCTCGGCATTTGACAGGGGAACAGGTATGATGAGAAAGCTTAACTCGCAGAAAGGCGGCGCCCTGTTGATTTCGCTGTTGCTGATCGGCATGCTTGCGCTGCTGGGAACGCTGGCGGTTGAAAACGCCACGACCGACGTGGATTTGTCGTACAATCAGTCCCATTGTGAAGAGGCGTTTTACATAGCCGAGGCCGGTGCCCGACGGGCTGTGGCCGAGCTGCAGAACACTCCGGGCTGGGATTCCGGGTATGCCGGCCTGAGTCTGGGCGGCGGTACCTACGATGTCTCCGTGACTGACAGTTCGGCGAATCCTGCCCTGGATGACACGGTGATTATCGTTTCCACCGGCACCACCTTCGGAGGCAATTCGACTATTGAATTGACTATCGTGCCGGAGGAAAGCCGTCCGTTCCGTTACGCCATGTTCGCGGACAACACCGTGGATATTCGCAACGGCATGGTCACGGATTCGTATTGCAGCGATTCGGGAGGGTATGCCCTGACGAACGTTACTTCGGGCGGCGATGTTGGGTCCAATGGTATCATTGGTGTCAAAAACGGCGCCCTGGTCGGCGGCGACGTGATGACGTCACTCGACGGCGGACTGGATATCCATAGTTCAGCAACCGTGACCGGGGATACGTCGAGCACCGCGCCCGAACAGGAACTGGAGGAGATCCCGGCAGCCGAGTATGCCTGGGCGGAGGCTACCAGCATAGCCGGCACGGGAATCACCGGCAGCTACTCGTACGATCCGGCGACCGATGCTTTCATCAGCTCCGGAACGGCCGTTTTGTCGTCGGGTGTATACTTCTTCTCCAGCGTTATTCTGAAAAACAGCGCCTCGCTGCAGGTTGCTCCCGGGGCCAGCGTGACGATTTACGTGACCGGCGACGTGGAAATCAAAAACTCCGCGGAGGTGAATCCGGGGGGTGCGCCGGGCGATTTGATGATTTATTCCCAGGGTGATTTCGTCCTCAAGAACAGCGGCGATATA
>Ga0180007_10005781_pt1 | contig 12326 bp, 9 predicted proteins | sample MM_PC_MetaG_FD_121122 | JGI IMG/M metagenome (GOLD analysis project Ga0180007, IMG submission 121122) | Groundwater microbial communities from the Aspo Hard Rock Laboratory (HRL) deep subsurface site, Sweden - MM_PC_MetaG | ecosystem: Environmental > Aquatic > Deep subsurface > Groundwater...
GTATTTTCTTCCTTGTATTAAGCCATAATTATAGTTGCCAAAGTCATATTCTCTATCAAAGTTTCCGACAACATTTAATGTGTAGCAACCTCCGCTGTTTGGTCTGAGCGGTTCTGTTTGAGTCCATCCCGGCTGTTGTATCTCGCAGAGAGCGTATCTTCCTGGCATTACATTCTCAAATTCAAAATAGCCAGACCCATCTGTTGTATCCATTATCACATTGCTTAGATGGTATATAGCAACGGTCAGATTACCAGTGTTGTTGGGTCTGTAAATATCATTTATCAGGGCAGAGTGTGTGCTTCCGTCTCCGATGATGACTTTTGTATAAGAATTATTTGGATTACACATGCCCCAATCTGTCGGCTGGCTGTCGAGCTCTAGATCTAGAAGCCTCTCACCGTATTCTTCATAATTCTCAACATATGTATCCCAAGGGCTTCCGTTTCTAGTTGAACATTCTGCATCTGCTGTGATCATATCACCTGCGCCAAATGTTCCACTGACCCTTACAACATAGTATTCTCCATTTTCAAACATCCCAAGATTAGCAGGTACTGCAAGATTTGGGTAAACTTCTACCGTACGAATTCTTCTGTAGTTACCTAGTACTATATCCCATCCTCCCAGCCCTGGTTCCATTTCTCGGTTGCCGTTTGCGTTCAGGTCTTCGTACTTGAAACCGCTGACTTTCCCATGTTCGACATTGCCAAATTTTACGTTATCAACAATTTCGTTGTTCTCGTTGATATCCATCTGCCAGCACATTGATCCCTCGTCATTTGACCCGGAACCGTTTACTACACCGTAAGCATCTCCTTGGTAGTGTCCAGGGTTTGTGCTTTGTGTTGAGTTATGCTGTCCTAGAGTCGGAGCTGTCTGCATCCAGCCTTCCTGAAGAACTTCGCAGACATAGTAAGTCCCGCTATCCAGGCTGTCAAACCGATATTGTCCAATTACCGATTGGCCGGTAATCTTAGTATCCAGCTGCTGCCAGTTCTCACTATAAAGTCTTATCATCCAGCTATCCAGTCTTGGCTCATCCGTCGTATTATCGTGAATCGAGTTCATATTTGTATCATAGTATTTTCTTCCTATTATAGACCCTGAAACTCTTTCTTCTTCCATATTTCCAAAAGATGTCCAGATACTTGAGGCATCTACTGCATCAAGATCATAGCCATCTGCATTGCTGCTGTGAATGCTTGAATCTGTCGTGTCTGTTATTCTGACGTACTTGATCCATGCGAGTCCTGTGCTGCCAAAGTCCAGGTATTCAACTGCATTATCGTTTGTAATCTCTCCGGCACTGAGCCAGTCTGTTCCATTTTGACTTACTTCTATCATAGCTTTCTCTTGCGGATAGCTTTTTCTTCCATTAGTTACTTCGTAAAAAGAAAGATCTTCGCCATCTACGTCAGCTATTGGAAAAGCAAATTCAAGTGATAGCGAACCTCCAAAACCGAGGCTGACAAAGCCGGTGTCAGGGTTTGTAGTTGCATCAGGAATTCCTAGTGCTGTATCAGGATTGCTACGTGCAGCTAGAACTGCAGAGCCATCTTTTCTCAATCCTGGGATAAAATTCTCAACTGAGCCTGCCCAGTACATACTTTGATTAACAGAAACATGATGATAATCAGGATTTTGAGGGTATGTTTGAGTCCATCCATCCTGACTTACTTCAAGAATTTGATAATCGCCTTCAATCGTGTCTACGGTTACACAGCCATTCTGTCCAGTAACATATATTTCGTTTGATATATCATAAATTCTGAGACTAAGTGAGCCGACATTGTCACCATACCATGCTGGAGGAGCGGCACCGTCCTGGTCAAATACTCTAATATTAGCTGAAGAGTCTTGTCCTTCAATTACTGTTTTGTACAGATGTGATCCATTGTAGGATCCCCAATCAACATTTGCATCATCGATTACGACATCAAGTTGTCGCACATCCCGCGAAGGATCATCTTCAAGATTCCCATATGATCCCCAGTTATTGTCTGAATAATACTCAGCATCAACTACTCGAGAGTTGTTATTCCACGTGCTTTCAACTTCTACAAGATATTTGTGTCCTGAAAGCAGCGTCAAAGTATTTAAACCGATATAATCTGCAGAGTCAAGCATACCTGTCCAGACGGGGTTTGTGTTCGGATGTACTACAACTTCCCATCCTGGAATTGCTGTTTCTTGACCATCCCATTCTCCGTTTCCATTTGTATCATCCCATTTGCATACTGTTAGAGAAACCGGTTCTTGTGATGGGTTTGAAACAGTAACTTCTGCCCAGTCAACTGAATCGGTCAGATCTTCGGGATCGACTAGTATTGGTGCTAGATCGGGTTTCTTGTTCCCTGCAGAGTCTCGTGCCTCAAGCTTTATGGTATAGACTCCATCTGGTACTGTTGTAGTATCCCAGCTGAAGAGCTTCTCGTTTGTAAAAGAGTTTAACCTGTTGACTGTACCAGGTCCGGCGACTTTAGTTCCGCCAGAATTATTTACTACAGCCCAATAATGATGAGGATTGTTATCTGTGACTGTCCCATATATGTCAATTGCTCCCGATACTATGTTTCCATCATCATGAGACGTGACTTCGACGAAAGGCGGGGTTTGATCCAATGTAATATTGCAATAATTGCTCCACGCCGAAGCGTAGTCTACCCCATCTTCAAAAGTATTGTTTCCATTCATATCTTCAAAAGCTCTAACTCTTGTTCGCCAAAGGCCTTTTGTTCCGGGGTGACCTCCAAATGATGAGAAAGGTGTATAGTTATTTGTCGCATAGAAGTTTGTTCCGACTGTTCCGTTTGGATAAGTGACTTCTCTTTGATAAACGATATTGTCGCCAGAAACTGCGCTCCAGTTGTGGGCAACGCTGTTTTCGTTTGTGTACACTGTTCCGGATATGTTGCAAGCCAGATCAGGTGGTGATTCATTTGGTGCAGACGACTTACTTGCCAGGTTCCATCCCTGATTAACCGGTGTTGCCGGAGTTGCTACGTATTGAACTGAGATCCATATAGCATCGATTTGAATAGACTCATATCCTATGGCGTTTGGAATATCTCTGTCATATTTGTTTACTATTGAAATTGAACTGAGCTCAGCCCAACTTGTTATTCCAGGCAAAGAGATCAACCGATCTTCGTACGTCGGTCCTTGTACCGGAGTGAATTCTGCGACTTGATTTGAAAAATTGTTTGGATCATTACCGAGAATTACTCTCAAATCATCATTTCCGTCATTTCCGGTTTTTCTCACTCTCATGCCAAGTGATGCACTTATGAAATGGTCCGTTGAGCTAACTCCAAAACCGCTTACTGTAAAAGATTCCCCCCAATCCCAGTCTGGATTATCTTCTCCAAATGGCACTTCTACTCCATCATCTAAAACAGCCCAACTGTTATCAGGTGCTCCAAGAGCGTTAGAACTGTTTATAGGGGCTGTCCCCGTCCAATTGTTCTCGCTTACAATGCTTCCAGCATAGTAAGTTGCACCTGCTGCATCAGCTTTGAAATTAAAGAGACTCATAAGCGGAAACATATAATTACTGAGAAGGAAAAAAATAACCGCTAAAGGAAAAGTTTGCGAAAAGAACTTCCAGGATTTTCTGAGAATTCTTCGGGGTAAAAGAACGGCCATATATTATTTTTTTAATATATTAGATTAGATGTGCGTATGAGCAATATTTTATTTTACTATGTTCCCCAGAAAATGCAAGTTTCTTTGGGACGAGGAGATGATTATAGTTTTTATATTTACTGTCATCAAGAACTAAAGTGAAGAAGGGATAGGCAGTCGAAGATCTAACTATGGGGTTTCTTCATGCTAATTTCTCGAGTTTTGTACTTTTGAGGTAATTTTTAAGCTCTTCTAAAAACTGCTCCGGAGTGTTTTGGATAGTCGAGCCGGCAGCGGCTTTGTGTCCGCCTCCATCAAAGTGTTCTGCCAATTTATCAACTGCAACAGTCCTTCCGCGGAATGAGAGCTTCAGCAAACCGTCTACAAGCGGATTTATCCTCACAGAGAAGTCTATTCCCTTGATGCTTTGAACAATTTCGTAATATATGTGAAAGCTTCTGCGGGAAGAAGAGGTCGTTATGCCGTATTTTTTCATATCAACTACTGTAGAGGTGTATGATATATTACCGACCCTGTTATAATGCATGTTTTTCAAGGCTTCTGTATTCATATCTATGACTTTTTTGTCATTAGTATAAAAGGCATTTTTGACTATATCATCATGTTTGGCACCTTTTTTGATAAGAATAGATGCAATTTCCAGAGTGTGAGCATAGTCATAAGTAGGGTATTTGAAGCAATTTGTATCGCCTATGATCGCACAAAGAAGGTTTGTAGCAATTGATGGTGTGATGGTTATTTCTTTCCCAAAGATATCGAATAGAAGTTCTCCAGTAGAAGTACTTTCCGGTACAACATAATTCAAATTCCCAAACATAGTTGTGGTGCTATGGTGATCAATATTTATGACAAATGTCTTTTTTGGAATGCGAACACTTCTCTCGCTGATGCTGTCCAATGTGCGAGAAGGATCGCTGGAATCCAGGAATATCAGATTGTTAAACTGTCCAAAATCAACAGTGGACGTATCTTGGATGATGAACTTCTCAGATCTCGGGAGAAAAGCATATTCCGGGATATCAAAACTTGAATAAAGTTTTACGGACTTCTCTTTTTGTGCGAGAATTTCTTCCATTGCCAGGCCTGAGCCTATGGCATCATCATCAGGATCGGAAATAAGGACGGCGAAATTATCTGATTTATTTATCCTATCTATTATTTCGAGTTTTGTTTTTTTTAGTTGTTGGTTGGTCATAGTCCGTAAGCTGTAAACCGTAATCCGTATGCCTTAATCTAATCATTGATCTTTACTCAATAATTTGTAACCCGATATCCTTAATCCGTGAGAGTTATTTTAGCAATATTGGTTTACAAGGTTCTCTATACTTTCCTTATACTTCTTTTTGTCAGTTTTATCAAATGGCTGCAGAATGGATATGTTGATTTTGTCAATGTTCATGATTTCTTCTGCAACTGCTTGGATGTTTTCTACTGTTATTTTATCGTAAATTTTGATCAGGTCCTTTGGAAGAATTATCTTTGGGTATCTATAGACCATTTCTTCGCTGAACCATCTCAAAATTCCCTCGGGAGTATCGAAAACCATCTTCATGTTTTTCTTATCGATATCCTTGATTTTCTCAAAGTATTCTTTATCAAAAGACTTGATCTTGATCCTTTTTATGGCTTTTAGTATTTCCTTTATAACATCAAGGCTTCTTTCTGTAGGAGTTGAAGTTTCTATTTCAAATACCCCTATATCGTATCCGACCATAAAATCAGCTCCAATATCGTATATCCAGCCTAATTTCTCTCTGAGATGTGAATAAAGCAGGCTGTCGCGTCTGTTTGCTAGAAGTGAGCAAATGTACGCAAGAGCTACGCGGTCTTTCGAACTGCTTTTCCAGCTGTAGGATGGAAATGTTATCCTGATGTAAGATTTTTTTGCATTTTCATCAATGAGAGATATTGTTTTATCAGAGAGCTGATCCGGCGAAAATTCTACTGGTTTGAGGCTTAAATTTGGTTTGAATTGTGAAAAGTGTTTCTTCAATATTGGTTTTAACTGCTCTTCAGTACACTTCCCGATGATTACAATTCGGACATTATTTGGACAGAACATGTCTTTATGATACTTTCTTAACATGCCAGATGTGATACTTCGAAGCGAGGCCTGAGTCCCGCCCAGCGGCAAGGAAAGTATTGTTTTCCCATTGAACCGGATTTTCTTTGCATTTAAAAAGTTTTTGTAATCATTACTGTCTTCAAGAGAGGAAAGCTCATCGATGATTATGCCCTTTTCTTTTGTGATGAATTCATCAAGCAGCAAAGGCTGGAAAAGAACCTGTTTTATAGCGAAAAAAGCATTATCTACTTCTTCATCTACAAAGGTTCCGCCAGCGGTGATGAAGTCATACGAGGTTGTTCCCGATAAGCTGCCGGCCATTTTATCGAAGAATTCTGTCAAACTTTGAAAACTGGGAAAATCCTTTGTCCCATCAAAAAGCGTATGTTCCAAGAGGTGTGCCACCCCATTTTCGTCTACTTTTTCGTAGAAATGCCCGGCTTTTACTATTGCGATAATTGACACAGAGTTCACATGTTCAAGCGGATATACCAGGGTTTTTATCCCATTATCCAAATTGATTATGGAAAATTTTATATCCTTGTCCTTTTTATCCATTTGCGCATTATAGTAGAATTTTCATAAGATTGGAATTTTTTTTGATGTAATTGTTTAAGAGAAGTAGAATATAGTAATAGCTAATATCATCTTCAGATTCCATCGCTGAGGACGAATACAGGCAACTAGAAGATAATCTTCCAATAGGAATTTAGGATCACTGCGAAAACTGGTAAAGTTAAGTATATCGAATATTATCCTTAAAATATCAGCCTGGACGGGAAATCATTTGCACTAGGAATGTTCCAAGATATAACGGATAGGAAGAAAGCTGAACAGGAACTAAAGAATAGTATAACTGAGCTCAAAAGGGTTAATGAGGCAATGGTAGGCAGAGAGCTGAAAATGATTGAGTTAAAGGAAAAGTTTAATAATGGTGAAAGTTCAGTTGTCAGAAAGGACGTCTGAAAAATCAACGGAATCTCCTGCCTCTACGGCATTTTGCTTGCACCACCCTCCATTTACCTCCAGGACATACTTGACTTTTTCTGTTGACTTGTATGTAGTATCAGTTTGGTTTGGTGCTGTCTCTGCAGCAATATTAGCTATTTTGCCGTCCGAGGTAATAAAAAGAACGTCAAGAGATATCAGGGTATTCTTCATCCAGAAAGACCTTGCAGTTTCATCCGGGAAAATGAAAAGCATCCCGCAGTTTTCACATATCTCAGTCCTATACATAAGCCCGTCTCTCCATTCTTCTGGAGTTTGAGCAAGTTCTACTGATAATTCGACGATTTTGTCGGCGGTCAGAATTTGAAGTGAATTTTCAGAAGAACTAGCTGATTTTCTGCGGATTTGCGTGAGGAAAACTATGCTTACAATGAAAATTAACAGCAGCAAAGCAAAAGCTAATGGCTTAATGTCTTTCAAATTTTTCTTCGAGTTCATTTTTTGTTATTTCCCAGATAATTGGTCTCCCGTGAGGGCATGAATAAGGATTTTGGCAGTTCAGCAGCCTTTTTACTAGATCATCAATTTCGTCTTTCACTAGCGGCATGCCAGCCCGAATGCTTGAATGGCAGGCTAAGGTTGCTATCAGGTGATTTTCACTTTCTTCAAAACTTTGTGATTTTGAGAATTCATCCACATTTGAGATTTCTGCGATCAGGTCCTTCAAAAGATCGGAAATCCGGCTTCTAGCTAATAATGCAGGTATTTCTTCAACTTTCATAGTAGATTTCCCGAATATAGATATTCTTATCCCGAGCGAGGCTAACTGATCTCGATGTTCATTTGCAGCCAGAAACTCAGGTTTAGATAATTCAATCGTTTCCGGAAGCAAAAGAACCTGTTTTTCTATGTTTCTTTTCTGGATCTGTTCCTTAAGCTTCTCATATGTGACTCTTTCCGCAGCTGCATGCTGATCGATCAGTAGTAATTTCTCCTCTTTTTCAATAATGATATATGTACCAAAGACTTGAAATGCCCTCGGGGCGGTATAAAGTTTAAAGTCAGCATTCTTTGGCTTCAATATCTCTTTTGTAAAATCAATAGCCTTTGAGCTTGAGATACCCTTGTTACTGCCGAAGAATTGTCCTTTGGAAGGTTTAAGCTGTATATGTCTTTCTTTGCGGAAGTCTTGAGTCAACTCCCGGTACTCTTTCAGAGCCTCACTTGTATCCTTTTTGATGAATTTGAGCAGTGCCTGGTTTGCAGCCTGCTTGACTGAGTTGAAGATCTGTCCAGAGTTTGAGAATCTGACTTCGGTTTTTCGCGGGTGAACATTTACGTCAACTTCAGAAGGATTTATCTTTAAAAAGAGGAAAAATATAGGATAGCGGTTTTTAGGTATCAAAGTCTGGTACGCATCATATACTGCCTTTGAAGTAAGTTTATCAGCGATAGGCCGATTGTTCAAAAAAGTTAACTGATATGATCTCTGGGCTCGAGCGATTCGGGGGTGTCCTAAGAAACCCTCGATATGAAGGTTCGGTGAACGGTAATTAATACCTACTAAATTTGATGAAATGTTCGTTCCGAACAAGTCATTTATCCTTACTCTAAGTTCATCATTAAAACTCTCCTTTGATACTGATGGTAAATTGTATACTAATTTTTTATTATGAGACAGTGAAAATCGAATGTGCGGATATGCAAGTGCGTAATTTATAAAAGTAGATAACATATGCTTGAATTCTGTCGTTTCAGACTTGAGGAATTTCCTTCTGGCGGGGATCTTGTGGAACAAACGTTTCACAAAAACAGATGTTCCATGTTCTCTTGAAGTCTCCTGCGGCTTGTTCTTCTTTCCATTTTCTATCGTGATCGATATACCGGTTCTGTCCGAATCTGTCTTTGACTGTAGAGTCAGCTCTGAAACTGATGCGATAGATGCAAGCGCCTCTCCACGAAACCCCATTGTCAAGATACTTTCCAGATCTTGGATAGTAGTAATCTTTGAAGTTGTATGTGAGTCACAGGCTATCTTTGCATCGTCTTTACTCATTCCTGATCCATTGTCAACGACTTCTATCAGCTGAAATCCGGCCTTTTCAATATTGACTTCGATATTGGTAGCTTTTGCATCGATTGAGTTCTCGACAAGCTCCTTTAAAACTGATGCCGGCCTCTCTACGACCTCTCCGGCGGCTATTTTGTTGATTAGTAATGGTGGAAGCTGGATTATCATGTCAGAATTGTTGTGCAGCTAGATGGTTAAATTACTAAGACTCATCCTATCATAAATTAGGAGTTGCGAACAGGGGATCAGCGGACAGTAAACAGTAGTCAGTAAAGAAGTAAACCGTAATCCGAATACCGTAACCCTTAATCCGTTATTTGTAATCGTTAATTATCTCGATCAACTTGGTAGATTTATTCGCAGGATAAAGTAGTTATTAATAGTCATAATAGTAATTAGTTCATTTGTGGTGTATTCATCGTTAATTTATTGTCAATTCGTTATAAATTTCTTATGCTTGTCAGCGAATCGTATACTGTAACAATTAATTCTTGATTATTTACAATATTTTAATCCGCTTAATTGGGGCTGTGAGGCTATAAAGCCCTCCAGCCCATCAGCTCATCAGCTCATAGGCTCATTAGCTCTCAAGTTCAAAATTCTGATATAATATACTTGAAAGTAGGTATTATCTTGGAAGAACCTGGGCCAAGGACATTTGTTGAAAGTGAAAGACAGATTATCGATATTCCGGCTGATCTTCAGAAAATCTGTGAGGTATGCCCTACTCTCTTTAAGGTTTTGACACACTATCTGGGGCAAGGTGCTGGACTAGTAAGAATTACATTCAAAACAGATACTTTTGCATTTATTGCTGTTGACAGGCGTGTTCTAGCAATGAGGATAAAAGAAAACAATATAAAGGGAGAGTATGTTCCCCAAGTTGCGATGGATATGAATTTTGAAGGTGTGAATGAATTAGTTCTGGATAGATGGGAGATACTGGTTTTATTGCATGAAATGAAAATGGTTGCAGATGGCAGCTTTAGGCGCTTTATGACAGGAATTCGTAGATTTTAGAGTAATTAATATGGAGTTAAATGATGAAAAAATTGTTGAATATATATCTCGGGAAGATCTAATGGCTATTCGAGAGAATTGTCCAAAACTCTGGAATTACTGGCTTGGAGCTGGGATAAGCGGCAGGTTATTTAGAGTGATATTGATCGGAGATGAAGCAGATTTTGTAAGTGATCGAGGTTTTAGATTTGTAGTAAGAATGGGGAGAGATCTTCAAACTGGAAAAGTAACTTCTGTTGTTCTTCATGACCTGAGATTTGATGTGCCAACTATATTATTGGATAAGGATAAAGTGGCAGCTATTGTTATGGAATTTGGAGTTTTAAGGAGCGGGGAATTGCTTAAAGATACTTTAGTCTAACATACATACTATGGCCGAGGAAGCTGTTGTAACAGAAACTGCAACAGGCAAGCAATACTTTGTTATTGATCAATCAGATATGATCAGAAGGTGTTGGGACGATTGCTGTAAGGGGTTTGTGGGAAAACAGTTGGTTCGTACTTTGGGTAGGAAGAGTCTTCCTATAGAAATATGTCTGGGAAGAACTGGAGATGGGAGGGTTGATATGGCGGCGTTCAAATTTGTTGATAGTAATACAGAACTACGCTGTGTTTTTCAGATAAATAAGGATGGGAAAACCGCACGTTATTACTGGGTTCGAATGGACGCAAGACTTAGTGGTTCAGATTCAAGGTTCAAGATAGACGAAAGCGGGGGGCATACGAGAATTCCCATTAATAAGGGGTATTTTTGGAAAAAGTTAGGTAAATTTATTAAGAGACACCAAAGGATGGCGGTTTTTGCAGACGAAAGTTCTGAGTAATAGTTGAAGTTTTTAAGCTACTAACATATGAGGTCGCATTCTACAGATCACTCTGAAAAAAGTTAAACGAGGGGAGATTCAAGATTCCATCTTGACTAGTCGGCAGGCAGGCGAGCGCAATTGTACCAGTTTTCTGAATATGCGATCAGTGGCGGCATTCTTCTATTGCTTACTTGATTCAGTCAGAGACTGGATTCTACAAGTACCTTATCTTTGCACCAAGGCCTTGGAGTCTTCCGACTATATTCTCATAACCTCTTTCAATATGCTCTACCCCACTGATTTCTGTAATTCCATCTGCAACTAATCCGGCTATTAAAACTGCAGCTCCAGCGCGTACGTCAAGTGCATTAGCTTTTGAGCCGGTTAATAAAACCTAGGCGAAATCCCAGGGCTGGCTTACTTTTTGAGGCCCGGATACTTCAACAGCATTTTCCGTTTTTGTATCTATAGCAGTTTTGTGAATAGCAAATTCGGGAGTCTTTTCGCTTTGTATATACCTGAATTTTGCGCCAAGCTTAGATAGCTCCTCCCAGTGTTTCATCCGATTCGGATATAAAAGCTCGATTATTCTGCTCGTGCCATTGATCTGAGTGACTACAGGAGAAAACAGGACCTGCCACTCTGTCTGAAATGCAGGGTACCGCCCGCCTTCGATTGTCAGCGGTTTGAGTTTATGTGTATTTGGCTTTACCAGGCATGAACTTCCAGAATACTCAAGATCAAAACCCATCTCGTCCTTGACTTTATCCATCTGCTCGAGCCTCATTTTCTCGTAGTTTACATTCTCAATCATAATCTCGGATTTTGTGGTGAGAGCTGCAGAAACCCAGGTAGCAAAATCATTTCGATCAGGGATTATGGTGTAAGAAATTTCTCTTAGCTCAGAATTCCCATCAATAATCAAATCATTATCTTCCTGTTTGATTTTTGAATTCATTTCAATCAAAAAGTCAAGTACATCAGAGAATTCAGGCTCACGTGTAATATTTCTTATTCTGCTCTTGCCGTTTTTGAAAAGAGCTGCCAGCACAACGTTTACTGTAGCAGCAAAGGAATTTACCGGAACGTTATATGAGAAAGGCCTGTCTGAGACAATCTTGAATTCGTAAGCTTCAGCTTTTTCTTCACACGATATACCGCACTCTGCAAGAGTATTTATGACAGAGTCAAGTGATCTTGCTCCAATCTTGTCGCCTCCGTAGTCTTTTCGAGTAGCATGCTTTTCTATCTCGCAGGTACCAGATCTTGAAGCGAGAATGGGGATGAGGTGTACAGCTCCGCTTGTGTGAAAGAATAAATCAGAGTTAATTCGATGAGGTTTTGTAACATTCCTAGTATCAATTGAAAGAATTCCTGATTTGTCTCTGATAACTTTTCCGCCTTGGAGTTCAACGATTCGGATAAGGTTTTGTGCACTTGAGATATCAGGAATGTTTGAAAGCAGATATTTGCCATTTTTGAGCAATGTGAAAACGATATGCTTCATGGCCGAGTTCTTAGCCCCCTGAAGCCTGACGGAACCATTCAATTTATTTGGACCTTCGATGATGATTTTGTGCATAGGAATATTATAGCAGAGAAGGTAGCAGACAGCATATAGTTAAGTAGTGAAATAGTAAAGTAGTTGTATAGGTTGGGTACATGTTACGAATTCGGGTGGTTATCAAGTAACATCATATATTGTTCCATTGGTGTTTTCAAATCTAGACTATGATGAGGTCTTTCTTCATTGTATACTTTAACGAAA
>Ga0180007_10005782_pt1 | contig 12325 bp, 12 predicted proteins | sample MM_PC_MetaG_FD_121122 | JGI IMG/M metagenome (GOLD analysis project Ga0180007, IMG submission 121122) | Groundwater microbial communities from the Aspo Hard Rock Laboratory (HRL) deep subsurface site, Sweden - MM_PC_MetaG | ecosystem: Environmental > Aquatic > Deep subsurface > Groundwater...
AGTTGCCAACATTGGCTTTTCACCCACCTTTGATGACCATATATTCACCATTGAAGTGCATATCCTGAATTTTAATCATGATATTTATAACACCAGAATCCGTGTCAATATGGTTAAAAAATTAAGGGATGAAAAAAAATTTTCCAATATTCAGGAACTTTCAGAGCAGATTACAAAAGATATTAACATTGCAAAGGACATTTTAGAGAAAAATGGCTATTCGAACGATTTTAACTTATCCTGAAAAATCTTTAATGCAGCCCTCTATTATGGTTAACACCATTGATGCGGACATCAAAAACCTGATCGCCGACATGGGGGAAACCATGTTTAATGCACCGGGAGTCGGCCTTGCCGCGCCCCAGGTCGGTGTTAACAAAAGGGTTATTGTTTATGATTCCAATGCAGCAAAGGAAGATAGGGATGACGCTATTAAAGAGTTTACTGCATTAATCAATCCTGAAATCATCACTGGTTCCGGCAGTATTATCTCAGAAAAAGAAGCCTGTTTAAGCGTTGTTGACTATAGTTCAGACGTGAAACGGTATGAAAAAGTGCGGGTAAAAGCACTTGATATTGACGGCAACCCGCTTGACTTTGAGGCACAGGGAATTCTTGCCATTATCATGCAGCATGAAATCGATCATCTTGACGGCATCTTATTTATCGACCGGATCAGTGTCTTAAAAAGAGCCATTTATAAAAAAAAAATCTCCAAACAAGTGTGAGCATTAATGAGGCAAAAAACCCAGATCATATACATGGGAACACCTGATTTCAGTGTGCCTGCCTTACAGAAACTGGCAGCACAGGATGATTTTCATGTAAGCCTTGTGATCACCCAGCCGGACAGGCCAAGGGGCAGAGGAAAACGACTGTTGCCCTCACCTGTCAAGATGGCTGCCATGAATCTGGGCATTGATGTTTTTCAACCTGAAGATATCAATACACAAAATGCCAAAGAAAAATTATTATCGTTAAATCCTGACTTTTTTGTTGTTGCCGCTTTTGGACAGATCCTTTCCAGAAAAATATTAAATATTCCCACGGTATTGCCCATTAATATCCATGCATCCCTTTTACCCAGATACAGGGGAGCTTCTCCCGTCCAGGCAGCCATTCTCAATATGGACGATATAACGGGTATCACCACCATGGTCATGGCCCAAAAAATGGATGCCGGAGATCTGCTGTTATCCGCTTCAACACGGATAGCCGAGCAGGATACGGCCCAGGATCTGACTGACAGACTGGGGTTGATCGGCGCTGATCTCATCGTGGAAACCCTTCATGCCGTTCTGGACAATCGCCTTAACCCCACTCCCCAGGATCATTCAAAGGCGACTTATGTAAAACTGCTGCAAAAAGACAATGGCAGAATCGACTGGACGCTTTCCAGCAGACAGATCTGTGCCCATATTAACGCGATGACACCCTGGCCTGGTGCCTTTACCCATCTTGGGAAGAAAAGCCTTAAAATTTTCAAGGCCTTGCCATCTGATATCAAGGCCTGCCATGAACCCGGTGTTATTTTCCTTTGTGACAACCACGGCATCCATGTTGCAACGGGTAATGGCAGCCTTAAAATTCAGGAACTTATGGGATCTTCAGGAAAACGATTAACGGCCAGACAATTTTTATGCGGCAACAAAATTGATTTTCCAGTAAAATTTGATCCTGCATGATTAAAGACCCCCGGCATATAGCTGTAAGCGTTCTTGTTTCATGGGACAAGTCATTTCATACGCTTGACAAAAGCCTGGAAAACCATTCAGAGCAGATAGATTCTCTTTCCAAAAAAGATAAAAATCTTTGCAATGCCCTGATATTCGGTGTTCTTCGCCATCGGGGAACCATTGACTGGACCCTGGGCGCATTTTCAAAAACATCATTGGAAAAAATCGATAAGCCCCTGTTATATTTATTAAGAATCACTTGTTTCCAAATTATGTATATGGACCGGATACCGGTTTTTGCAGCGATTAACACAAGTGTTGACATTGCCAAACAAATAGCCGGTCAAAAGGCTGCCGGATTTGTTAATGCCGTGCTCAGAAAGGCTGCAGACAACTTTTCAACGGTTGTTTTTCCAGACCCCAAAAAGAACCGGTCAAAATTTATTTCCGTTCAATTTTCCATGCCCTTATGGCTTTCCGGAAAATGGTGTCAAACCTTTGGGTTTGAAGCCACCAGCCTGCTTTGCCAGCAAATCAATACCATACCCGCCATCACCCTTAGAACCAATACTTTAAAAACCGACCGGCACTCGCTTGCCGGCAAACTGGCGCTTGTTGCAAAAAACATTTCCTTTACCCGATATGCACCCCAGGGGATCAGTTTTGAAAATCCCAGTATGCCTATCCAGGAACTTGAAACATTTAAACAGGGATTATTTCAAATCCAGGATGAGGCTGCCCAGATTGCCACTTGCTTTCTGTCTCCCCGGCCTGGAGAGAGAATCCTGGACGTTTGTGCCGGATTTGGCGGAAAATCCGGATATATTGCCCAGCTCATGGAAAACAAAGGAATCCTTATCTGTGCAGATATTGAATCCAGAAAACTTGACAGTCTCCAATTGGAATCAAAACGGCTGGGGATTGATATTGTTCAGACAAAATCAATGGATATTTTACAAACAACCATTAAGGATTTTGATTTTTATTTTGACCGTGTCCTGTTGGATGCCCCCTGTACCGGGCTTGGCGTTCTTAGAAGGAACCCTGACACAAAATGGAAACGGTCTAAAAATGATATTGAACGTCTTTCAGCGCAACAAAAAAAAATGCTTGGCGCAGCTGCTAACCTGGTTAAACCAGGTGGACTTCTTGCGTATGCGGTCTGTTCATGTGAAACAGAAGAAAATGAAGCCGTGATCCATAAATTTTTAGAAAAAAGAAAAGATTTTTTTATTGATACGGGATTTGAATCAAATAATGATGATACCTTAATGACAAGCATACCATCAAAATTAATATCAGAGCAGGGATTTTTAAAAACATATCCTGATGCAAACAATATGGACGGTTTTTTTGCAGCACGATTGAGAAGGAAATCCATCACATAGATGACATCGATTTTAAAATATGCACTGACCTTTACGCTTGCCTTTCTCATTGCCGGTGCCATTGCCTTTTACTCGGTTCGCCTATTTACGCAAAGCGCGGACGAAATAACAGTGCCTGAATTAAGCGGGAAAAACATTATTTATGTTTTAGAAACCCTTACCAGCATGGGATTAAATGCAAAACTGCATGGAACCCAGTATGACGATAAAATTCTGCGGTATAGCGTTCTTTCCCAGGATCCCCAACCCGGGACCACCATAAAAAAAGGCAGAGATGTCACCATTTATATTTCAAAAGGGCCAAAAGAAAATATTCTTCCTGATTTAAGGCAAATCCCGTTTAACGCGGCCTTGATTCTCCTTGAAAAAAATGAATTCAAAACAGGACATATCTCCTATACTTTTTCTTCAAAAACCCCAACAGATCATATTATCGAACAATATCCCCGTCCTTTTTCCACTGTCTTAAAAGGATCTTTTTGTCATCTGCTTGTCAGCCGGGGGCCCAGTCCCATTGGTATGGTTATGCCGGACATACAGGGGTTGAGACTGGAAAACGCAACGGCAGTGATAAAAAATAACGATCTTACGATTTCAAACATTGTTTCAACAAAGGATAACAATCAGAATTATGGCATTATTTTATCCTGCACCCCCCCTGCCGGCAGCCATGTGACCCGGAACACGCCCATAGCCGTTGTTGTCAACAGCCCTGAAAACAATAAAACAATGAACCCGGATAAACTGGGCAGTATCATCCTTGTAACCCACTCTTTAGGACCCGGATTCCTGAAACGTCATATCCGGGTTGAAACGGACATGTTCGGACCTGTTATCGATCTTTACAATGAATATATGAAACCGGGCGAAGATATTAATATTTTGGTTCCGTCTGGAATTTATACGAACATTAATATATTTATTGACCACCAATTCAAACAAACAATAACCATTGATCCTTGGAAAAAGGATATCTACACAGGAGATATGAACTTATGGGAATCATCGCCCCTTCAATTTTATCAGCCGATTTTACCTGCCTCGGCAAAGAATTAACCCGTGTCGAAAAAGCAGGAGCAGACTGGATCCATATTGACGTTATGGACGGAAAATTTGTACCCAATATCACCTACGGCCCCATTATTGTGGAAGCCTGCAGAAAAGCCAGCACCCTTGTTATGGATGTTCACTTAATGATTGAGACACCAGACCTGATCATTCCTGAGTTTGCAAAAGCCGGGGCTGATTACATTTCAGTTCACCAGGAAGCCTGCACCCATCTTCACAGAAGCCTGCAACTCATTAAAAGCTTTGGCATAAAAGCCGGGGTGGCATTAAATCCGGCAACACCATTGTCTTCTATCGAATGGGTGATTGATCAGCTTGATTTTGTCCTGATCATGAGTGTAAATCCCGGATTTGGGGGACAGAAATTCATTGAATCCAGTATCCTTAAAATAAAAGCCTTATCAACGATACTCAGGGAAAAAAATTCCAATGCCATTATCCAGGTGGATGGCGGGATCAATAGCAACACCATAAAACAGGTCTCCATGGCAGGTGCCACCTCTTTTGTTGCAGGATCTGCCATCTTTAACACCAACGACTACACAGAAACCATTTCAAACTTAAGACAACATATGTAAAGGTTAGATGCTTAAAAACCAAACTATCATGACACCATCTGATTCTTGTGAAAACAAAGTGAATTACAGAATAATTTTTATTTTAACCCTGGTACATTTTACCGGTGATTTTTATTCATCTTTTTTTACACCGTTACTGCCTGCTTTTGTTGACAAATTGGGATTAACCCTTGCCCAGGTGGGTTTAATTACCGGAATGGTCAGGCTTCTTTCATTTATTGTACAGCCGGTCACAGGCTATCTGGCAGATCGGCACGAAACCAGAAATTTTGTTTTTGCAGGACTTTTTTTTGCTTTTTTCTTTATTCCCTTTTCAGGAATTGCCCCCAATTTCTGGGTATTGCTTATCATCCTTTGTCTCGGGTCCATTGGATCATCCATGTTTCACCCTTCCACAACGGGAATGATCCCCTTATATTCAGGTCACCGAACCGGTTTTTCCCTTTCCATTTTCAATACGGGCGGAACCCTTGCCTTTGCTGCAGGACCTGTATTTATCACCTGGTATGTGACACGGTTTGGTCTTGAACAAATGCCGTATACGATTATTATGGGCGCCATCGCTTTTTTCTTCTGTGTAAAATACATGCCCTCTCCTGTCAGTGAGAACCTTTCACACCTGGGATTTATAGGTTCCATTAAAGAGACCCTTGGCAAGGTATATAAACCCATTTTCCTGATCTGGATCACAATGGTACTTAGGGCTGTTACAGGGCAGACCTTTATGACCTTTATGCCAATATATCTTACTGGCAAAGGTCATGATCTTGTTTCTGTGGGATTAATTTTTTCTATTTTTATCATGGCAGGCACTTTCAGCGGCCTTTTGGCTGGCTATCTTGCTGACAAAATTGAGGCCAAAAAAATTTTTTTTGTTTCCCATGCGTTGATGTGCCCTGCCCTTTTGTTATATCTCTATCTTCCGGGATCCTTTGTTTTCCTTGGATCTTTTTTAGCCGGGTTTGCTGCCCTGGCATCCCTTCCCCTGGGGGTTGTGATGGCACAGAGATTAGCTCCCAAATCAAGATCCATGGTATCCAGCATAATGATGGGGCTGGCCTATGGCCTTGGCGGTGCCCTGTCCCCTTTTATCGGAAAACTTGCAGATATTTACGGCCTTGAAAATGTTCTTTTTTATTCCGCCTTTATACCGATTGTCTCACTTTTGCCCATCGTAAAATTTCCCAGGATTCAATAAAATGGACCTGTCAAAGGTTGTCCTGGTTCAACCGCCCATTCAGGATTTTTATCTGACAAAGAAAAGAACCATCCCCTATGGTCTTGCCTCCATTGCCGCCTGCATCAGGGAAAAAGGATTTGACGTTGAAATTCTGGATTCTCTGGCAACGGGCAAATCCAAAACCATTGCATATCCGGATGAATTTTCTTTTCTGTCTCCCTTTTATGGCAAAAAAGATGTCACGGCGTTTTCCCTGTTCCATGATTTTAAGCATTTTGGATACGCATATGAATATATCGGAACCAAAATCCGGGAAAAAGCCCCTTTTATTGTGGGTATATCTGCTTTGTTTACGGCGTATTGCAACGAGGCATTAAAAACCGCCCAGACCATTAAAAAATTCTATCCCCATTGTAAAATCGTTTTGGGCGGCCATCACCCCACCTTTTTTCCTGAACATATTTTAGATTCCCCTGAAATTGATTTTGTGATTCGCGGAGAGGGTGAAAAAAGCATGGCGCTTCTTTGTGATGCAATCAAAAATGGATCGGATTTAAAACAGATACCCGGCATTGCGTTTCGAACAGCAGGTTCCTTCCATATTTCTGACCCTTGTTGGGCTGAAGATTTAAATTGCCTTCCCCTGCCTGCCATGGAAATGATCAATCACCGGTTTTACAATAGAAAGAACCGGTGTTCCACCATGGTTGTTTCAAGCCGGGGATGCCCCATGCAGTGTTCATATTGCTGTGTTTCTGCTTCATCAGGCCATGCTCCGTTCAGGCAGCGCAATGTTGACCATGTCATCCTGGAAATTGAACAGCAGGCCAGCATCCATGATATTGGATTTATTGATTTTGAAGACGAAAATCTGTGTTTGAACAAATCATGGTTTATTGAACTTTTCTTGAGCATAAAAGACCTGTTTGCACATAAAAATGTCGAACTTCGGGCCATGAACGGGCTTTATCCCCCGGCAATTGATGAAGACATCGTCTCTTTGATGAAAGCCGCAGGCTTTAAATCCCTCAACCTTTCCCTGGGATCAACATCAAAAGACCAGTTGAAAAAATTCAAACGGCCTGATGTCAGAAACGCGTTTGAACATGCCCTTTTCCTGGCCCGAAAATATGACCTTGACTGTGTTTCCTATATTATTGCCGCAGCACCGGGCCAAAGCGCTCAAGGTTCTCTGGCAGATCTTCTATACCTGGCTCAAAAAAGAACCCTTGTGGGATTATCGATTTACTATCCCTCTCCAGGAAGCCTGGATTATCAATTCTGTGAAAAAAACCATATGATGCCGGAGCACTTTTCGCTGATGCGCTCCACTGCATTTCCCATAACAGATACAACATCAAGGGTAGAGGCGGTAACCCTTTTAAGGCTTTCAAGAATCGTAAACTTTATGAAACAATTGATGGATACAAAACAGAACATCCCTGAATCCAAACCATTTGTTGATCAGAAAAAAACGGCTTGCAAAGACAGGCAAACCATATCAGAAGAAATCCTTCAATGGTTTCTCCATGACGGAAAAATCCGGGGGGTTTCTCCTGACGGTGAGATTTATACCCATATTACAGACAACGATCTGACCCGAAAATTTATTCAGCAGATAAAAACAATTCCCATTGCCGGCATAAAATGATTGAGAAAGGACGTTGCCCTGGTTTGTGAATCCGGCCCTGAATGTTAAAATTCATAGGGTGTCAGGCTTTCAAATCCATTTTCAGTGACCAGCAGGGTCTGCTCAAATTGTGCAGATAATGACCCATCATTGGTTACTGCGGTCCACCCGTCTTCAAGCACATGCAGCTCTTTTCTACCCAGATTGATCATCGGCTCAATGGTAAACACCATACCCGGAACAAGGGTGACTCCTTTTCCCCTGGTCCCGAAATGAAGCACCTGGGGTTGCTCATGGAAATCAATACCAACTCCATGGCCCACAAATTCACGTACCACGGAACAGCCACACCCCTCGGCATAATTTTGAATGGCATAGCCGATATCACCCATGGTAGCTCCTGGTGCTATTGTTTCAATCCCACGTTTCAACGACTCAGCGGCCACACTGACAATTTTTTTCCCTTCAATTGACGGGGTTCCCACAAAAAAGGTTTTACTGGCATCTGCATAATATCCGTCCAGTATCGGGGTAATATCCACATTGACAATATCACCGTCTTTTAAAACACGGTTACCGGGAATCCCGTGGCAGATAACCTCATTGACCGAAACACAGACACTCTTGGGGAACCCCCGGTAATGCAGGGGTGCTGAAACACCTCCTGCCTTCAAGGTTTCTTCATGCACAAAGGTATTGATTTCGTCTGTTACAAGCCCGGGTTTTATCATCTTCTCAACTTGATTAAGAATGGATATTAAAAGCGCTCCGCATTTTTTAATGCCCTGGATCTGGTGGGGGTCTTTTAAATAAATATCAAATCTATTTTTGTATTCTGCTTTTAAGCTGATTTCCATTTTTTTATTCCGGCAGCAATTTTTATATTTTTTCCCACTTCCGCATGGACATGGGCTGTTAAGAGCGATCTTCACTGATTTATTTTTCATTTATATTTCTGCTCCCAAAGGATTTCCCCATAAAGAATGAAGGTATGCATTTTCAATTCTGATTTTGATCATATCGCCGATAATGGCATCTTTTGAAGGAAAATGCACTATTTTATTGGATTCAGTCCTGCCAAACATCTGCTCCCAATTCTTTTCTGCACAATCAAATCCATCCCTTTTTTTTTCGCTTTTGCCTTCAACAAGGACATCCAGTATTTTATCGATCTGTTGTGTGTTCTTTTTTTCAGTATAGTGGTCCTGTAATTCCAATAGATGATTTAAACGTTGGCGTTTTTCATCCTCATCAATCTGATGAGAAAACCTGGCCGCCGGTGCAGAGGATCGATCAGAATAGGCAAATGCAAAGATGGAATCAAACTCAATCTCTTGCAACAGATTCATGGTATCGTTAAAATCTTCCCGGGTTTCCGAAGGGAACCCCACAATGATATCTGTTGAAAGGGCAATATCCGGACATTCTTTTTTTAAGTTTACAATCCTGTCCATATATTTTTCCCGGGTATACCCACGGTTCATTTTTTTAAGGATATTATTTGATCCGGACTGCACGGGCAGGTGAAGATGGTTGCAAACCTTATCCAGGTCCCGTATGGCGTAAATCAGATCATTTGAAAGGTCTTTGGGATGGGATGTGGCAAATCGGATCCGAAGGATTCCCTCTATGCGATTGATCTTTGACAAAAGTTGTGGAAAAGAGATCTGGCCTTCTTTTTGACCGTAGGAATTAACGTTCTGTCCCAACAGCGTGACTTCCTTGACCCCTGCCGCTGCAAGACAGGTGATTTCTTCCACGATGCGTTCAGGAGACCGGCTTCTTTCCCTTCCCCGGACATGGGGAACAACACAATAGGTGCAAAAATTATCACACCCCTGCATAATGGTGACAAATTTTGAGGTTTTATTTTCACCAAAGCAGGATATGTCCGGCAGGGTCTCGTAAATCGTGGCGGAATTATTTATATCCACAATTTTCTGTTGGCCTGATTTAACGGCATCAATGATCCCACCAAACCTTGAAAATGCCTGGGTGCCCAGAACAATATCCAGATGCGGAATACGGGCAAATGCTTTTTCACCCTCCTGCTGTGCCACACAACCTGCCATGACGGTGATCAGATGAGGCTTTTTTTTTTTGATTTTGGCAAATCTGCCTAAAAAACTGAATGCTTTTTCTTCTGCCTTGTGCCGGATCGAACAGGTATTGCATACCACGATGTCAGCCTTATCCATATCATCAGTGGTTTCAAACCCGCAGGAATTTAGAATTGAAGCCAGTTTCTCCGAATCATAGACATTCATCTGACATCCAATGGTATATATAAAGGCATATCCGCTATACTTCATTAAACATGAAATCCCTTTTTAAATCTTCAATAATCATCTGGGCTGATTCCAGCCGGTCCGGAGCTATGGCAAGCCGTATATGGCCTGTTTTAGGGTCCAGGGTTGTTGCAATGGCAACACCTTCATGGCCTTCAAAAACGAACCGGATAAACCCGATCCGGGTTTTATCAACCACATATTCCTTGTGAACTGTTTTCATCTGTTTCCAATAAATCGTTGTTTAAATCAGGCAATATATCATTTTTGTTTCAAACTTCAAATAGTTAATATGAATCCGCTTAAAGACAATCGCATGAAAAAGGGAAAAATGTTTGCTGACCCGGATCAGATGACTGAAGGCTTTTGGACGAAATCCAAATTAAGGGGTCAGGCCATTGGTGAATGGCAGGGATGACTTTGGGTCATGGTATTTGAATTTATTTTTCTTCTGGATTAATTAACGGCTCCAGCTCGTAGCCGGGTCTGAGCTTTAATTTAAATTTTCCCGACTGGCTTCTGATCGCTTTCCTGAAATAATAAAGTTTATCTTGAAGATTTTTTATGAGTTCCATGCTCGCCTGATGAAAACCGACAAGACTTTCTTGTCTTGCCTGCTCTGTTAAATTGATGGGGGTGGCGGTATTTTTTAAATTGGGATGCTATCTCCTGCATCAGATTCATTCTTTCCTTTTCAGGAAAACCCTGGCCATAATCAGGAGAAGGGGCAAATGCGAATCATAGTCTCAGCGGTACTGTAATGGTTGGCTCCATTTCCGCCTGGATGCTGACAGAGTTTTCATCAGGACCGATAAATCGGATCATGCTGGTTTTATAATTTGTGTATAGTTTTGGAGGGCCATAAGCGCAGCTTCCGATAAAGCCAGATAACACAATAAGGCATATCGCCTTAATCCATCTGTAAAATTCGACATCAACACCAAGGATGGTGTTGAGCTTTCCTGTAATTTTTTGCAGCTTGGCCATGGAAGACCCTCACACATCTGGTTGACTGTTACCGTGCGTATATGGCGCAAATTATACAAACTGCTTATTGAAGGGTCAAGAGATAATATCTGTCAATTAATATATGCAAATTGACTTTATAGCCATTTATCTATATAAATTTTCTTTAAATCAATGGATACCATACTCACATATTTTGAACCGGATCAGGAAATTGTCACGCTGTTGGTCAAAGGGTTGAACTGTCACCCTGTTTTAGCTCGCCTGCTTTGCAACCGGGGTATTATCAGCATTGAGCAGGCCCACCTGTTTTTAAACCCCAGTTTTAAAAACCTGGTAGATCCTTTTCTTTTAAAGGATATGGACAAGGCTGTGGAACGTATCCTGACTGCCGTTGAAAACAAGGAAAAAATTCTTGTTTTTGGCGACTTTGATGCAGATGGTGTCACGGCCACAGCATTGCTCAGCGATTTTCTGGAATATTGCGATGCCAATGTATCCTGGTATATTCCCCATCGGATCAAGGAGGGGTACAGCCTTCAACCGGATCATATTCAAATGGCCTTAGAACAGCAGATTGATCTGATTATTACCGTTGACTGCGGTATCACCAGCCATGAGGCTGTCCAGAAAGCCGGTCTTGAAGATATTGATGTTATCATCACAGATCATCATGAACCCGGCCCTACACTGCCTGCTGCCATGGCAGTGATCAATCCCAAAAGGGTAGACTGCAGGGCTGGGGTAGACTATCTGGCCGGTGTGGGGGTTGCTTTTTTTCTGGTTATGGCACTCAGAAAATTTTTCAGGGAAAAAAATCTGTGGGAAGATCTGACAGAACCCAATCTTGCAGATTATCTGGATCTGTTTGCCATTGGTACCATCGGCGATATGGTGCCCCTGATCAATGAAAACCGTGTCCTTTGTATGGCCGGACTTAAACGGATACAACAGGGAACACGGCTTGGTTTGAAATCCCTTGCCCAGACATCCCGGATTGATATTCAAAAAGTTGACTCGGATGACATCTCATTTAAACTTGTTCCGAGAATAAATGCTGCCGGAAGGATATCCCATGCCAGGATCTGTGTTTCTCAGCTCATGGCAACGGATATTGTCAATGCTGAAAAAACAGCATCCCTTCTAGACCATTTAAATCTCAAGCGACAAAAAATCGAGCAGGAAATCATCCTGGATATTGAGCGCCGACTGATTAAAAACCCCGGTCTCCTGGATAAAAAGCTGCTTTTTTTATGGGATGACAAATGGAACCCGAGCGTCCTGGGAATTGCCGCATCAAAATTATCAAAAAAATATCATTGCCCCGTCATTTTATTGTCCAGCGCAGGAGCGTATGCCGTTGGATCCGGACGAAGTATCCATAACATTAATATTTTTCAGGCGCTTGCAGAAAGTGGCGCTTTGCTTGAAAAATTTGGCGGCCATGCCATGGCCTCGGGCCTGACACTCAAAAAAGAGAATTTGGAATTATTGGATCAACGGTTAAACACCCATATGGAAAAACTCTATTCTGAGAAAAAATTCCTGAAA
>Ga0180007_10005783_pt1 | contig 12325 bp, 11 predicted proteins | sample MM_PC_MetaG_FD_121122 | JGI IMG/M metagenome (GOLD analysis project Ga0180007, IMG submission 121122) | Groundwater microbial communities from the Aspo Hard Rock Laboratory (HRL) deep subsurface site, Sweden - MM_PC_MetaG | ecosystem: Environmental > Aquatic > Deep subsurface > Groundwater...
AATATCAAAATTAAATTTCTTTTTTGATATAACTTTAGAACTATTCAAAATTTCATCTTTACTAACAAATTTTAAAGTCTTTTTATTTAAAACCTTTCGAATTGATTCACGACATACCCAAACACCCAAGGAAGCCCAATACGTTGGAGTCTCAATTCTTACAACTAAAACAGAAGCCTGTCTCTTTCTATTATTCAAATATTCCAAAATCGGCAACCGCGTTGCATAGTAACCTCCTGCTGTTGCAAACGCATAATTTTTCCTACCAGAATAAGTTTCAAAATCAGTCGACGCTTTTATCTGGCTCGACGGATTCCACGAACTGCCTGGAAAATAAAGTTCAATTAATTCATAACTCCAAACATTTGGGAATAACATAATTAAATATTGATTTCCTAAAAATTCCCCAAAAAACAATTCATAATCTTCAATCCATTTATAGTCCCGAACTTGTTTCAACAAACTTTTCCCAATTGTATCATCTGTCGCAGTAATACTCCACCGCGTAGGCACAAGTCGTTTATCTTTTTTCAACCCCAAAACACCCACACTCAAAATCTTGTTCAAAACATATTCACTAAATTTATTTTTATACAAATACTCCAAACCTTCAGATGCCTTCAACTCGTCATTAATAACCTTATCAACTTTCCTATCAACCTTAACATTTCCAGTCACCTTAGCTTTTTTCAACGGCGCACGCATTCCATGGGGAGTATAAATCTTTTCCTTATCTCTCCCGAATTTCATCCTCGTCTTTAATTCAATTTCAATATCAACTGGCTTAGAAGCAATCGCAACCTCTTTTGCAATATCCACAAACTTCTTATTCAAACGCGAATCCTGAACCTTCGCCTGAAACCGTGAATTCAATAAACTATTCCGCAATTTCAAAACATCGCCAATATCAAAATTTTCCTCTGCCCAATATTTCTCATCGTCATAAACCCAAGCATTCTCATCTCTTTCCAATGGAGACAAAATCCCAACATTCACCAAAGGATACCTTAATTTCGAACCAATAAAAACACTCGGCGGAGAAATCGAATCAACCCGCGAAATCTTCCCTAAATCCTTATACTTAAAATTCACTTCAGCTATCTTTTTAATAACTTCGAACTTCACATTCTTCATAAAAAAATAAAGAAGAGAATGTTTATATTGGTTTATTACAACTTTGGGGTTAAAGAGGAAAGAGAAAAATTGAATAACTTGTTAATTAGTAAAAATTTTAACCTAATAATTGTTTCTCTAATCCGCTTGTTAGTTCTTCAATACTATCTGCTTCACGATTATATTTTTCTGCAACAATTTTAAGAGCTTCTCTAACTTCATTTAGAGTAGCTTTTTCATAAGCATCTTTTATAATTACTAAAGAAAATTAATCTCCTTCAATTTGAGCTCTTTGATACCCCACAAAAGTTATCATCATCTCTGCAATTTCTTCACATTGTTTTGGAGTATATTTTTCCACATATTACTTATAGGCTTTTACTTTTTAACAATTTCTCTTCTCTAAAATATAGTTTAAAGCCACCCTTTTCTTTTTCGAATTCCTTTGTCTGTTATCTCAAAATCCATCTCCTTTTCTTTCAAACTCCGATGTTTTAACAAATAAGCTTTTCTCCGTCCAGAATTATTTTTCAACTGGATTATGCATTTGCTCCAGTATTTCATCAAATCCCCTCCGACAATATTCATCTCCTTTTCTTTTCCCTGACGCCAATCCTCCTCGCTCTGATAAGCCCCATAAACTTGATTAGTAATTATAATTGGAATTTGTTTTTTCCTAGCAATCTCTGCCAAAATCCTCATCTGAATTGCAACCTCTCCATTAACTTTCTTAATATTCTCAGAATCTCCTGACTTCTGCGCATCTCCTAATTCCAACCTATACAACATCGCCATCCCATCCACAACAATCAAACTAACATGCTCCTTTTTTATTTTATCCAAAATCTGGGTAAAACATTTTTTCTGCTCTTCAAAATTCACAGGAGACATTAACAAAATATTCTCAAGAACTTTCTCAAAATCCTCGCTAACAATCTGCTTAACTCTCTCAACAGAAAAACCTCCTTCTGTGTCTACAAACAAAACCCGATTCCCTTTTCTCGCTTGACTACACGCAACCAAAACACCCAAGTTTGTCTTCCCACTTCCAGGAGGACCAGCCAACATAGTAATCACATCTTTTTCATAACCCCCTTCAAGCCAAATAGTAAAATCACGACTACCAGTTGAAATTTTTTCAGTCATAAAAATAATTAGATAGAGAATTATATAAGGATTATGTAATTAAGTTAATATCTACCTTTATTTTCTATAATACATTCTAACCAGAAAGGTCTTGTATAACTACCACTTTTTAAAATTTCTCCTTGTTTGTAAAACTCTTCTAAAAAATTAGGGTCATCCCCCAACTTCCTTTCCTAAGTAATCCAAGTAAATTTTCAAAATCCTTTCTACTAACCTCTTCTGATTCTTGAATCTCAGATTCTCTGTCTAAAACTCTCGGGTATGCTTCCATAAAATAATCATCCTGAAGTTCTCTTAAAAATTCAGGAATTGAATCCGGAGATTTTTTCCCTTTTTGAATTGATTCCACATGAGTCGCTATCGCTGAAAATCCATTATTAAACGTGTCTCCAATTATTGTTTTATAGATTACTACCATAAAAACTTAGAAATATCCTCATTTATAAAAATTATTGTAATTAGATTCTACTTCAATTTCTTAAAATCAGTAAGTATTTTATCCAATTCCTTAGTTATAGAATTTACAGCATCGTCAACTGCTTTCTTTGTTGTTTTACCCTTAGTCTTCAAAGACATCTTTATTTTTTCAGTAGGATGCTCTTGCTTCCAAGCAACAAAATTCACTGCAGAATCCTTATTCAAATAAACTCGTAAAATCTCTGCAATTGTCAAATTATCTGTCTCAAATTCAAGCTCATCCTTTGAACTCTTGATAATATTAATTTCCATATTAAATTAGAATAAGATTAGTTTTTAAAATATTCGGTTAAGAATTTTTAACCAACAAACTTAATGCCATGGCTTCTCCAGCCCCCTAAAGAGTTAGAGCACCCTAAAGAGCACAAGCACTGAGTCTATAAATTCAATCAGTTAACTAATAAACATAGTTTCGCGTGATTAAATTAGTCTCTCAAATATACTTTTACCCTACAAAGCTAAACAACCCCTCAATAATTAATTTTATTATATTAATCTAAATTACAAAAATCATTTCCGGCCAAAGATTATATCATTCATCTCTTCTTCTGTCAAATCCTTCTTATCCCTAAAATCAATTTTAAATTCTGGCTCATCTTCACGAGGCTCTTCAACAGGCACAAACAAACTTTCTTCTTTCCTATCCTTCAACTCATTCAAATCAGAAACCGTCAATGTTCGCTTAGTTATCTCATCAAATTTCAACTCATCATCTTCTACTTTTTTCACTAATTCTTGTTTCAAAATTTCTTTTTCATCTTCAAAAGAATTTATTTCTTCTCCTTTCAAAAGCCGAATTCCCAAATCATTTTCAATTTTTTTAACTAATACCGAATTTCTTTCAGAAATTACCCCTTTTTCTGCAAGTTTAATTAATGCCAATGGTTCACTAATTTTCTTTGCAAATTGCTCCTGTGTTATCTTTCTAGCCCGCCTCGATCTCATAATAATCCAGTGAAAATTATCAACAAGATTTTCCATACCTTTAGAATTTAATGTAGCATCAAGTATATTCTTTTCAATAAGTTTATTTAATTCTAAATTTTGACCCAAAACCTTTTCATCCTCTTTAATTGTTATTCTTTTATCAAAACCAGAAACTTTAGTCATCCTTTCATAAACTGTTTTTCCCCTATCTTCAATTTTATTCAATTTAAATTCAGTTGGCTTACGAATTATAGGGATATCTTCCTCAAAAGAACATTTTCTACAAATTTTCTTAATTCCCTCATTAGAAATTGCGTCAAACAAAACCACCTTCGACCCAGAAATCCCACATTTAAAACATTCCATAAATAAACCACAATCTTCCTATTTTTTAAGATTTGTATTGTAAAATGTATTATTTTTTAAGATACTTTTTCAGATCATCTGCAGAATTCAATTCATTAAGAGTATTCTCCCCCACCACAATGGCGGGAAAATTTTCTAAGCTATATTTAGAAACAAGCACATCCACCGAAGAAAGCCCATTATCAACAGCAATAGGAATTAATACAATCTCGCTCCCATATTCTTCCTTAATATCCCCCAGAATCCTAGACCAAACTTCTTGAGTAGCCTTTTTTCTCACCTCTTTTGTATTATATTCATACAAATAAACAACTGGGACAAAATCCCCTGAACATTTTTTAGAAATCTCTAGACTATTCACCCAGACAAAAGCCCTCAACAAATCATATTTTTGGTGGGACAAAACAACCCCCTGAGTAAGCACATTAGGCTCTTCATATGCCTCCAATAAAACTGCCTCTTCATAAATTTTATCTGCAAATTGGAGGGTGGATTCAATAACCATTTCACAATCATAATCTCCAGTGTTAATCAAATTTTGCAAAACAAACATATCCATCATCGAAACTTCTGACTTCGCATAATAATCTTCAACAACATTAATATTCCTTTTTTCAAACCCAATTCCTAAAAAAATACCTAATACAAAAATAATAATCGTCACCAATAACGCTTCCCAAAACACATTTTTTTTACTTTTCAACATTTTAATTTCAGTTCCTAAAATTTTGATATGAAAATTTGCCCCCAAGTACTAAGGGTACATTGAGCAGTACTAATTTACTTTTCAACATTTTAATTACCAACTTTTATTTTTAGTTATAAACTTGTGCATTGATGCCACCAAAACAATAGGATAAAACAACAAATACACAAACATATATGTTACCAAATTAAACACATTTTCTCTTTTAAACTCTTCTTTTTCTTTTCTCGAATATGAAAGTGCTGCAAGATTATAAAAAATTCCTAAACTTAAAAGAATAATTCCAAAGAAAAAAAGAACTGTTCCAGAAAACTGGATATCATTAAATCTCATAAGTGTTGTTTGAGCTTCAATTGAATAAGAAAGGGTCAAATATTTTAATAAAAGATAACGAACGATTCTATAAGTAAAAAGACACAAACCAAAAATCGCAAGAATCCACGCTGTCACAAAATAAGGCAAGATAAAAACCCCCAACATTCCTTTTCTAAAAATAGTCGATTTATATTTAACAAGAGTTTGAATCCCTCCCATATTCCATCTTAATCTTTGTTTAAGCCATTCTTTAAATTTCTCCGGAACAACAGTATAAGCCACTGAACTCAAAGACATATGAACTTTCCATTTATGATAAATAAAATTCCAAGTAATCTCTATGTCCTCTGTCAAGTTTTTCTCATCAAAACCATGAACTTCATCAAAAGCCTTTTTACGATAAATACTCAAAGGGCCATTAGTAACATAAATCGCCTCGATAAACCCAAAAAGTTTTCTAGTAAAAGCAATTAATTTATATTCAATAGATTGCAACCTCGCCAAAAACTTTTTTCTATTCCTAACAAGAACCCGTGAAGTCACCGCTCCAACTTTTTCATCATTAAAAAACCCCCCCATATTTGAAATAGCATCTTCATAAGGAGCAGAATCATCGTCAGTAAATCCAATTAATTCAGTATCCACAAACTTTGCCCCGAAATTTTTCGCTCCTCCGGCACAACCAGTATTTTTCGGTGTTTGCACAACCAAAAGTCGCGAATGCTTTTTTTCAAGTTCTTTCAAAATTCTATAAGAATTATCAGTGGAACAATCATCCACTGCAATAACTTTTTTCAAACCAGGATAATCAGAATTTAACAAACACTTAATAGTATTTACAATTACATCTTCTCCATTATAACAAGGAACAATAACACTCAAAGAATATTCTCTTTCTGGTTTGGGAGATTCAAACATATGTTTTCTATTTTGCAAAAAAATTAAACTAAAAAGCGAAAGATAATAAAATCCTAAAAAAGTAAAAAAAAGATAAAGAACCACTAAAATTTCCATCACTCTTCCTCCTTCTGTTCAGCCACATTTTGACGGATGACAGATGAACCTTGTTCATCTCCCTTAATTTCTTCAAAAGGATTGCCATCGGCAACATTAAAATAATCATAAAACTCGTCGCTGAGAGAAAGTTCATTCGTGTGCCCAATTTTTTTCTTTTTTATCAAATTCAAATCAGCAAATTTTTTAACATGGTCATATGCCTTGTTCCCACGAATTTTGATTATAACAGATTGCTTAATCGGTTGCTTGAAAGCAATAATTGCCAATGTCTCTTGCTCGGCTTTTGAAAACTCTGCACTCCCTGTCGCCAACTTATTAATAATATGCGAATATTCTTTTTTAACATCCATCTTCCACATTACATCTTTGCCCCTTGTAGACATTTCTCCAGAAATGCCTCGGAGGCTCGAAGAGCTACTCGCCCCTCCTTGGGGTACCCCCTTAGGGATCTCAACAATCTCCAACGCTGAATTTTCTTTCTCGTATTTTTCTCTAAGCTTACCAATCAAACTTTCAATAATTATTGGGTTCAAATCAGAAAGCGAAATCAACTCCTGCATATTCAAAAACCTACCAGAAACAAAAAACACAGCCTCAAGAATTTTCAAATCTTCGAGCTCTTTTGTTTCGTCAATTTCATCAATCGTCCTACTATTCACCATGAATTAATCAATTGGCAATTATTTATAAAATTATCAATATTAAAAATATCATGAATAAAAAATTCCTAATTCCTTCTATAGTCTTATTATCGATTATTATGTTATTCTTTCTAATTCGTATGACAACCCCAAAAGAAATCGACGATGTTTCTCCTGAAATTCCTTGCGAACAAAATTGCTTAGAAAAATCAGACATTTTATGGATAATCCCAAAATTCCAAGAAAAACCAATTTCAGAAAATAAAGGATGGTGTAATCAAATTCTAAGTTTAAACAAAACCCTCGGACTGCACGGGGTCACGCATGAATATGAAGAATTTGGTTCAAACAGAAATCAAACTTACCTTGAAGAAGGGATAAAAATTTTTGAGGACTGCTTTAATAAAACCCCGGCGATGTTCAAGCCACCGCAGTTGAGAATCAGCGAAGAGAATAAACAATTAATAAAACAAAATAATATGGTATTAAAAGGCAAATTTAATCAAATAGCTCACAAAGTTTATCATTGTAATGATACAGGGAGTTTTAGTAATTGGGTTATTAATTTATATTAAACCTTAAATCTCAAAATTGCCCCAATCCCTCCAAGATTTTCAAATTGCTGTCCTTCTTCTGTCTCACTTGAAATAATCTCGATTGTCGAACCCATATTTTTCGCAATATCTTTCAGAGGTTTTGAAACAATTTTCTTTAAACTTTTTGACAAAAACAAAACATCAACAGCCCCGTAATCAAGTGCCTTTTTTGTCGCCTCCTCTTTCAAAGCCGCCATCTCGGGCTTTTCCCCAAGTGTTTGAAAAAATCTCTCCAACATTTGTTTTTCGTGAATTATTTCCTGTTCTGCTAAAATATCCTGCGATTTTTCAACAAGTTCTTTCAACCCCGACTCAGATGAATCACCCAAATCCCTTCGCCCAATAACCTTATCTCTTAATTTCGTAACCATAAATTCTCCTTCGACAAACTCGTCTTTTGTTGGAATCGGTCCACCAATTAAAATCCCTTTTAACTTAGGATTTTCAAAAAAACTCTTTTTCATTTCTTCTGCAATTCTCTTGTAAAAATCTTTTGTCAACCCTTCAGTAATTCTATGGAATCTCTGTGAGGAATTATGAACAACATGATCATTAGCTATAAAATTTCCTCCTTCAACCTCTAAATCAATTAAATCAAACTTTCCTTTTTTTGTGTTAATTTTAATTATATTGCTTAACGAGCCATCTTGATACAATAAATGATCATTCACTTTTAATTTATCAGCTGTTTTTTCCACTATTCCCCCATTTTTATCAATGAAGAAAACATGATCTCCTGAACATAAAATTTGTCCTACATTCGTAGGTAATATTTCATATAATTTATTTTTAATAACACCCCATTTCTTTTTTACATTTTGATAATGTATTTTTTTTGTACTTAAACCATAAGCTCTAATTTTATCTCCTTCTTCAATTTCCTCCAAACTAATTGGACCTTTATTTTTTTCAAAAACAATTGTATCAGGACTCAAACACTGCCCTCCTGCACGAACTTTCGAAGGAATTCCCGATGTCATCTTATGGAGAACCTCAATCCTTTTACCTTCAAGCATTCCAATTGTCGCTTCTTTTCTATCCATAACTAACAACGCAAAAATTTCATCAACCTCCATCTGCTGTTCCAAAGGTTCAATGACAAAATCCTTGTCACAACGATACAACCGGCTTTTCAGCGGTTGCGGAGGTTCAACATCCCACAATTGTAAATCACTCTGCCCTTCAATTTTAGAAACATTCCCTGCAAAAAGCGCAAGCCCATTATCAGGCGTCTTTTTCAAACCTTTCAAATGCCGAACAATCTTATCCAAAGCATCAGTAACATTTTTCCTCGTCGATGTTGACTTAATATTTTTCGCCGTAGACTTCTCTGCTTCCAACTGTTTTTGAACATAATTCACATCATAACCCTCTGAAATATAAACACTAATCAACTCGGTATGCCTACCTTTATGTTTCCTCAATTCTTCAATAATTTCTTCAAGTTCATCTTTAGATAATGACATAATTTAAGAAAAGAAAAGGAGTTTTTAAAATTTGGTAGAAAAGATTATTGAGGGTTTTATTCTCACTCTCTTTTTAAATTATCTAAAATCGCAGTATAAGAATGGTCATATCCTTGTTTTTCCAATTCATTCAAAAAAATCTTCCAAAATTTTGGGAAGCATATCCCATTAATATAATGTTGATTCCAACGAGGTAAACTAGGATTTACACTCTCTCCACCATCTTCTGTTCTAGTCCAAAAAGGATTTAAAGATAAATAAATCTTTCCTTCTTTCACTGGTTGGAAATTATTTCTGCCTAATCTTGAAGTTAATTCTCCCTCGAATTCCAAAAGATTTGCTTTATTTTCTCTGGCTTGTAATATATACTCAAAACAATCTTCTTCGTGTGCAAGAAAATCATAGACTGATTCTAAAAATCTCATTTCTCCCTTTTGTGTTATTATCCCTCCTATGTGGCTTTTGCAAGCACATGCATTATTGGCAATAAAATTTGGGCTTAGTATCTCCCCATTAATCCAAATACTTTGTAAGTCATTTCTTTCATGAACACTTCCAAGACCTGTAATACCCACTAAAAGAATTTCGGTATTTTCTAAATTCCATTTGCTTCCATCTATTTTTGCAGGCATAAAACAATTTTCAAGAAATAATTTAGTCTTAAAATTCACACTCATAAAAATTTTTATTCTTTAACCTTTATTGATTTATATTCTAAAATTCAACTCCAAATTTCCCTTCCTTAATCTCTTTGGCATTTATCACATCCTTTAAATCAGTTAAAATCTCTTTTAATTTGTTCTTGTTTTCTTTCTCAATTGTTAAGACACACTCCGCGTTCATTGGTTTTTTCTTAGCTGTTTTGACTTGTCTAACTTTTGTAATAATTTCTATCAATAAAAACCACTCATTTGCGAATGGCAAGGATTCTTTTTTACTCCATTGTTCTAATTTTTCTTTATTCCATTTTGGCCATTCACTAATATGAATTGATTTTGTTTTTTCTTTTTGTCTGAAATAGGTTTGATAAATTTCTTCTGCTATAAAGGGCGTAATCGGAGCCATCATTTTAAGAATTGTAAGGAGAGATTGATACAAGGTATATTGTGCTGACTCCTTTTTTTCTCCTTTTCCCTTGTAAACCCTTGTTTTCACAATCTCTAAATAATTGTCACAAAAATCTTTCCAGAAAAATTCTTCTGCATTAAATTTGGCTCTTGAATATTCATACTCTTCAAATTTAGAAGTGGTTGTAAAAATTACTCTATTTAATTCTTTTAAAAATAACTCGTCGATTTTTTCTAATTTCTTTGGTTTCTTTCCATTCCAATCTTCTAAATTCATGAAAACAAATTTTGAAGCATTTACTAATTTTGTAATGAACTTTTTTCCTACAATAACATCTTGTTCTTGATAATCAAAATCCTTTCCTAATTTTGAAGAAGAAGCCCAAAATCGAATAGCATCTGCTCCATATTTTTCTATAACTTCCTGCGGTCTAATAACATTTCCCTTGCTTTTAGACATTTTCTCTCCCTTAAGTGTAACAAAACCAGAAATAGCCACATCTTTCCAAGGATTTTTCTTAAAATGCAACTGCGACTTAACAACAGTATTAAATAACCAAAAGGAAATTATCTCGTGTGCTTGTGGCCTTAAACTCATTGGGAAAATTTTATCTTGGATATTCTTAGGCATTAATTGAGTTACAATCTGAGGGGTCATAGAAGAAGTAAACCAAGTATTCAAAACATCTTTTTCAGCCACAAGATTCTTAGACTTACATTTAGGACATTGATTCACAGGAGGTTTATTATCAATAGAATCAACAGGCAAATCTTTTTCATTGGCAAGAATAACTTCTCCACAATCTTCGCAATACCAAACAGGAAATGAAACACCAAAATGTCTTTGATTAGAAATCAACCAATCCCATTGCAATCCTTTAACCCAATTATCATAACGCACCTTCATAAATTTTGGATACCAATTTAACTCAGCACCCCACTTTAACATATCTTTTTTCAAATCTAAATATCTTAAAAACCATTGCTTAGTTTTAACAAATTCAATCTCAGTCCCACACCTCTCATGAACATTAACAGCATGAACAATCTCTCTTTCTCCAACTAAAAAACCTCCTTTCTTTAAATCATTTATAATTTCCTTTCTAGCTTCTTTAACCTTAAACCCTTCATACTTTCCTGCGATAGAAGTCATCTTTCCATCATGTCCAATTGCCTCCTTAATTTCAAAATTATAAGCCTTTTGCCATTCCATATCCATCTGATCACCAAAAGTCGCACAATAAGCAATACCTGTTCCCTTTTCAGGATCAACCCGTTTATCTCCTAAAATAGGAACTTCTATATCAAACAAAGGAATTTTAGCAAGCTTACCTTTCAATTTCTTATATCTTTTATCCTCAGGATGGTAAAAAACAGCAACACTTGCAGGAAATAATTCTGGCCGAGTTGTGGAAATAATTAAATCTGCTCCATCAACTTTCAAAACAACATTAACAAATTTAGAAGCAATATCTTTATCCTCTACCTCAACCTGTGCAATTCCGGTCCTACATTCAGGACAATACATTGCAGGAGCATCTCTCCTTTCCATTCTTCCTTTTTTATACAAATCCAAAAAAGACCACTGTGCAATTCTCCGCGAATGATTATCAATTGTAGAATAAAGAACATCCCAATCACAACTAATACCAATATTTTTCCAATCTTGCACAAACCCTGAAAATTCTTCTTTCACAAAATCATTACAAAGTTTAACAAATTTATCACGAGACATATCTTTTGATTTAACACCTTTCTTTTTTTCAACAAGTCTTTCTGTTGGAAGACCATTATTATCAACTCCAAAAGGATAAAACACATTAAATCCTTTCATTCTCATAAACCTAATCATAAAATCCTGTTGTGAATATGAACAAGCATGACCAATATGCATGTCTCCTGAAAATGTTGGAGGCGGAGTATCAACTGAAAAAACCTGTGCTTTACTATTAACATCAAATTTGTAAATCTTTTCCTTATCCCAAAACTTTCCCCACTTTTCTTCAATTGCTTTAAAATCTATTTTATTGCTAGCCATAACTAACCCCAATCAAGAAACTTTTAAAAACTATCTATATATTAAACAAACATGGCACAACAAGGAATACAAATGCCCGGCGGATTCGGCGGACTAATGAGATTTAGTGAGGAATACACAAGCAAAATAAATCTCAAACCAACACATATCATAGGTTTTATCATTCTAATAATCATATTTAGAATTTCCTTGAAACTTATTACACAATAACATTTAAAAATTCAAAATCTATATAAGAACTATGGAGTTAAGAATCATATACTAGAACAAAAAAAATCTGCTTATGCAGTTTTAGGAATAGTATTAATTCTCGCTAGTATTGTGACCTCCTCTGTCACCTAAAGGTTTGATGCTTCGCATCAAATCCTCGCTTCGCTCAGATGACAGCGTCCTTAATTCGCGTGGTGTAACTCTTGATTCTGAACATAACTTAATGCCCTATCAAAATCA
>Ga0180007_10005785_pt1 | contig 12323 bp, 9 predicted proteins | sample MM_PC_MetaG_FD_121122 | JGI IMG/M metagenome (GOLD analysis project Ga0180007, IMG submission 121122) | Groundwater microbial communities from the Aspo Hard Rock Laboratory (HRL) deep subsurface site, Sweden - MM_PC_MetaG | ecosystem: Environmental > Aquatic > Deep subsurface > Groundwater...
ACAACTGAAGAAGCAAAACAAGAGTCCGACGCTCTTATTACAAAATATAAAAATGAAGCTGAAATAAAAAGAAAAAAAGAATTAGAGTCCAATCAGGACCTGAAAGGAATTGATATTCCCGCATCCAAGATCAAGAATATATCTGATAAAATATTAAAAAAATACTTCCTTATGGGAAAATAAAACCGGTAACCTTCAAAAACTATGTTAAGTGATTTATCAAAATACGGCTTTATTAATGCCAAGATCAGAAGTAAGATCGGGAATATTTTCAACCAGAATGACCTGGATCATTTCCGAAACGAATTGAAATATTATGATCTGGTCAATGTTCTGGTTGAAAAAAATTATATCAATGAAAAAGACCTTAGCGTTGATAATGCTGTTGAAAATCTGGAGTATCTCCTGGTATCCCATCTTATTAATATATTCGAAGATATCCTTTCAGATATACAGCATAAAACCATAAAAAAATTCACCACTTTTCTGCTTCAAAAATACGAGATCCGCAATTTAAAAAACATACTGCGGTTATGGTATAAAAAAGATGTCTCTTTAATGGATTACATATACCAGAAAAAAATAGTACACAGCATTAATTATGAAGCTCTTTTTTCAGCAGAAGATCTTAACGCCATTCTGGATATTCTTGAAGGAACTCCTTATTATGACATTCTAAAAAAAGAAGCGCCGCAATTCAAAGAAAAAAACTCCCTTTTTCAGCTTGAAACAGCCCTGGATAAATACTATTATGATCTGATCTTCAGCCACCTTCATCTTTTAAATAAACGGGATCAAAAAATCATTAAAAAATTTTACGGTTTTGAGATCGATATAAAAAATTTTTTACTGATGATGCGCTTTAAGAACTATTATGACCTTGATGTTGAGACCTTTCTGAAACATCTGATCCCTTCCGGTTATAAAACAAATACGCAAATGTTCAAGGAGATCTACCAGAAAGATGAGGTCTCCATGGACCTTTTTAATATTTTTTCGGGACTACCGGAGTATATCTCTAAAGATATCACCAAGAAACTCGGATCAGAATTAAACCTGAAGAATAAAATGATGCTTGTAAATGATATTCTGAACGAATTCATGCTGATAGAAATAAGGAACACATTAGGCCACTATCCTTTCACTGTCGGCATTATCATTGTCTACCTCTTGTTGAAAGAACTGGAGATCAACAGCGTGATCTCAATTTTAAATCTTAAATACTATGATATTATTTAAAGCTTGTTTTTATTTCTCCTGCTGCACCTTCCACTCCAATATCAACATAATACCAATTATTCTTTTCCTTCATGGAATTTAAAATAAAATTAGGGACATTTTTTATAAAATCTTCATGCAATTTCATTTTAATGATCCAATTAACCTTTTTGTTAGAGAGGTCATAGTTTCCATTAATATTATGCTCCTGATCCGAACACAGGATGCTAAACTGATCAAAGTTCAAGAGGTCATCATTGATATTTACTTTCAGTACGATCTTTTTATAAAAAATATCCTGTAGCTCCGGAAGGGAAAGAAATCCGCTGATCTTTTTCTGAAAGATCGTATCGCTGATCTCCCCTTTATCCGCACTGATATTAATAATACCTGTCTTACTGCTTTTATTTATATTAAGCTCCATATCAACAGTAAGATCTCCGGATATTTCCTGTGAAAAAAGATCCTTACTCAAAGGAGCCATCTTCACCTTACTCCCTCTGGCGCTGATCTTTATATCCTGATCCGTTGTGCCGATGACATCAGCGGTAATACTTCCCTTATAGAACTCAGAAATTTTCATGGTCCCCTTGAATGTATTTGAACTCATGGCAATATCAGCTGTAATATTATTAAATTCCAGATTCTGATAAATCACATTCCCTGATGTAATTTTTAGTGTAGTAAAAAGCTTCTCCTCGAATTTCTTCTCTGCAAAAAGATCAAACTTAAGGTCTCCCTTTGCTTTTTGCTCCAGTATTTTTATCGAAGATAAAAAGAGCCTGTTATTTGCTCCATCCAGCTTGAAATATTTCTCCTTAAGGTCATAAAATCCCCAGAAATTGACCCTGTTATAATCATAATTCAGCTGACTGTCATAAAAATAGATCCTTTGCTTTTTATCCCTTAATTTATAATTGATATTCACATTCAGATCATTGATCTGCTTGAAATTCAATTGTGACGTGATCGTTCCTTTCAGCTTATCCAATTCCGGTTTATGGCCGGGTATATAATATATTTCCGATGCTGATTGTACCTGAACAGTACCTGATATATCTTTTACCTGATAAAAACTCATCAACAAGCCGGCATCCGCATTTACTAAATTCTGATCAAACTCGATCAGAATCCTATCTTTATCCTTAAAATCAATACTTCCTTTTGCCAGAGATTGCCCTTTTAAAAAATTAAAAGTAATACTGTTAAAAATAACTTTTTTATTATTTAAATTCAGAATACAATCAGCGTCAATATTATATATCTTATTATTTAATAAAGGATCAGCATCTGTAATGAATTTGCTGATAGTCAATGCCGGGATCCTCAATTTAAAATAAAAGGGGACACTCCTTTCAAAGACCTGTTTTTTATCCAGATCATATAAAAAGTCATGATCTTTATATCGTACGATCCCCTTCTTAACAGTAATATCATTGTCAACAATATTAATAGAACTTTTTTTAAATAAGAAGTGATCTTTTTCGATCCTCAGACGGCTGTTATACAGAAAAACCTTGCCGTTAAAAAGGGCCTTCTTTAAACTGTTAAAATCAAGGTTAATGAGCAGGTCCAGATCCAGGTCAGCATTAAATATGTATTTATCGGTTAAGAGAAAGGGTTCCATGTATTTATTATCAATATTTTTCAGTTTTGACACGCATTGAAAATGAGACTGCAGGGTTTTTATATTTATCAATCCTTTGTTACAATAGACCTGATTGATCTGGTCATCGATCTTTATTGATTTAACGATCAGAAATTCTTCCGCTCTTCCCAGTAAAGCGGATACCATAAAACGCTTGGTCTTCCACTTTACTTTTGATAATAATTTAAAATTACTGAAATTCTCTGTTTCAATATTCAGGTCAAGCCGGGAGTGCTCCGGTAATGAGATCTTCCAGTCCAGTATATTCTTTTCATCAAATAATATATCCCCTTTAACATTAATATTCTTATTCTTAAACTGAATAGTAATATCATTCTTTATCTTTTTGTTTTTATCTTCCCTGTACTCCAGTTCGTTAATGAATAACTTGACCGCCCCGGTATTCTGAATGAAACTGATCCGGGAATCATCCAGGGTGACAGATCGTATGCGAAAGCTCCTTTCCTGTGAATCATCTTGAACTTCATCAGTCCGTCCGGATACAGGAGAAAACCTCTTCTTATAAAAAGAGACCTCTTCCTGAATGATCTTTTTATCTACATCCAGATCGAGGCCGATTACGACGATCCTGTTTACATGAAATTTTAATTTAAGTAGTTTCTTAAAATCATAACGAAGGTCTATCTGAGAGATCTCCAGATCAGTAGAATTATTTATATTGGTATTCTTTTCAACTCTGACCTTATTAAGGACCACACCCCTGAAAATATTAAAATCATATTTTTCAAATGTGACATCCCTGTTCAAATATAACTGGCTGTATCGCTGAACGATCTGCATGATCTTATCATGGGTAAGTATCTTTTTTAGATAAAGTGTTGCTCCAAATGAGAGTATTATTAAGAATATTAAAAGAGAGAAGAAGATAATAAATAATTTCTTAACCCATTTTTCTTGCAGCCATCTCACGCTTTATTTCCATTTCCTGTATCTTTTTAAAGTAAGCAACCTGTTTTTCCAGTTCTTCCAGATCGGAAACATGTATCTTGCCGTTGATCTCCGATATTTTTCTGTTCTCGAACATCTTCCGGATATGAATATTCCCTTCATCCGTACTGAATCCCACCATCTTGATCAGCTCGGAAGGTCCGAATTCAAATGAATATTCTGCGCGATGTTCAATAGGGATCCTCTGTTTTAAAACCTGATTTAACAATGTATCCCACATTCGGCCGACGGGGTCTTTCAGCATCAGATTTTCAAGCTGTTTATAAGCGGTCCAGATGCGCTCACTTAAAAGCTGGATCAATTTAGTGGCTATCTGCGGTTTGGCTACGACCATTGATTCAAAATTCGATTTATTGACCCCGAGAAGCACTGCATCGCCGTAGGCAATAGCAGAGGCACTGCGGGGTTTATTCTCTAAAATAGCCATCTCGCCGAAAATATCTCCCTGCTGAAGAACTGCTAAAAGTACTTCCTGGTTATTAATGATCTTGGTGATTTTGACCTTCCCCTGCTGAATAATATAAAGGTCTTCTCCCGGTTCGTGTTCGCTGAAGATCATCTTATCAGAAGGATACTCCCTCTGCAGTCCGGCTGAACTGACAGGCGGTGTCTCAAAAGGCTGGTTCATCTGCTGAAGCTTCAGTTTTGCCTGGGAATTATTCGGATCAGCAGGACAAAATTTTAAAAACTGCTGAAACGAATAAGCTGCTTTATTTATCTGGTTCTGAGAATGGTAGTATTCACCAATATTATAAAGATACTTCGGGTCCTCTTCCATGGACTGTTTAAGGGTTAATCGTGTGATTTCTGAATCAAAAAACCGGAGTTTTTTACTGAAAGAGGTGATGATCTTTATGGCAATAGGCGTGATCTTCTGGATCAGGTCACCGAACTGGTCCCGCTGAATACTGATAAGGACAGAATCGGTCATGACCTTTGCGCTTTCAATACGCGGATGAGTACTCATGCAGGAAACAACCCCGAAAAAATCCCCATTGGTGAGCATGGAAGGTTTATTATTCTCTACCACACTGAATTCCTTCACCATTTGTACTTTTCCGGTACGAATTATATAAAAATTCCTGCTCTCTTTCTGGCCCTCAATAAATACAAAAGATCCTGCACGAAAATTTTCAGTAGCTAATTTAAAGCCGTTGCCCATTTTTTATCCTTAGAAAATTATTAAATTACTTACAATAAATTATCGGGAATGCAAAATTAAGATTAACTCAATTTTTTAAAACTCTTGCTGAAAGGATGCAACAAAATCCCTGCTTCCGTAATGATACCTGTTATCAGGTTGTTCGGTACAACATCAAAAGCAGGATTAAAGACATTCACTTTTGGAGGAGCCGTTGCATGACCGTTACAGCTTATCAATTCTTCTTTTTTTCTCTCCTCTATGGGGATACTCTCACCATTTTTAAGGCTAAAATCAAATGTAGTTGAAGGAGCAGCAATATAGAATGGGATCTTATGGAACTTGGCTAAAATAGCCAGGTTATATGTTCCGATCTTATTTGCCGTATCACCATTCCGAGCTATCCTATCTGCCCCAACAATGATCTTGTTTATACTTTTTTTCTTTATGGCGTAAGCAGCCATGCTATCACAGATCAAAGTCGCATCAATATTATACTTCAGCAGCTCCCATGTGGTTAACCTTGCTCCCTGCAGCAGCGGTCTGGTCTCTGTAGCAAATACTCTGAACTTTTTATTCTGTGCTTTAGAAGTAAAAAGGACCGCCAAAGCCGTACCCAGACCTGATGTAGCCAGACCCCCCGCATTACAATGCGTTAATATAACATCATTATTCTTAATAAGCTTACTGCCGTGTATTCCTATTTTTTCAGAAAGTTCAAGATCTTCTTTATAGATCTTATCTGCTTCCGTCTTTAAAATCTTTTTTACAGTCCCGATACTCTTTTCGTTACTTTCCAGGACTACCTTCTCCATTCTGTTTAACGTATAAAAAAGATTGACAGCGGTAGGCCGTGTAGCAGCAAGATGATCCTTTATATTCTGAAAGAGCATATAGAATTTATCAAAATTCTCTTCATTAAAATCACAGGTGCCTAATACCAATCCGTATGCACCTGCAATCCCTAAAAGCGGGGCACCGCGAAGTTCCATGTTCCTGATAGCCGTCCCCAACCTTCGATAATCCGTTATATCAATATACTGCAGTTTCTGAGGCAGTGCGGTCTGATCAATGATCCTTAATTTACCATTTTTATAATCGATCGGTTTGAATTTTACTTTCATATACTGCAAATCCACCTTAATTATATGAAACAATTTCTGCTGTTTAAGAAAACTGATCCTATTTTTTTATCATCCTGCATGTTCCCTCGAAAATTACACCATCAGCAATTTTAAGTTTGGCGGTGGTAATATTTCCGTATAACTTCCCCGTAGGCAATATATCTACCATTTCAGAAGCTTCTACATCACCTGTCAGGACTCCTTCCAGTATCACGACCTTTGATCGTATATCAGCCTCTACCCTGGATCCTTCAGATATGATAAGTTCTGATTCCGTATCAATACTGCCTTTATATCTACCAGTGATCAAAACAGGATTTTTGAAAGACAGATTCCCGTTAAATTCAGTATCATCATTGAAAACACTCAATTTTTCAAATCGAGCACTGTATTCCTTGTATTTCTCTTTATTTTGCATACTAAGTTTTTTTATTTTGTCGTCATTGTGAAAACACCATCCCAATTTGCGGGCGGTGGATCTTTGATCAATACTTCACATCTTTCAATATAGACTTTTGAAGGACCGTCCTCCGGTCTTACCTCTAGGGCTTTTTTAAAAGATTGCAGCGCATCTTTAAACTTCCGTTCTCTGTATAATGTCAGGCCTTTATTATAATGTTCTAATAAATTTTTCAACTCTTCTGTCATCATACGATTCTACCTCATATATTTAGATAACAATAAATATAACTTTTATATTATTTATGTCAAGTTGAATTTGGGTAAATTCTTTCCAGAAGAAGGGCCTAATCGCTTGACAACCTAAAACAAGCATCTATATTTTCATCATGGATATTTCCAGAAAGATAAAGGATCTGCCAAACCAGGCAGGTGTCTACCTTATGAAAGAAGCTTCCGGAAAGATCATCTACATCGGTAAAGCAAAGGATCTGAAAAAAAGAGTATCCTCCTATTTTTCCGGAAAACTGCAGGATATAAAGACCCGGATCCTTACGGATAAAATAACTGATTTTGATCTTATACTGACAGAGAATGAGATAGAGGCCCTGATCCTGGAAGATAATCTGATAAAAAAACACCTTCCCCGATATAACATCTCTCTAAAAGATGATAAACGGTATCCCTACCTTAAGATCACTCTGCATACGGAAGATTATCCGATGTTGATCATTACCAGAGAGAGGAAAAATGACCAGGACCTTTACCTGGGACCATACCCGAATGCCCGTTTTTTAAAAGAGATCATCCGGATGCTCATCCGGTTGTATCCCGTTAAAAAATGCAGCAAAAAACTTCTTCTGAAAAGATATAAAGACCTTTACTTAAAACCGGTCGGTAAATACTGTCTTTACTTCCAGCTGAAGCAATGCATGGGACCCTGCCAGGGCAAAGTGGACCCAACCGAATACAGTGCCATGATAGACCAGATCATTCTGTTCCTGGAAGGAAAAGACAAAGAATTTACAAGGGAACTGAAAAGCCAGATGGATATCCTGTCACAAACACTGCAATTCGAAAAAGCACAAGTCATCAGGGACAGGCTGATCGCTTTTGAAAAGATAATGGAAAAGCAGAAGATCGTCTCAAACAATTTTGAAAGCAGGGATATCTATGCTATTACCGAAAAAGAGAATGTCTTTAATATCACGATCCTCTTTATACGGCAGGGAAAGCTTATCGGCAAAGATAATTTTATCCTCCATAATAAGATCAATACGGCTAAAAAAGTACTGAATGATTTTATAAAACAATTCTATATCGACTCTAATATAACACCGGAGATGGTCCTTATTCCTTTTCCCATTGAAGATAAGTATATTCTGCAGCGGGCTTTAAAAAACAAGAATAAAATTGTATCCATACGATCCCCAAAGCAGGAGATCGAAAAAAATCTATATAAAATGGCAAAAGAAAACGCTGATGCCGGATTGAATAATTATTTTGCTGATACGGAATATAAGAGCAGAAAAAGAGAGCTGACCATTCTTAAAAAAGAACTGCATTTAAAACGGGATCCTGAAAGTATCGAGGGTTTTGATATATCCAATATCCAGGGTAAATTCGCGGTCGGATCCATGGTACGGTTCACAGAGGGGATCCCGGATAAGAAAGAATACAGAAAATTCAAGATCAGGACCATAGAAGGAATTGATGATGTTAAAATGATACGGGAGATCGTTTTCCGGCGCTATAAACGTATTCTGGAAGAAAAAAAAGCTCTGCCGGATCTGATATTGATCGACGGGGGGAAAGGACAACTCCATTTTGCACAAAGGGCTTTGCAGGAGCTGGGCCTGGAGAACCTTCCTGCTGTTTCTCTTGCAAAAAAAGAGGAGCTGATATTCCGGTCCCATACGGATGAACCGATAAGATTACCCGGGTCTAACCCCGGATTAAGACTGCTCCAGCGCATACGGGATGAAGCACACCGATTCGCCATTCAGTATCATAAGCTTCTGCGGAGTAAAAACCTGGTCATAAAGAAAAAGTAGAAATCATATTTTTCCTGTTATATATTAAATATCTGAAAATAGAATAGAAAATCGTATTGGGGTTAACGTTATGAAAACAGGCAACACTTCAGGTTCATTATATTATTATATTATTATATTTTTTTTGATCATAACAACCGGCATACACTCTCTATATGCCTATTATGATGACCCGGATAAAATTTCTCTGGGATGGGGTGTTGTAGCTGATGTTTCAGGCCCGGCTTCGATCGGTGTTAATCCGGCAGGTATAGGAGATTCAAATCCAAGTTTCTTCTCTGTTACCATGAGAAATCCTTTTGTGTTCCACAATGTGAATGTGCTCTTTAAACTTCCCAAAAAAGTAGGGCTTGGATTTTCCGCATTACAGATAAATGAATTTCATACCTTTGAAACCGCTTTAGGACTCCGGATTTCAGAGTATTTTAATTTTGGGTTCAATTTCGCCCTTCAGAGGGAATATCCGGATGAAGAAACCGAAGAGAGTGATCTCTCGATATCAACCGGACTGCAGATCAAATTTAAAAAATATTCCACATTATCCCCCTGGGGGATCTCCATGGGGCTTTTCTTAAGAAACCAGAAAACAATTGAAAACCTAAAAATATACACCAATTTTACAAAACTCTCATTTGACTACGGTATCATGGTAAATGCACTTCAAAAAAACTTGAAACTCCATTTAGGAGGGAATTACTATGATGAAGATTCAAATTTTTCTGTAAGCATAAGCCATGGTGTCGAGATCGCCAATTTCAGACTGGGATTTAACACTGCAGATCAGATTCTATACGGATTAAAACTGGGAAAATCAACAGGGAATATAGCTTTTGGAGGAAGCCGTAATTATGAAGAAGATATCAATTACTTTACGCTCTCCTATACCAAAGCATTCTGGTGGTCATCAGAAGCTCTACAGGACAAGAAAAAGGCTCTTTCAGGCAAAGACCTCAGCAGACAAAAAGACCTGATCGACAAAGGGCTGATCTATTACAGAGATAAAGACTATAAAAAAGCAAAACAACTCTTCCAGCAGGCCATCTGGATAGCACCAAATTCCAAATACGGCAAAGAAGCGAATGACTACCTCAAACGGGTCAATCGAATTTTACAAGAGATAGATTAAGAAACCAATCCAGGTCCAGGAACGATCATATGAATCCGAAAAACATCTATTTAAAAATGCCGCTTAAATTCAAGATCACTATTATCGTTATTCTTATTTTAACAGTTTCCGTACTTCTCATCGCCACAATACTGTACAGCCGTTCAAAAACGATCCTTGAAAATGAAATGCAAAAACGGGGCCGGCTGGTCCTGCGAAACCTGGTCCAGGCCGGATGGGAATCGATCATAAACCGGAACAGGGCCGTAACGGGAGATGTCATAGGGGAACTCATGCAGAACAGGGAGCGGTATAATATTCTCTACTGCATGATCCTGGATAAACGCAACCGGGTCTTTGACCACTCCGACCCCGGGCAGATCCGGAGTATCTACAGGGATGAGTACTCGCAGGAATTAAAAAAGATCAATGATGTAGTATCTAAAAACATGCTCTATGAAGACCAGGAGATCCTGGATATGGCTGCTCCTATCATGATCAAAACAAAGACAAAAAAGGTCAAGATAGGGATCGCCCGTATCGGGATCTCTAAAGAAGTACTGGAACATGCTGTCCGGGATATCAGGATACGGACTATCATCCTTACCCTGGTCTTTATCATCACAGGTATAGTAGTCTCTTTCCTTTTTGCCGGAACCATTACATCCCCGATAAGTGCCATCGTATCGGTAATGGAGAAGGTCGGACAGGGAGACCTGGAACATAAAGTGGAAATAACCCTGCAAGATGAGATCGGCAAGCTGGCCACCTCCTTTAATGAAATGATACGTCATTTAAAGGAGAAGGTCCTGATGCAGAAGTATGTATCAAAATCAACGGTAGAAATGATAGAACAGAAGAAGGATACATCCGTGGAGCTGGGAGGAAAGAGAAAAAATATCACACTCTTTTTCTCTGACATAAGAGGCTTTACGGCTTTTTCAGAAACAAGAGCTCCTGAAGAGGTCATCACCATGCTGAACAATTATCTCAGCTTTCAAGCTGATATCGTGGACAGCAACAACGGTTCAGTGGATAAATTCGTGGGTGATGAAGTCATGGCAATATTCGAGGGTCCTGACATGGTGGAACAAGCGGTCCGATCTGCCATCCAGATACAGCAGAAGGTGAGGGAATTAAACAGTACAAGGAATGAAAAGATATATGTGGGTATCGGGATCAATTCAGGAGAAGCCGTAGTAGGAAATATGGGGAGCACGACGCGGATGGATTTTACCGCGATCGGAGACAGCGTCAATACGGCTGCGCGGGTCTGTTCTGCGGCAAAAGCAGACCAGATCCTGATCACTACCCCCGCTTACCAATCTGTAAAAAAGAAATTCCGGATCGGAAAAACCTATAAACTCACCGTAAAAGGAAAAGTGGAACCTCTCATCGTACACGAGATCGATTATTGATACATTATTTAATGTGGCCTGATCCGGTTTGACAGGGATGAACTGAAGGTCCTGCAGGTTTTATATGAAAAAAATCATGCTTCTCTCAAATTATTATTATAGAAAAAAATGATGAATTACTGATCGGCTTTTTTCAATCCTCTTTCAAGATCCTCAATAATGTCGCTTACATCTTCAATACCCAGGGCCAACCTGAAAAGAGTATCCGTAATTCCCAGGTTATACCGTTCTTCACGCGAATAGTCGTAATAACTGACCGTTGCGGGATGGGTGATCAGCGTCTCGACTCCGCCAAGACTGGGCCCGATATAGCATAATTCCAATGCATCCATGAATTTATTTGCTGTTTTTAAATCTCCTTTTAATTCAAAAGTGACAACGCCTCCCCCGCCCTTCATCTGTTCCTTTGCAACGCTGTAATGTTTGCTACTCTTTAAAAAGGGATAATAGACCGTTTTCACATTCTTATGGGATTCCAGAAACTGAGCAACCTTTAAAGCAGACTCATTCTGCTTTTCCACGCGAAGCGGAAAGGTCTTTAACCCTCTCAGAAGGAGGTATGTACAATGAGGGTCTATTGTTCCTCCCATGGATTTATGAAGATCGCGTATTTTTTCGATCAGCTTGGCTTTACCTAAAGCTGCACCGGCCAGAATATCATTATGTCCGGCCAGATATTTTGTGGCACTCTGAAGGACCAGGTCGATACCGAATTCCAGGGGTTTCTGATTGACGGGTGTTGCAAAAGTACTGTCTATCAGGGTCAAAATATTATATTTATCCGCGATCTTTTTCAGCTTCACAAGGTCAAAAATATTCAAATAGGGATTGGTAGGAGATTCGGAGAAGATAAACCGTGTATTCTCCTGTATAGCCTCTTCCAGAACATTGTAATCCCCGAAGGGAACAATGGTACAGGCGATCCCGAAGCGTTTTAAATATAACTTGCAGAACTCCAGGGTCTTTTTATAGCTGTCATCCGTAATAACAATATGGTCTCCGGAATAGACCAGGGAGAGGATAGATGTGGTGATAGCGCTCATTCCGGATGAGAAGACTACGCAGTCTTCGGCTCCTTCAAGGTCAGCCAGGCGATTCTCCGCAATAGTGGCCGTGGGATTCCCGTACCGGCCGTACTCAAACCGTTCCTTCTTCTTTTTGGTATACTGCTCGATCTCCGCACTGTTCTTGAAGGTAAAAGTAGAAGTCTGGACAATAGGTGTGGTAATGGAATCAGCATACTTTTG
>Ga0180007_10005786_pt1 | contig 12321 bp, 30 predicted proteins | sample MM_PC_MetaG_FD_121122 | JGI IMG/M metagenome (GOLD analysis project Ga0180007, IMG submission 121122) | Groundwater microbial communities from the Aspo Hard Rock Laboratory (HRL) deep subsurface site, Sweden - MM_PC_MetaG | ecosystem: Environmental > Aquatic > Deep subsurface > Groundwater...
CGACTCGTCTAGGTGCATACCACTGGAACAATGCCGGAGTCAATGCCCTTGCATGGACTGCAACGGGTAAACTGGGGATGATTCAATGCAGTGGTGTAACAGGTTCAAGTCACTAGACCAGACTCCTAGTTTAACAACAACTAGAAAGGAGTCTATTATGAAAAGGGATAAAAAAGTATACGTGACTGGAGATGTCGTGAAGTTCGGCATGGAAGTCACGAGAGACAAAACCGGAGGAACACCTGAACACTTTATATACATTAAAGTGGATATCGCAGGTGTTTCACGTGAAACAACACTGACTAACAATTTCAGTGGATCAAGTATGAGGGTAAAACTCCAAGCCATTATGCGTCGGAAAACTGAAATGGAGTTATCTGGGTATGAAAAAGACGGATACAAAACTACCTGGGGCGAGATAGACGCAGGTCAAGTTCAGACAATGAAGGATAGACTGATGGCAATGAGTGTGGATGAATTCACGGAGTTTTGCGAAGAACAGTTTGAAATGGATTACGAAGATGCAATTAAACTGTTTAATCGCAAACATGGAATATCTGAGGATGAAGACGAATAACTAACTTAATTGACTAGGAGTCTGATCTAGTGGCTTGAATCAACTATGTAAATTAAATTTACATAGTGAGAAAGGAGTAGAGATAATAGTCAACTAAACTCTTTTTTAATATTAAGATGTTATTTGAAAAGAGTTCTTGACATCTTTGTGTAATTGTGTTATGGTATTATTGTGTAATTGTGGGAATGTGTATAGGCCCATACCTCCATTTGAAAAATTTCAAAAGGGTTCTCTTTAGTGGTATTTCTCCCTTCTAAAAAAAAAAATTAAAGAAGAATAATAAGACAACAATGACAACAACAAATAAGCTAAACAACCAACTAAGTCAACTATGTAAATCACAATTCAAAACAATGGTATGAGGGTGTTTACACAGTTACACAGTTACAAATATACACTATTACATGGTACTTCGTACATGGTACTTCGTACCAGAAAACAAAGGAGAATTAAAATGATGGAGAAATCTATAATTGACATAGGTTGGGGCGATGCCGATATATATGTAGAAGGCCAATTAATTCTACATATAGGCCAGGTATCAGATAATGATACGATAAATCTGTTCTTATATCCAGAAGGGAAATTAGTTAAATCTATTAATGAGGATAGTAAATGCACCCACGAAATATTATCACAGAGAAAGAAGAATTAAAGATGCTAAATCCGCCAAACCACTTAACCAAATAACTAACAAAAGGAGGTGATATAAGTGGAATTAAACTTAGAGAAAATTAACTTACCAAAACTGACAGAACAAGAGAAACACTATACTCCACCAAATCACAGACAAATAGAAAAGTACTTGATCTTATGCAAGGTACAAATAGATCAAGCACTAGATGATTTAGAGAAGTACGGTGCTATATCAAGACTCGATCATGATATACCTATAGCAATGGCAGAAATGTTGTATGAAGATGATTTAGAAGGGATATTAACTACACAATTACCTGTGAACAAGCCAGTCGGATTTTTAAGTAATATGATCAGAAAGGAGAACAAATAACTATTATGACTAAACTAGATCAATGGAAAGATAATAACTATTATTCGAAAACTATGCAAGGAAAGGAGGGTAAATTATATGAGCAAAAAGTAAGCAAAACACTTATAATCTCCGTACGATTCAAACCATCTACAATCGCTACTATTGCTAAGTTTCTAGCATCTCAAGGTGAGCCAATCAGAAGCCTATCTGATCTTTCGCAAATATCTCTTGAATCATTCCAAGAAATGATTCAGAACAAAGACAAATCTCTAATATTTGACAACGAGACTTCATCAGTTCAATATTTACAGAACATAGGACTATTAAATAATCCCTCGAATACAAATAAGGAAAGAATACACTCAATTCTATCTATGGACAGTCTAAATTTAGGCCAGAAAGAGAATACTCTCATGAATCTATCTGAAGAAAATCAGATAATCCATGCAAAGGCCTTAGAATATCTAAAGATATTAGAAGCAAAAAGACAGAAAAATATTAACTATGATGAAATAATCGAACGGGCTAAAGCCTCCGGCCAAACAGTTACCGAACAAACTACCGACCCAAAGGAGATGGCAAAACTTATGGCCTTGTCGTCTCCAACAATAGTAGCAAGCAATGCTTGCGAAACAAATCAAGAGATAGAGGAAGAAAATGACTAGAGAACACGTTTTTGGAGTTTTCCGAAAGGATAAACTTCTAATTATGTTAGGCAAACCAATCAAGTGTTCTAACCTATACGCAAAAACTATAGTTGGAATTCTTGACTTAGCCAATCCAGTATTAGAAGAAGGAGACTATTTTGCTGCAGACTACAAAGAAAATACTAAACCTTGGAAAGAGTAACTACTTAAAAAAGGAGAAAACAATGTTAGAATCTAAGATTGATCAAGATGGAAGTATAGTTATATCAAGAAACAAGATGTCTTTACTTAGAATAGAAGAATTTCCAGATCCATCTCATCCGGGACACCATCTATTCCTAACCCCTTTAAATAAAGCAATCATAAGTGAATCACCTACTGATTGCACACCGGGTTATAACATAATACCTTGGACACACGAACTATTAAGATAAGGAGAAAAAATAAAATGAGAGAATGTAATAGTTGTCTCAAAAACTGTCACCCAAAAGGTCCAATACTAATAAGCAACTTACCCTGCAAAGAAGCACAAACCCAAAGTCCATTCTCCCTCCGGGAGTGTATCTCAAAAGTCTCGTTTGGCCCGAACGTAAACAGAGAACTAGTAAAATGGATTCTAGCTCATAATTAGACAAATGAAAGGAAACTAATAATGAAAAAGGAACTATTAAAAAGAAACGATATAAGTGAAGTGAATTGGCTAAGATTAGAGCAAAGAATTAGAAAAGCCCTTCAAAACCTTAAAGAAGATAGGGAGTTGCATCTAGACGACGCAATAGAAACTCTGTCAACTATATCTGCTATTTTGGGGGAAGAAACTGGTAGAGGATATGAATTGGAAGAATAAGCAGAATGAAAACACTATTCTTATTGGCCTTGTTACTAACTAGCCCAGAGCCTTTGGTTCTATCAAATAACTCCGGCCAATCAACTTACAAAACCAAGATAGCTCACCACTATCATGGAATCTTGTGGAGCATAGAGGACTCCACAGGAAGTTATTTCTACAGAAACAACAAACGGTGTACTTTGTACACTGAAGCATTTAACAAGTACTATGCAAGACGAACCTTGCGAACAGGGAAGTAACCCACTATGTAAATTAAATTTACATAGTTATAAAAAGGAACAGATGAAAAATACTCAGAAATTTAAAGTAACACTAAACTATCATGACGAACTATTGACCATCTACACAATAGCTTCTCACAAGAAAAACGCGTTGAATAACGCAATCTTTCAGCTTGCTCAAAAACTGGAAAGAGACCTTTCCTTCGTTCGTCGTTATTTCAACTATAAACAAAACTCATACCATGTGGAAGAGATTAAAAAGGAGGTTAAAATATGAAACTTTGCGCAGCTTGCTACAATCCAGTTTATCCTATTCCCGACAAGACAAAGGAGAGCATAAGATATGAATTACCAGATTCAGAAGGAAGACTCCAATTTGCCGGCTTTATGTTTCCAACCAAAGAAAGTACATCTAATCTCTTTTATCTTCATGATAAAATGGAGAGAAAACTTATCAAGCCAGTCTTATCAAACGATCTATCCTCATTCTCTCAATGGGAGGAAGCTTCTAGCCGATCCAAGAAAAGAGCTTCAAAAGCTTTTAAAGAGCTTGAAGCAAAGATATTTGGAAGAAACCCAAAACTACTTGACAGCAGCAGCAAAGGCATCTGAATACTCTATAAAAAGTATGGAGACTAAGGCTGAGTATGGTAAAATAGATTATCATCTTGCAATAATAGATGGTAGGCTTAAAGTTGTAAAGCCTAACCTATCCAAAGGTTCCGCGCAAACAACTTCAATTGAGCAGCAAGCAAAAAGAGCCATCAAAAAGCTTTCTGCTGCACAAAAAGAAGCTCTTTTGATGGAGCTTATAGGAGAATAAAAATGAGAGTATTTAGCCCACTAAAAGCAGATCATCCAAGTATAAACAAACTCTGCTGGATTTGTGATAAGCCTATATTAGCAGGACAAAGATCGATGCTTAAACCTTGCCAGACAACAGAAGAATCTGGAAGTTTAACTGTAGAGGCAAAGCTTGTTCACGCTACTTGTGGACTCCGGGGCTTAGAGATTAAAGGAGCTGGTATAATCGAAAGAATTAAAGACGGAGATGGCTCCCCATTTGAAGTAATAATGACTAACAGCAAACAGTTCAAACTATCCGAATTAGGATTAGACTGAAGGGAGACCAAGGATGAACTCTAAAAAGAGATCTAACAAACAAAAGTGTCAATTCTTTCGCTGGCGATTCAAGGGCTTTGTAGTTGGTCAACTTACTATAGTAAGAGGATTTCTAAATAACTATAATTGGCTATCCTTTACCGAGAGAAATAGACTAGCAGCAATAGCTAATGAGTTAAGTCTCTTAAGCTATTCTTTTGATAAGAGAACTAAAACTATAATAAAGGAGACTAAAAATGAAACCTAAAACTGCTAAACGATTCTTAATTCGCAACGCATGGAAGCTTAGTAAGCTTAAGCTAGAAATCACCAAGTCAAAAAAGCTTACCAAACAAAGAGATAAGTGTATTCTAACCTTAAAAAGGAGGGAAGATAGATAGATGTTTACTGAACTGATTGAAGTACATTATATCGATGAGATTCCTCACATGATAACTGAAGATTTTAAGTATATACTTCTGCCAGAAGAAATACAACACTCAATCTGTTTATTAGGATCAAACGGACAAGAATACGAAATAAGGAGGATAAAATAATCAAAAAGAGTTCTTGACAATATGCATTAGATATGATACAATATATATAACATGGGAAAAGCACATAACTAATCCGAACAAATAAGTAACTAAAATGGAGGTGCTCATGCAACGTGCTGGGAAAAGCCCAGTATTTTGACTATGGCAATTTAATTTACATAGTTGGCAAGCACGCTAACCTGAAAAGGATGAGCAAAGTATACGGGCATGTCAGTGAGGTTTTCTCCTTTTCGCAATCTGACTTGCTTGCCAACTAAATTAAAGTGGTTAATTGCTACCTCAAATTCTATCTAACCACTAAAACTAACTAAAAGAAAGGAACTAAAAAAAAATGAGTAAGATTATCGAAGTAAAAGCAGTAGACACAAAAACGGGAAAAGAATGTACTGTCACCTGGGACACTGGAAATGGACTCCAAGAAAAGATTCAAATGTTTGGTGAAGCAGTAGTCGATGCTGCAGCTGAGGCTCAATTCAAAGTGAGCTTACGTCCCGGGCTTAAAGCTTCAATGATAAAGGGAACAGACCCACAGATCTATGCAGATGCCTATAAGCCTGGTATCCGTGCACCTTCCATTGCACAAGATCCAATGTCAGCGGCCAAATCTGCCTACAGTCGTATGTCGAGTGAAGAAAAGGCAGCTTTTCTCGAAAGCCTCAAAGCGTAATTTTTCGCTCAACCCAAAGAGGGTAGAAACCAAGTGGTTTCTGCCCTTTTTTAAACCACTAATAGTGACATTTTGTGGCAAAGGACAAAGGACTAACTAATGATCTGCCCCGAGTGTCGAAGCGAACTCTATTGTCTTGATTCTCGCTATGTAAGGCGAGGAGAAATAACAGTTCAGCATTATATCAAACATCAGATAAGGATGAGATATTACTGTTGTGCTAACTGTGACAATAGATTCATTGGAACGGAAGTGCTTAATCCTCAACCTTATACAAGAAAGAAAATGCCTAGATCCCGGCGAAAACTCTTATTTGGGGAAGGAGAATAAAAAGTGTCTAAACGCTCGGGTATCATGTTATTTTATCCGTTTGAAGAAAAGCGGTTATTGAAGTGGAATTCTCCTGTTATAGTACAACCAAAATTAGATGGAGAAAGATGTAGAGCAACTATTTGTGAAGATGGTTATTCGCTAATATCTTCAGAGTTAAACTACATTTTTTCGGTTCCTCATATAGGAACACAATTATGGCTCTTATATCTTAAGACAAATAGAAGAAAAATGGAGCTCGACGGCGAGCTTTATACTCATGGCGCAAGTTTCGAGGAAATCTTTTCAAAAGTTTCTAGAACCAAAAACTTTCATCCGTTAAGCACGGAGATAGAATTTCACGTTTTCGACATAATCGAGCCAGAATTGGCTCAAATAGATCGTTTAAAAGCGCTTGTAGAATTAAGTAAACTCTTTCCGCCAAGTATAAAGCTCGTCCCTTCAAAAATCGCTTCATCCTTAGATGAAATAATGAGAATCTATGATTCTTATATCGAAGATGGATATGAGGGAATAATTGTCCGTCACATAGATGCTCCTTATATTCGCCGACGCTCCATTTACGGGATGAAATTCAAGCCAAAAAAATCAGACATTTATAAAGTAACTGGCTTCAAAGAGGAAATCGACAAAGACGGGAAACCTAAGAATCGCCTGGGAGCATTACTCTGTATTGGTGACGACGATTCGGAATTCTCAGTGGGCAGTGGCCTAACAGGTCACCAGCGAGAATCTTTCTGGGCCGTTCGAGAATCGCTTACACAGAAAAATGTTAAGGTATCTTACCAGCATTTAACCAGCTCAAATGGCGTTCCGCGGTTTCCCGTCTTCATCTCACTTGTTGATCGAGAAGAGGAAAAGGAAACTATTAACCCATTTTTAACTATGTAAATTAAATTTACAAAGGGAGGTGAAACAGCTTGAATGAAAAGAAAACAGTCTTCATCGTCAACAAATCATCTCATGATTATTCTAGCGCAGAAGACTTTGGTAATTTGGTCTTTATGACGCAAGGATCTTTACAAAGGTTTTCTACCAGCAAGATGTATAGAACCTTCGAGCCTTTTATAAAGGCAAGTAAAACTTTCGACTATCTTCTTTTAAGTGGAATGACCGTTATGTGTAGTGTAGCTTGTGCTATGTTTGCACATAAGCATGGAAGGATAAACCTTTTAATCTATAAGCCAAATCCTCGAAATTCTGGAAGTTACCAGGAACGAGTGATAGTTATGGGAGAAGAATATAATGAAAAAAGAGAAGATAATTGCTTATAAGGTAGTCCATAAAGAAACTCGATATCTGAGAGGAGAACTAGAATGGGATGGTTATTATACAAGAGCGGGAAGTTATATAAAGGAGAAATAAGAATGAACTCACGCATGTATAAGAAAATAATTTCCCTTTACAAAGAGGGAATAACAAGTCAGGTTGTTGTTAAGATGATTATAGATTTATCAAAACACTCGACTGAGGCAGCAGAGAAAATAGACGATTTTTACAATAAAATATTCGTCTCAATATTAAAAAAGGAAGAGAAAGTTCTCGATATCTGCGACAGTCAACCTTATACTCTAACATCACTTAAAGCTGACACATTAGCAAAAGTTAACTATAAATCCCTACATGAAAGATGATAAGGAGGGCATAACGAATGATTCAGTTATTATCTGATAATAAACGTGATTCAAGCAAGCTAAAAGACTACCAACGATGTCCCCGGCATTTCTTCTATCGCCATGTTCTGGGTTGGGAATCTGACAGCTTAAGTAACCATTTGGTCTTCGGAACCTCCTGGCATCTTGCTATGGAACACTTATTACTAAACGGTTACGATGATAACAGCGTCATAAAAGCTTTCGATGCTTTTCTATCTGACTATCGCAAAACATTTTCATCTGAAACTGATGAGATGTTCTCGCCGAAAACTCCAGATAATGCCTTCTTAGTTCTTGCAAAATACGCAGATTATCCTGCGTATCGCAATGAACTAGATGATTGGGAAGTACTTTGGACTGAAATAGCTGGAAGCGTAGCTATAACCGAAAAGGATTCGCTTTACTTTCGTATGGACTCGATTTTAAAGAATCGAAGAACGTCCAGAATAAAGTCTTTTGAACATAAAACTGGTTCTCGCCTTTGGATGTGGGATGAGCAGTGGCCCTTATCTACACAGATAGGAACTTATAATCATGTTTTATTCTCGCTGTTTCCCTACGAGGAAGTCTCTGGCGTAGAGCTAAATGGTTCATTCTTCATTAAACGCAAGAAAGATCCTTACGAGTTTCACAGACTGCTGATTAAGAAAGAACATGACCAGATGCAAGTCTGGCTTGACACGGTAAGGTACTACTTTTGGGAAATCGAGCGAGAATATCATCTCCTCGAAGAATGTACCGAAAACGAGCCAACCATGAGATGTTTCCCGCTTCGCGACAATAACTGCATAGATTATTCTCGTCTTTGCGAATACCACGATTATTGTATGGCTTGGCCAAATCCGCTTCGTCGATGTCAGCAACCGCCAATAGGGTTTCATGTTAAGTACTGGGATCCTACTGAGCGAAAGGCAAAAAAGACTGTAAACATAGAAGAAAAGGAGTACTAAGATGCCTTGTGAAAACTGTAGTAAGAATTATCCAGGAGCCTATGTAAAAGTTATTGGTGATATGGATTACTGTGCAGTTTGTAGTGAATTATTAGCAGCAGTTAAGCCTATAATAGACACAGACGATAAAATACTTCTTCACTGCCGTGCTCTTTGTGCTCATGCTGAGTGTCTTGGACTAAATGCTCGTAATACTTTTTGTGTAATGGAGGGCAAGTCTCCAGACTTCGCGTTTGGACACTTTTTAGAAGTACTACGAAAATGGGACTTAATAAATGAAGAGGGAAAACCAAACTTCTAAGGAGAACATAAAATGAGTGATATGAATTCTAGTATGTTTCTTTGGAAAGGAGCTACTGTAGAAGGAGCGGCAAAGCTGAATCATCCTCCGAGATTAAATATAACTACTGACAAAGGATTCTCATTAGATATCTTTTTCATGTCAGAAGGTAAAATAGAACTACTAATAAACGAGCTGACAAAAATGCAGGAGATTTTAAATGGAAGAAGCGAAATTCTTAGAAATAAAGAAGGAAATCCAGGAACTCCAGGAGATGTACAAAAAAGCTCCTCGGAGCTCAACGTATAACTTTCTTCTCTTAGGAGAAATGGGCAGCGGCAAGACGTTTATCTTGCACACAGCACGTAAACCTATTCACTATGATTGCTTTGATCCAGGTGGAACAAAGAATCTTGGTGAACTAATCAAGAAAGGAGAACTAATACCAGATATAAGATGGGAGAAGGACGATAACATGAATCCTCATGTTTTTCGCGAGTGGGAAAAGGTAATGAAGAAGCGCCTGGATTCAGGATATTTCGAGCACTTTGGGACTTATTGCTTAGATTCGTCAACTACTTGGGCAGATTCTATAATGGCCCAGCAAATGAAAACGGAGGGGCTTGCTGGCGAACCACCTAGATGGGCTCACGATTACGTTCCGCAGAAGGCTAAGATTCAAAACTGGATAAAACTACTAATCGCGATGCCTTGCGACTTTATCCTTACCGGTCATCTTGAAGGAATGAAAGACGAAGTGGCTGGAAAAATGTCTTATCGTTACATGGTAGTTGGAAAAGCAGCAATAACTATTCCAATCTTATTTGATGAGATCTATGTGATGGATCCTAAAGCTTCGGCAGATGGAGTGAAGTATCAAGTCTTAACCCAATCAACTGGACGCCATTTGGCGCGTTCACGCATGGCTCAAAGAGGGCTTTTACAGACCTATGAAGAGCCGAATATTAAAGGGATGCTAAAAAAGTGCGGATTTCCAACCGAAGATAAACCAATCTTTAAACTGAAAGGAGAAAAAGATGCCTAATGTGACAAATGAAGAGTGGAAAAGTAGCCAGATAGATTCTGACTATCCACAGGAGGAACTACCTAGATACAAATCACATAAGGAAGTCTGGGCCTTAAAAATAAGGGATCTAACACAAACGTCTACTGGATTACTTTTGATTCCAGAAGAATCAGGGTATCTGCCATTTATCTTAGACCAAGGATATGTAGCTAAGCATAATCCGAAAATCGGAGGTTATTATGTACTCTACAAGGACGGCTACAAATCTTGGTCACCTGCTGACGCATTTGAAGAAGGCTATACTAAAATAAACTAACAAAAAAGGAGAACTAAAATGACTAACGATCCATGGATACACAGAAGTAAAGGAATGAGTTGCCACAGTTGTATGTGGTATGTTGAGAAAATTAAGAATACAACTAGCCTAAATGCAGCACCAATCGGACGCTGCAGACGTCATGCTCCTACTATGAACGGTTATCCAGTAGTATTTGAGACCGATTGGTGTGGAGATCATAAATTAGACGAAAATAAAAATTAAAGGAGAACTAAAATGAGTAACGAATACCTTAATTTAAGTGACGTAGATCTTACTGATGTTTTCGAACCGACAATCGCTCAAAAGGGCACAGAGGCTGAGCTCCGGATTATTTCTATGCTAGTCAGCGAAGACAAAAATGGAGACAAATTTATCATGCCATTCTTCGAGATAGCAGAAGATCCTTATTCCAAGGAGTTTGGAGATCTTATCTATCGACCAACAAAGACTATGAGTCCTAAGAAAAGAAATGAAGCTACATTAAAACTTATAGCTTTCTCCACAGCCTTCGATCTTGATCTCTCAAACGAGCTTGATATCAAGAATGAGGTTGTGGGTAAGATGGGTTGGGCAATTCTTGATATTGGCAAAGATAAAGAAGGCCGACCAACTAATAAAATCTCAAAATATGTAGCTGGTCCTAAGGAGTAATAAAGTTGGGCATGATGGCGGAATTAGCAAGCCAAAGCAGCGAAGCGGTGCGAGTCCCAGGACTCAAAATCCGGGGATGGTGCTTGTTATTGGTAGACGCAACCGAATCATTTGGTGCTGGTAAGGTGGGTAGTCTGAAAAATGGCTACGAAAAACTCCAGCGTGCAGGTTCGAATCCTGCTCATGTCCAACAAAACTTGGCAAGCCAGGATAGAGGATAAGTGGAGGAAGCAGACTGACGGGTAGTCGGTTGCTTGAACAGCTTGCCAAAACCAGGAAGGAGGTGAGAACGAAAATGCCAGGATTACCATCAACAAAGAGTGGAACGACAGGTAGGGGAATCGCCGGAAGTAAAAGTGGGTCACACGGTACAACGGGTCAAACCTCTGGAGGATCAAAGCCTTCTGGAGGATCAAAAGGCTCCAGTTCCAAAGGCTCATCCAAGGGCAAATAATACTTAACTTTGCCAGAACAAGACTCTAAATAACTAGAGGATTTGAAGACACTTGTAGAATCTTGTTTCTGGCAAACCAACTATGTAAATTAAATTTACAAAGGATAAAACGCTGCCGAGGGACGGAATAAAGAAAAGGAGAATATAATGGATACAGGAGAAGGAAGATTTGAAATGCTGAAGTCTTTAGCCGACTTAGAGAAAGCAACGAAAGAACATCCTAAGTCGAAAGGAGTTTTTACAGTCGGCGAAGAGCTTGAAATCAAGGGCAGTAGATTCAGGGTTAAGGAAATCTCGCCGTTTGGTATCAGACTAAAATTACTGAAAAGCGTGTAGTCCAGCAGTGCATGGAGGCAGGTGATGATGATGCTAAATGCGGTCGGCTCGCAGAGTAGGCCAGGTGGCAATGCGCCCACGCTGAAAATGCAGCGCACAACAGGCCGTTGCACTTGTCTCCGCACAACTTGCTCTGTAAATTAAATTTACAAAGGATAAACCAATGAATACAAGATCTGCTTTTGCTAGTATAAGAAGAAGCCATGAAAATGCGGCAATAGACAGAGAAGTAAAGCATATTATTGATAGACTTTTTGATCTTCCAGTTAGCGGACAAAGAGCGGTAATAAAAGTGGCTAGAAGATTTCTTATCCAAAATAATACTTTGATGATTCGAGGAAAACTATATAGCACTCATTCCAAATCTATTGGTGCCGGAGTACATGAAATATACTTAAAGGAAGCTTAAAATGACCTCTAACTATCGACCTAGACTTAGCGTAGATATAAGCGAACGTCACAATCAACTAATGTTAAAGTATCTTGATTATGGAATGAGAAAGAGAATCTTCTTTGCCATTATAGAAGACTTATTTAATCTCATCGAAAAACACGGAGCTCCGAAAGTAATAGGAGCTTTCACCGAACGAGCAATCACACTTGAAGAGATATGTAAACTTAAGTTAGGAGAATGAAAATGGACAACTTAATGAACTGTGATAAAGACTATATACAACGTCGTAGAGATGAATTAAGGCATGAAATGAG
>Ga0180007_10005787_pt1 | contig 12318 bp, 11 predicted proteins | sample MM_PC_MetaG_FD_121122 | JGI IMG/M metagenome (GOLD analysis project Ga0180007, IMG submission 121122) | Groundwater microbial communities from the Aspo Hard Rock Laboratory (HRL) deep subsurface site, Sweden - MM_PC_MetaG | ecosystem: Environmental > Aquatic > Deep subsurface > Groundwater...
ATCATCACAGATATTTAAAATAATGCCATCATCCATTGCCGGAACTTTAATGGAATCATCAAAACAATGCATTCTCCCTGGTTGTGTCCGGTAATAGGTGATGTCGATCCCTTCATGGGCAGAACGCCGGAATTTAAAATCTCCCCACCATTTGTCCTTGCTTGAAAAAAGCATTCCGCAATGAAACAGCCACTGAATTGTCTGGTTATTTCCCGGGTCGGACAGGGCATTAACCTGGGAAATACCCTTTAGATAATCGGCAAACCTGATCATTACAGGGCTTTTAAGGTGATTTTATGTCCCATGAGATTAATGTCTGTGATGATGGCCTTGACCGTCATGCTTTCTCCCAAAAGTCCTTTTAAAAGAAAGGTATCGTCGCCGACCGGTGTTACAGCAGCCACATTTTCCATAATCAGTTGTTCGTCATTGCCGTTTCGTAAATATACATTGGACTCACACATTTTTATATTCCTTTACTGGTTTGTTTTGTATCATTTTTATGTTTAACCCGTTGCTTTTACCGCACTGGATAATCGCTCCGCTGAAGTATCTGTTCATTGCACAATTCACCACCAGTGTGTTCTTGATAAATTGATATCCAGCCTGTTCATGGATATGTCCGCACAATACCATTAATGGCGGATGGTTTTCAATAAAGTTTTGCAGGCAAAAGCTTCCGGCACTGAATCTGTTGCCCACTTTGTCACAGATATTTCTGGGTGGTGGATGCACCACCATAATTGTCTGTGGGGTGATGCCGGGTTTAAGGCGATCAAGAAAGCGGTTTTCCCTTAAACTGATTTTAGATATAAATGGCAGGGGAATGGTTCCACTGAGGCCAACAAATCTTAGGTTTTGATATATCAAGGGGACATGGCTCAGGAGGGTGGTATTTTCCTGGGCCTGTAAAAGTGTCTCAACATGTTTAAAATCAGAATTTCCCCGGATACCCAGGATGGGTATGGGGATATCCTTCAACAGGTCCAGGGTTTTTAAAGGAGAAACATAATTGGTTATATCTCCGGCAATGACAAGAATATCAGGTGATTCTTGAGCGATAACCGTTTTAATTTTTGCGATTTTTTCAATTTTTCCATGAATATCAGCTACCGCATAAATCCGCATTTTTTTCTCAAATTCAGGGTTTCAGGCATTTCCTTAATATCAGTCATTCACCCTCTGCAAAAATATATGGAGTCCCCTGACCGGCTTTTATTTGTTCTCTTCCCACCAGGATATCCTGTATCAAATGTAAATAGAAGGCCTGGATTTTATTTTGATACCATGGGTTGTCTTTTGCAACCATTTTTTTAATTGTTGCCCTGTTTTATTCGGATTAGCTTGACTATACGATTGTAGAATAATAAAAAAGAATACTATTTTTAAACGGGAGTTGGACAGGTTATGGATAAAATTGAATCATTAAAAAGACTATTGGATCCTAGAAAAATAGCGGTTATCGGCGCTTCAAAGTCCAAGGATAAAGTCGGGGGGATTATTTTCAGACGGCTTTTGGGTTCACGGCGGCGATTATTTCCTGTGAACCCTAAGGAAACCGCTATTGAGGGCCATAAGGTCAGTCCAGATATTCAGTCATTACCAGGGGATATTGATCTTGCCATCATCACGATTTCTGCCGAGGCAGCCGTAAAATCCGTGGAAATGTGTATTGAAAAAAAAATCCCCAATTATATCATCGTGGCAGGCGGGTTTGGTGAAGTGGGTGCCCATGGCAGGGAACTTGAAGAAAAATTAACAAAACTGGCAAAGGAAAACAATGTCAATATTCTCGGTCCCAATTCTCTGGGGATATTTCTGCCTGATGAAAATATTGATACCATCTTTGTTGAACATGGAGACAAATCCCTTGATAGAAACGGCAGGGTCGCATGTATTGTTCAAAGTGGATCTGTCGGGGTTGAAGCCCTTGGGTATGCATCCAATACGGGTTATGGCATGCGGGCCTTTGTGGGTCTGGGCAACAAATGTGATCTTGATGAAATCGATTTTCTTAAATATTTTACCCATGATGAAAAGACAAACTGCCTGGGATTTTACCTTGAAAATATTGAAAAGGGCAGGCAGTTTTTAACCATTGCCAAAGAAACGGCCAGGGAAAAGCCCGTGGTTGTTTTAAAAGCCGGAAGGACTCACACAGCAGCTTCGGCGGTAAGTTCCCATACAGGGAAACTGGCAGGTTCTGATAATGTGATCTCCGGAGCATTAAAACAATTCGGAATCCAGCGGGTTTTTGATGATGAAGAGTTCTGTGATGCCACCAAAGTGCTTTCCATGCTGCCAGGGGCTCCGGGAAACAGGGTGGCCGTGTTAACGGCTGCCGGCGGCTATGGGGTGATGTGTACTGATTTCATTGAGAATATGGACAAGCGGGCAAAGCTTTTGATGGCAAAACTGTCTGAGAAGACCAAGAAGCGGATAAAAGATGCCACCTTTTCCTTTGCCGCCTGTGAAAACCCCGTGGACATCACGGCAAGTGCTGATGATATGATGTTCTCAAACAGCCTTGATGCGTTGATTGAGGATGCCGGGGTGGATATCATCATCTGTATTGCTTTTTTTGCGCCTCCGGGGATTACAGAAAATCTGATAGATATCATTGCCGATAAAATCAGGAAATCAGATAAACCCGTAATCGTCTTCACAAAATATGGGCCTTTTACAGACAACAGCATTAAAAATTTATACTATGGCGGCGTGGCCGCATATCCTTCCGTTGGAAGAGCGGTCAGGGCTGCTCGCTTCCTGGTGGAACGAACCAAAATAAAACAAAGGCTTGATCAGGAGGCATAACTTAGATGGAAAACAAATTAAAACAATGGTTTGAAAGCCTTGGTGATAAAGAACATCCAGATGAATTTGATGCCAAACAACTGGTAAGCCTGTATTCAATTAAAGTGCCTTGCGGCAAACGTCTGGGACCAAAAGATATCTTTGACGTTGATGGGATCGATCCGCCGTATGTATTAAAGGTCTGTTCTTCACAAATTCTTCACAAAACAGAGCTTCAGGGCGTTGTGTTAAACAATGACAATGAAAGTGTCCAAGACAATTTTGCAATGATCCAGAAGCGGTTTCCCAATGAGAATATCCTTGTTGAAAATCAGAGCACCTATATGGGGCCGGAGTTTATTATCGGGATCATCAAAGATCCGGCCCTGGGTCATGCCGTAATGGTCGGGGCAGGGGGGGTGCTGACGGAATTGTATAAAGATACATCATTCCGGCTGGCCCCCTGTTCAGTAATCGAAGCCACGGATATGATAGACGAGCTGGTTTTATCTCCTGTATTTGAAAATTTCAGAGGGATGACCCTTGATAAGGAAAAGCTTGCAATAACCATCTCACAGGTGGCAAGGCTGGCCCATGATCTGGGTGATCGGTTAAGCCATCTGGATATCAACCCCATTGTATTCAGTGATGGGGAATGGATTGCCCTTGATGTCAAGGTCATGTTTTAGTTCAGGCACTGAAAATATTTTCAGGATTGGTTTTAGGGATTTTTCGGTTTCTGCCATACAGCAGATCATCCATAAAAAGGGCTATTCTCTGGTTCAACAAGTTTCTGGAGATATAAAACCGGACCAGTTTGTGAATCATTGTGTCAGGTTTGGTATAGGGGCAGACACAAATACACAGCCCGCAGTCAGACCCGATTGTTTTCCAGTAGGAGAAGCATTTTTCCTGGTTTATGGACCAGTGTTTGAAATTTCGGCTGTAAGGCTCGTTCCCATGGGATATGGACCCTGACGGGCAATTGTCCGCACATTTTTTGCAGATGTTGCAGAATTCTTCCATATGCAGGGGCTCTGGGATGGAAACGTCTGGCAGCTCAAGATCTGTTGTTACAATGGCCAGCCTGACACAGGGGCCAAATACCCTGTGCATGAAAATTCCCAACCGCCCCAGTTCGCCAAGGCCTGATTCTACGGCTATGGGAACACAGAGCGTGTCATAATTCGCATCATTGTGCGCCCTTGCAGGATACCCGAAATTCCGGATATACCCGGCCAATATATTGGATATTTTGGCAGCCTCCACATATTTTTGTGCAGATTCCTGCAGCACACTGCTTGTGGGGGCTTTTTTAATCATGTCAACCCGCATGGGGACCACGATGGCAATGGCTGTTTTATGGGTCTGGTCGGTTTCTTGTCCCCAGTTTTCAGCATGCCGGCCTTTATGACTGTAAAAATGATGGGGTTTTAAACGCAGAAAGGAAATATCACAGGCCCCATAAAATTTGGACATATCCCTTATGGTCTTACAGAATTGAATTGGATCGATGGATATTTTTGGTTCAGTCACAATTCCCGTTGACAGAGGGATGGATCTTTCAAGATATTCAAATGCCGCTTTATAGCAGGGGACTGTGTATCGGTCATGATAAATCTGTTCTTTTTCGCCAAATTCAGGTTTCTTATGAATCTGCTGGTCTGTTGATTTTTTTTCAGGATGCAGGGCATAATATGTTTCCATCAGTTGTGGATGATGCTGGATATTATTCCGGGCAAACATATTATTCCGTTCATCATATTGCTCAGCGTTTGAGGTGTCTCTTCTGCCGGATCTGGCAGGGAAATATTTGATGAAAGAGATCAATCCAAAAACAGATACCAGGGATACAATGAGGAGGTTAAGGGTTTGAAACCGATCCGGAGCCGTGATAAACCAGGCCCAGACAAGCATGTTCAACATACAGATAACAGAGGAGATGACAGCGGCCCGGATCTCTTTCTCCCGGAAACACGACAGGCATAAGCCGATGAGGAAAACAGATGTCCCGATTAAGATGATCCAGTTGAGAAGTGTCAGTATGCCGGTCATGGTAAGGCTCCTAAAAAAAATGATCAATTTCTAATGTTGTCATGAAATATCCTGCCCTCTATCATGACCAGTTTAATGGGTGTCAATCCGGCAAGATAGCAGAGATCTGCCGGCGTATCAATATCCCAGACCACAAGGTCGGCATCTTTACCGATTTCAATGCTGCCTTTTGACTGTTCAAGACCCAGGGCTTTTGCACCATTGATCGTTGCCCCGAGCAGGGCCTGCTCACAGGTCATGTCAAAGAGCAGACAGGCCATGTTAAGAATCAGTGTCATGGAATGAACCGGGCTTGAGCCGGGGTTCAGATCTGTGGACACTGCCATGGGAATGGTAAGGTCATTCAGGATTTGAACGGGGGGTTTGTGCCGTTCCTTTAAAAAATAGAATGCGCCGGGTAAAAGAACGGCTGAAACATTGTTTTGAGCCATTAGTTTTGCTCCTGACAAGGACAGATACTCAAGGTGATCACAGGACAGGGCAGAAAACTCGGCAGCAAGAGCAGCGCCATTGGAATCAGATAACTGCTCTGCATGAAGTTTGACCTTAAGCCCCAGATCTGTTGCTGTTTGAAAGACCTTCCGTGTCTGGGCGAGATTAAAGGCAATGCGCTCGCAAAAGACATCCACGGCCGTTGCAATGTTCTGGTCTTTGACCGCCGGCAGCATGGTTTCTGTCACAAGATCAATATAGCCGTCAGGATTTCCGGCAAATTCGGGTGGCAGGGCATGGGCCCCTAAAAATGTCGCTTCTATGTGCAGCGGGAATGTTTTATCCAGTTGACCGATGACCTCAAGCAGTTTCAGCTCGGTTTCAAGGTTAAGGCCATAACCGGATTTGATTTCAAGTGTTGTGATTCCCTGGCCCAATAGCGCAGCCACCCGTTTTGAGGCCAGGGTGAACAATTCTTGCGTTGATGCGTTGCGGGTGGCCTGTACCGTTGAAAAGATGCCGCCCCCTTTTTTTGATATTTCTTCATAGCTTGAACCGCTAAGCCGCATTTCAAATTCATTGGATCTTGATCCCCCCCAGACCAGATGGGTATGGCAGTCAACAAATCCCGGCAGAATCCAGCCGTTTTTGCAATCAATGAGCGTTTGGCTATCGGCTTTCAATTGTTCTGGCAGGTCTTTTCTTTTACCAATCCATGAAATTGTTTTCCCGGTCACTCCCAGGGCCGCTGTTTCAATAACAGACAGTGCATTGCCTGTCATGCAGGCCACATGGCAATTGATAAAAAGGGTGTCTACTTTTGCCGGCAGCAGGGGTTCCATTATGTTTTATCCTTTCATATTGGTGGATTATTCCATATAAAAATATTTTTTAATACATATTGATCATGGGAAGTTTCACACCTGTTTTGTCGGCCACATCAATAGCGGTTTCATAGCCGGCATCGGCGTGTCTGATGATACCTGTGCCCGGATCATTTCGAAGAACAGTGGTCACGCGTTTTTCCGCCTCGGCAGTGCCATCCGCCACCGTGACCTGGCCTGCATGAAGGGCATATCCAATACCCACCCCGCCCCCATCATGGAAGGAGACCCATGTGGCACCGGAAGCCACATTTGCCATGCAGTTTAACAGGGCCCAGTCTGCAACAGCGTCTGAGCCGTCTTTCATGGCTTCTGTTTCCCTGTAGGGGGATGCAACAGATCCACAGTCCAGGTGATCCCTTCCAATAACAATGGGGGCCTTTACCAGTCCATCCCGGACAAGGTCATTGAACAATTTGCCGGCTTTTTCCCTTTCACCATACCCCAGCCAGCAGATTCGCGAGGGAAGCCCCATATGCTCAATTTTTTCTCCGGCCATTTTCAGCCAGTTGACCATTTTGGTTTTTTCAGGGAACAGTTTCAGAAGTGCCTGGTCCGTTACCCTTATATCTTCAGGGTCGCCTGAAAGGGCAGCCCATCTGAAGGGGCCTTCTCCCCGGCAGAACAGTTCCCTGATATATGCCGGAACAAAACCTGGATAATCCATGGCATTGTCAACGCCTCTTTTCATGGCCTGGGCCCTTAAATTGTTTCCATAATCAAAGGCAATGGCCCCTTTTTTCTGCATCTCAAGAATGGCCCTGACATGGTCTGCCATGGAGTTTAACGCCATGTCGATATAGGTTGCAGGATCGGTCTTTCTAAGAATTTTTGCCTCTTCTATGGACAATCCCTGGGGGAAGTATCCGTTGAGTTCATCATGGGCGCTGGTCTGGTCTGTGATGACGTCCGGAATAAAACCTTTTTTTATCATGGCCGGAAGTATGTCCACGATGTTCGCACAAAGACCGATGGATAGAGGGGTTCTATTTCTGGCGGCTTCTTCTGCTTTTAAAATGGCGTCATCAAGGTCTGATGCCTCAATATCCAGATATCTTTTTTCAAGCCTTTTTTTGATGCGGCCAGGGTCAATTTCAACACAGAGGGCAACCCCGTTTGCCATGGTAACGGAAAGGGGCTGTGCGCCGCCCATTCCGCCAAGTCCTGCAGTTACAATGATTTTGCCGGCAAGATCGCTGTTGTAATGTTTTAGTCCCAGGGAAGCAAAGGTTTCATAGGTGCCTTGCAGGATTCCCTGGGTGCCGATATATATCCATGACCCCGCAGTCATCTGGCCATACATCATCAGGCCTTTTTTATCCAAATCATGAAAGGTGTCCCAGTTGGCCCATTGGGGAACAATATTGGAGTTGGCAATCAGTACCCTGGGGGCGCTTTCATGGGTTTTGAGCACACCCACAGGCTTTCCTGACTGAACCAGCAGGGTTTCATCATTTTCCAGGTCCAGGAGAGTTCTGACAATGGCATCAAAACATGGCCAGTTTCTAGCGGCTTTTCCAAGACCGCCATAGACAATCAATTCATCGGGATTTTCACCATTATCCGGATCAAGATTATTGCACAGCATGCGCAATGCCGCTTCCTGATACCAGCCCTTGCAGTGAAGCTGCGTCCCCCGGGGTGCCCTGACAGGTCGGGCAACACCGCATCCGATATTCAGTTCTTTTAAGAGTTTTTCTTTATTGGTCATTTATTTTCCTCCTGATATGGTTGACATTTGTGTTTAAATTGGATAGTACTTGTCTATACAAGTATAGATATGATGTCAAGTAATTTTTATTTGGGGTCACACGCAAGGAAAGCCTGACCCCGTTAATCGGACGAAAGAAAAAAATGGAAAAATCAGAACACCCTTTTGCTTTATATGAACGGATCAAAAAAAGTGTTGTCAGGGATATTGAGTCAGGAAAGCTGAATCCAGATGATCGAGTATTGTCCGAGACAAAGCTTGCAGAATTTTTTAATACGTCACGGATGACGGCAAACCGTGCTTTAAAAGAACTGGCAGAAGAAGGACGGATTGTCAGGGTTCAGGGTGTTGGCACTTTTGTGGCCCGGCCCAAGCCTGATGCAGCGTTGCTTGAAATTAAAAGCATTGCAAAGGAGATAGCAGCCTGGGGCGGGGTTCATTCATCTCAAATCCTGGTGCTAAAAAAAGAAAAAGCAACAGCAGAAATAGCCGAAAAAATGAATCTTGAGATGGGTGATATCATTTTTCATTCCATTGTTGTCCACCGGGACCGGGATATCCCGGTCCAGCATTCTGAACGGTTTATCAACCCAAAGGTGGCCCCCCAGTATCTGAACCAGGATTTTAGTAACATTACGCCAAGTGACTATCTTTTATCCGTGGCACAGGTCCAGGAAGCAGAGCATATTATTGAGGCTGTAAACAGCAGCAAACAGATTCAAAAACGATTGCAAATCAAACCGGATGAACCCTGCCTGTGTCTTAAACGGCGAACCTGGTCTTATGACATGGTTGCGACTTACAGCATCATCATTTCTCCGGGGTCAAGATATAAACTGGTTGGAAAATTCATGAGAGGATAAAATAATGAAAGATCAAATTGTTTTAAATGGAAGTGATTTTATTCTGGAAGATCTGATTCAAATAGCAAGACATGATATCGGCATTAAAATCTCTCCCAATTCTGAATCCAGGATCAATAAGGCCCGGAACCTGATTGATAAATGGGTGAAAGATGGTGAAAGAATTTATGGCGTCACCACGGGATTCGGGGCCTTGTCTGAGGTGACCATCTCTTATGAAGATACAAAAAAACTTCAAAAAAACATCCTGTTCAGTCATTCAGCCGGAATCGGCAGACATGTGGATGCGGATGTGGTCAGGGCCATGATAGCGCTGAGGGTGAACGATTTTTGCCGGGGCAATTCAGGGCTGAGACTTGAAACCATTGAAAAACTGGCCCAATTGTTAAATGTCGGTATTGTGCCCGTGGTACCGGAAAAAGGATCAGTTGGCGCCAGCGGTGACCTTGTTCCCATGGCCCATCTCTCCCTTGTGCTGATTGGAGAAGGAGAGGCGTTTGTTGATGGTATGAAAATGTCTGGTGCAGCAGCCTTAAAGAAAAAATCAATCAAACCCCTTGTGCTTGATGCAGGAGAGGGACTGGCGCTGATCAACGGCACACAATTCATGATTGCCCTGGGGTGTCTGGCCCTTCATGATGCCTTAAACCTTTGCAAACATGCAGATATCGCTGCCAGTATGACTCTTGAAACTCTTATGGGAACACGGTCTGCCTTTGATCCGAGGATTCACAATGCAAGACCCCATACAGGCCAGATCAAAGCCGCTGATAACATGCTCAGGATAACAAGCAATTCAGACATCATTTCTTCCCATAAAGACTGTTCAAGGGTTCAGGATGCCTATACATTGAGGTGCTCTCCCCAGGTCCATGGGGCTTCATGGGATGCCTTTGGTTATGTGGATAAGGTGATCCGGGTGGAGATGAATTCATCCACTGAAAATCCATTGATTTTTCCGGAATCTGAGGAATTTTTGTCCGGTGGTAATTTCCATGGCCAACCTTTGGCCCTTGCCTGCGATTTTTTAGGCATTGCCATAGCAGAACTTGCCAATATATCGGAACGGCGCATCGAAAGACTTGTGAATCCCCAGCTCTCAGGTCTTCCCGCATTTCTCGTGGAAGATGGGGGGCTTAATTCCGGCTTCATGATTGCCCAGTATGCGGCAGCGTCCCTTGTTTCTGAAAATAAAGTGCTTGCCCACCCCGCATCCGTGGATTCCATCCCGACTTCGGCAAACAAGGAGGATCATGTGTCAATGGGATCGATTGCTGCCCGAAAGTGCAGGGATATCCTGGCCAACACGGAAGAGGTCATTGCCATTGAATTGCTGTGCGCCGCACAGGGGATTGATCTGTTCACCAACATCAAGGCAGGCGATGGTACCATGGCAGCCTATGAGGTGATCAGAAGCCGTGTCGATTACATGAAAGAAGATCGGATTCTTTCAACAGACATTGCCAAGGTAAAGGAATTGCTTGTGGATGGCAGTATTGTAAGGGCTGTGGAAAACAAGGTCGGAAAGTTGTATTAAAATGGATTAGTCACGGATCTTAACCAGCTTGAGATCTCCCCATAGACCGATACTTTCACCCTTAATGATAACAATCCCCTGGATGCCGGAAATGGCTTTGCCCATGTCAATGGCCGTTTCTATGTCAGACGCGGATTTGACCCTGTTGCCCAGGGCCGTGGCAACGGCATCTGCCAATGGACATGATTCAGACAGCACTGTTGCCGCATCAGCCTTGCCAAAGCTTTTTGAATGACCCAAGGTCCCGGATGAGGTGCATATTCCATAAGGTTTGTCCCTTTTTTTGACCTGGATGCCCGTGGTCATGCTAAAGGGTGTGTTTTCAGCATAGATACTGAAAATGGTTTCAGAATCAGATTTAATAAAAATATCACCCCCATTTTCCACAATCACTTCCCGGGTGTGTTCCAAAAGGGATCTGCCCGTATATTCAGCCACAGCTCCGGCAACAGCTGCCATGGGGCCGACATTGGCTGATTGTGAAGCCTCAATCATGTCCCGGATAATTTTTGGGGCAGGGCCAGGATCCTTTAAAGGGGTAAGGATGGTTGCAAATTCAGGAAAGAGGGCAATATAGGTTTCAATAGTGCTTCGACAGGTTAATACGGATTGAATTGCCTTGTCGGTCAGATCGGTCTGAGCCTGGATATTCAGGTTGGTCTCTTTTACTGTGATATCAAAAGAGACGAGGCCTTTTTTTTGATGTTGATTTCGATAGGTGCGGTTCTCAAACATTTTCAATGGAATCCGGTTTTAAATGATCAGGTGCCTGGCGGATGAAATATGAGTCTGTCATTCCCGAGATATAGTCCCTGACGATTTCAGGATTTGAATGGCTCCCCATGTATTCAGGGGCCATGCCTTTTAAAAAATCCGTAAAAATGATGGATTGCTCATCTCCCTTTTCAAGGGCGGTCAGGTATTTTCCAAACAGAAAATTAAAAACCGCCTCAATGGAGGACAAATGTTTTTTGATGACAGGATTTTTATAAATGTGCTGGTAATTAAATGCCTTGAGTTCTTTTAAAGCTGAAGACACCTTTTCGGAAAAGCCTATGAAAGGCTGGTTCAGGCTGTTTGAGATCAGATCCGTAACAAGGTTAAACACAATGGTACCGTTTGTCTGGCCCAATACCTGTCTGCACGCATCAGGTATGTCCTGTCGTTTCAAAAGACCCAGACGGATGGCATCTTCAAGATCCCGTCCAATGTAAGAGATGGTGTCAGCCATTCTTACCACACACCCTTCCATGGTCATGGGGATTTCATTACAGGTCCTTTTTTGTTTAATGGTTTTCATCATCAGATCTAAATCAGAAAAGGTCCTGCTTTTTTGAGGGGCAATTTGTTGTGTGTGGGCTTCACCATTATGGCAGATTATGGCATCCATGGTTTGAAGGCTTAAATTCAATCCGTTGCCATTTTTTTCAATCCGGTCGAGAAACTGGATGCTCTGAAGGTTATGATGGAAAAATCCAGCACCCTGTTCATGGGTCAGTCTTGAAAGAAACCGCTCTCCATCATGTCCAAAGGGGACATGTCCAATGTCGTGTCCCAGACTTGCGGCTTCGATCAGGTCTTCGTTCAAACCAAGGTATCGACCTATGGTTCGTCCGACCCTTGAGACCATCTGGACATGGATAACCCGATGGGTGAGATGATCGTTTTTGATCAGGGAAAACACCTGGGTTTTATCTATATACCGTGTAAAGGCAAGGGAATTTAAAATCCGGTCGGAATCAGTTGAAAAGGCTTGACGGTATTCATTACCAGTGAATTTTTCTGCGTTACGTCGCAGGGCCGTATGACTGAAACAGGCCAGGGAACAAAGATTTTCCTTTTCTCTTCGATTAAGAAGGTCTTTTAATTCCCTGGCTTTTTCAAAATTGTCATTCAATAGTGTATTTATAATTGTTTAAGGATGTTTTTCACTATGGTTTCAAATGCGTTTGAAAATTCAGTGTCATTGTCACTGGACATCAGTGGAACACCATTGTCTCCTGATGTGACAACCCGGGTGTCAAAGGGAAGAGATCCTAAAAA
>Ga0180007_10005788_pt1 | contig 12317 bp, 27 predicted proteins | sample MM_PC_MetaG_FD_121122 | JGI IMG/M metagenome (GOLD analysis project Ga0180007, IMG submission 121122) | Groundwater microbial communities from the Aspo Hard Rock Laboratory (HRL) deep subsurface site, Sweden - MM_PC_MetaG | ecosystem: Environmental > Aquatic > Deep subsurface > Groundwater...
CCGATTTGGGAAAACTCCGAAGAGTTTTCCTTTTAACTGATATTATGTTCCTTTTTCTGTAGGAAAAAGTTGGCGTTAGCCAAAGTAAATTAAAAATGCGATTGTTAGAAATCAATTTGTTTTTAGAAAATGGTTACTTTATCTGTCTCCATATTCATTTCCTAAATCCATACTACTAACTTCATGGTCAATAAAAGCTTCAGATTTTTTAAACCTTTTTGAAGCTTTTCTTATTGTTTCACCATAGGTTTTGGATTTATCTCTTGTTACAAAATAATACAATGCTCTTCTTGAATATGTTACCATTTTCTATACCTCCTTTCAATGATTTCTAAGTTTAAATAGTTTTCCATTTTGATAATTGTTCATTTTTTTGTTTTCTCCATCTTATTTATTACTCCCTGCAAAGTTCCAAGATTATAACCTAATACAAATCTATTACTGGTTATCCCTCCTTTGCTTAATAACATCCTATCAATCAATTCCCCCTTGAGATATTCAATTATCTTTTTATCCCTATTACTTAATCTTGAAGTATCTAAATCATATTCTTTTTTTGGTTTGTTGTAGAATTTTACCATTTTAGTTGCTCCAAGCGTTTAAGGGCGAGTTTGGAATTGCCGATGATGTTTGCAGTTTTGAGAAGTGGCGAAGCCATTTGGGATTTTTCGTTAGAAAAATCCTCAAAACTGCTATTCACTGAAGTTTTAAATTTCAGTCACTTCCTGCTTGATAATCTCCTTTAATTTCAAGAATCGCCATTTGTGTCTTATTACCTTTATTAAACTTAAAAGACACTGCTTCTCCTATATACTCATTGTTAAAGTATATGGCTACTCTTGTTAAATCATTTTCTTTCATTTGTCCTCCTGAAATTTAAAATTTGGGCGAAGCCCGTGAATTATATGTTTAATCTAATAGTTAGATTAAACATTCCCCTCCTTGTGTTCTTTTATAAGTTATGTCTAATAGACTCGATATATATGCTAAATAATCCTTTCTGCATTTTTTATAGGTGGTTATGTTTAATTCCATATTTAAGGTTGATAATTGACTTTATACTTTATATCCTCCCCTCCCAAGTTTATCCCATTTTGTTCAGACATATATATCCAAAGATTTTCATTAGGGTCAAATCTTCTGTCATTGTCATAAAAGGTGAATTCTACATAATCTAAGGCATTTTTGTTTTCTAATGTTTTTACATTAAATACTAATTCATAGGATTGGTTATACAGTTCTTTTCCTATGTGTTTTATTGTGTCTACTTTTCCTATGAATCTTTCAGGAGTTATTCCACTAAATGGAACACATTTGTTTTTATCTACTGATTCGCATCTTTGGGATATTTCACAGATTCTGTTTTCACAATGTCCGCAGACATAATAAGTTGTAGGTGTCCAAGTATATTCTTTTGTTGATGCATTGTATTCTGTGTAATTTTTCCAAAGTCCTTTTTCGCATAAAATTGCTTCTCCTCCTGGCTGATAAACTTCTATTATACCAGAACTCCAAGCTATTGCAACAGATAGTTTCTGCCACCATCCTTCATCAGCAGTTATATTAAATGTTATTGTGTTCTCTATTTTGCTTAAATCTCCTTTATGCGATATTTTTAAATTTCCTACTTTTCTCATATGGCATAATGATTTTGAAATGTTTGATGTTAATTCTTCATTAGATAAAAGTTTGTAGTATCTGCTTAAATAATAATCATTGCTCCAACAGTATATTTCTAAGTTATTTCTTGGGAGTTCTATTTCTGTCAGGCTGTATTCTGATAATACTCCTCTGCTTGCCAAAGTTCCTCTAACATATATGGAATAATTTGCACTTACTTGTTCTTGTGTTAATTCATCTGTTGCTTTTAAATATAATTTCATAGGAGATTCCACTATTTCAACTGGTTCATCAAACCAGCTTGACTTTTGTACAACTATTATTAATGCCACTATTATTCCAACTATAACTAAGAATACTATTATTCCTATGAATACTCCTGCTTGTGATTTTTTAATTTTTAGTTTTTCCATGATAACTTATCATATCATTATTTATTACTGCTTTTATTATTGTAATTAATATCTTATTACTTCTTATTTGATGTGGTTTTAGTTTTTTGTATTCCATTATTTTTCTCCTTTGTATAAGGGGTTTGGTGATATTCTCGCACAAAATGGACACTGTATATAACGATCCATTTCTACATTTTTTATTTCTACTTCATAAGTGCTTCCACATCCATCTTTCTTTTTATCGCATTGTATTTTTATTTTCATCTTTTTGTTTTCTTATCCTTTATTTTTTTCCCTATCTCAATAAGGACTTTTACAATTAGGATTTCTTGTCATCTTTCTCCATATCTTCATTTAATTTCTCTAAATCTTTTTTTATCTTTTTTAAATCTTTTTCTAATTTCTCTGCATCTTTTAATAAATAATCTTTCATCTTAACTTCCTTATTAAATTATCCCTATTTAATGTGAAACTTTTCCCACAATAATTGCAGATTTTTGATTTTCCGTAAATTTTTTTAGTTCTGATTACTGTCTGCTGATGCTGATTGCACTTTGAACATCTTATTAACCAAATTTCTTCTGTCATATTAACCTGTCCAATTAGTTATATTTCTTATTGTATTATTTAATTCCGATATTATTTTATCTGCTATTTCTTCTGTTATATTTTCAATTACATCGTCTGGAATATTTAGATTGTTTTCGTTTATTATTGTGAAAGTATTGTTTAGATTGTTTGTTGTTGGATTATCCACATTAATTGTGTGGTCATTAGTTATATTTATGATTGTTGCGAAATCTTTTAGAGAGAATATTGTATTAGTCCATATTAAGAGCATTAAAAGAATTCCTATTGTCACCCAAATCATTACATAGGTTGATTTTTTAATTGCTTTTACTTTGTGTCTTATTGCTTCGGGTTCGTTGTTTGCTTCTCTTATTAATTGCCTTGTTTCCTGTCTTGTTGGCTTTGTATATATTGGTTCTAGGATTGGGACTTGTCTTTCGTATCTTGGTATTTCTCCTTTTATGTTTTCAAGAGATTTTTCAGTATCAAACTCTATTTCTTCTATTTCATCTGCTCCTTCTATTTTTTCCATATATTCAATCCCTCTATCTGTCAATTTTTTTCTTTTCATGTTTTTTTGATCCTGATTTTATTAGTTCTCCTATGAACAGAAATAATATCCAAAATGCAATTGCCACTCCAAAACTTGCCATAGCAAATAATGGATTAACCTTTATCCAAAGTATTGAAACAAATGCTATTGTTGTCAATATTCCTGACATAAACATGCTTTCTAATCTTTCAAGTTTTATTTCCATATTTTTTCCTCCTTCAAATTGCATTCTTCTTATGCTTTAAGCTGTAATTTCATCAAATTTATATTATGTTCTAAAGAGTTCTTTTTTCCATTTTCAAACCCTTCCCAATATATTTCTTTCTCTTTTTTATCCAAACCAGTTTCTTTATTAAAAAAACAAGATTCTTCATAGTGTTCACTAATATCCTCTTTTAAAACTTCAATAGATTTTTCTATTTCTTTTAATCTTTGCAATATATGTTTTTTACTTGGCATTGTTCCTCCTTGATGTTTTATGTTTTGTTTGTGAACTACCACTACGTAAACGAAGTGGCTTCTTGCTTCATAGACAACTCTTGAACCAAAGGTACAGAGGAGTTATTCTCCACATAGGTAAGTTCCTTACCTAAAAATTTATTTAGTATGTTAAGTGAACTAAATAAAATAATAATAATTAATAAACTTATTTCTTTTTCTTAGTTGTTTTAGATTTTGTTTTTTTCTTTCTTCCACCACGAGCCATTTTTGCTTCACAAGCATTCCCATTTCCATCTATATAATACAAATGACCTGGTTTTCTATCCACAACTTTTTTTGCTATAATTTTTCCCATTTTAATTACCTCCTTTCAATTCAATTATATAATTTTTGTATTTGTATTCATTGCATATATAATCTCCATTTATTTTATTACATTCTGCATTTTCATTAAGCCATTCATCTGTTATTGCTTCTTTCAATATTTTAATTTCACTGCATATTGCTACATCATTTTTGTAATCACAGTTATTTAACTCTGAAATGTAATCTATTTCTATTTTATCGCAAATTTCTGTATATTTGGTTTTTTTATTGCAATAATTTCCTTTATCAACAACTGCATCATAACTGCAATCCAAAGGAATTATTATGTAAGTTCTGCAATCATAAAAACAAGATTCTTGCTTGCTACATTCCTGCTTGTAGATTGTTATTTTTTGTTTTAAAGGTTCTAATCCAGATTTTATTACTTGCCAAACAATAAGAGTTGCTGAAATTACTAATAAGATTATTAATGTTGTTGATATTATCTTCAATGTTGTCTGTGATTTACATTCCATATATTACTCCATTGATTTTATTTTTACTTTCATCTTGGATGATATTGTTTTGAATATTGTCAAAGGATAAATAAACTAAGATGTCTTTATCAGATACTTTTGATTCAGTTTTGCTTAAACCATTTTGATAAGAAAGAGATATTTCGTCTTTGGTTAGTAATCTATTATAAATCCTGAATTCGTCAATACTTCCCCAATATTCATAACCAATTGATTCGTGTGGATTATTATTTGTGTAAGGTCTTCCTAAAACAATTGGGTTGTTGGAGTTTAAGGTTGAATAGTTTTGGAAAATCATTGTTTCTTTTAGATTTCCATCAATAAACATAGTCATCACCCAATAATTGGTCTTATCTCTGTCTAATGTAACAACTCCGTGATGCCATTTATTATCATTAATATCCATTAAACTTTTTACTTCTTTTGTTTTTATATTATCATCAAACTGCAACCAAATTTCATTGTTAAAATTGCTATTTCTTTGAGTAAAAGAAAACCATTTATAGGTAGCATCCCCCTTGAATAATAAATCTCCTATTGTATCTTTATCTGTTTTAAACCACATTTCTATAGTGAAGTCGTTGCTTCCTATTACATCTAATTTTTTGTTATTTATCACAATATAGGAAGTTCCATTTAATTTCACTGCATTTCCAATAACTCCTTCAACTATTCCTGTATTTCCCTCACAATTATAACATAAAGGACCAATATAATTTACTCCTCTGCATAGGCTTTGTAAACTATCATTAATTAAAAGTTTTACATTATTGTTAATGAAATCAATTAATTCATTTCCACATTTGCAATTATCTCCACATAACCTTCCTAAATTATTGTTTATAATATCTCTTAAACTATCTTGCATATATGATTCTAATTCTTCATCGCATAAACAAACAGATCCATTTTGCTGTATTGGTGTTTGCTGTGGTTCTTTTGATATGTTTTGATAGATAATTATAGTCACTGATATTCCTAATAAAATAATAAGTATTGCACTTAATGAGGTTGGGGGGGATTTAATTGTCATTACCATCTACCTCTTTCAATTTTTCTTTTAAAAAATCATTTACCAACCAGCTTACACTGACTCCTCTTTTTTTAGATTCTTTATCCATTTTATCTATGATTTCCTCATCTATTGTATAACTTTTTCCTATTTTCATATTATTAACTATTATTTTATAATATTTTATAATATTTTATAATATTTAAACCTTTTGGTAGGAAACATATGAAAAGATATTCATATAACAAACTTATCAGTAAGAAAAAAATAAAAGAAAAAGAGAAAAAAGAGAAAAAATAAAATTTATGATTAATTACAATAAACAGTTACACCATAACCATCTGCTGATATTACACTTGCAGAATCTGCATCATTTTCATGGGCATATTCAATGTTTCCACCAGATTTAGATTTTCTGTAAAATCCTTTTGAAAAAGTGTAAAAGGTTATTTTACCACCATTATTACCACTAGTGCATCCAACATTTGAACCTACTGTAACTGGGCTTATTTCTATCCAATCATTATCTTCAAGTATTAATGCTTGTTTTCCTTCTTTAGATGAATCATCATCTATTTCAAATACATAATCCCATTTAGATTTTCTAGTTGTTACATCTGTAGATGGACCTCCATCTGATATAGACGAAGATGTTTTGTCTGGATTTCCTTTAATGACTACATTTCCTTCCATAGAAATAGAGGATACATTAGACTCCTCAATAACATCTGCATACAAACCTCCTAAAGGATACCATGTATTAGTAAGGTTTTGTTTAAGAGTTATTTTTTCAATAGAATTAGTTCCACCAGCTCCTACAGCTGTATTATTTGTTGCACCTTCATCCAATGCAGTTAATGTATCATCATAAGCATCCATATCCATTGTATCTATATTAACTGAAAAACCATCAATAACTATATGTTCAACTTCTGATTCTATTTTTCTGTTAAGATATCTCTGCCCGTTTCCTGTACTTGGATCTTGTGATACTGTCTGGAAAGAAGCATTAAAAGCATAACAATTTATTACTTCTCCAATTGTTGTTTTCCCTGTAATCTCTGCTGTTGTTGAAGAACTTGTTCCGTCAATTATCATGTTTCCTGAGCTATCCTCACAATAAACTGGAACTGCATATTTTGTATTTATATCAGTAGGATTTGAAATACCTCTAACATAAACACCAATACTAGATACATCTCCAGATTTAGTTGCTTGTGCTACTTCAGAAGCAGTTTGTTGTATAACAGTTTGAGAAGTTGGCGGTTCAGCTCCCCCACCTGCTGCCATCCATACAATAGCTCCTACACCTACAGCAACTAAAATTACTAAGATAACTGCAAGAATCATTCCCTGACTCTTTTTAGTTTTCATATTCAAATACCTCCTTTCATTAATAATTATCATAAAATACCTATGTCTTTATAGTATATAAAGAGGGTTGTAAAAACACTACCTTTAAATAGTTTGTTTGTTTATGATATTTATTATGAAAAATGAAGTTGAATTTAAATGGATTGTTAGTTTGTTAAACTGCCAATATATCAAAGGAGGGATTTTAAGAAGAGAAATTGGCGGTTGCAAATCTGATTTTGAGAGGGTTGCCAGTGTTTCTGCGAAAAATAAAGAGTTCAGAAAATGGCTGAATTTTTTAATTGAACAGGGAATTTTAGAATTTTTCGAAAAAAGAAAAGCAATAGGTGGTTTTGTTGATACCTATGTTATTGTATACCCTAGATTAGAATTCCTGCTTAATGAAAATCCTATTTATGATTCAACTATGAATTATATCAAGAAAAAAAATTTTGTTTTAAAGAAGTGATTATGTTACTACATAGAATCCTATTAAGTATTTGATTAAACTTGCTGCTCCGTGAAAGGGCAGAGATTGTAAAACAACTAACCAAGTTCTTGTGAATTGTGTTGCATCTTCTGGAAATGATGAGATTATTGTTCCATCTAAAAATCCTGTTACAATCATTATTAAGTTTACTATGAAAACAAAAACTAATCCCCAGATTACTGCTTTTGCAAAATCTGCTGCTTTTGATGACTGGAAACCTTTGCTTCCCTGAATTCTGAATATTTTATAAAAAATCACAAAAGGAAATGCTATTGCCCAAATCCATCCTAGTAGCCGAAAAGAAACTAAGAAAACCTTCCAATAATAAATAAAATGTCTTACTATTCCTTTGTCTGGTTTTGCCATTCCTATTAATTGTTCTGGGTTTTCTTTTAAAACCTGGACATCTTTGTATATATTTGCATCTGCATTTGCGAAAGTTGTTCCTAGCATCACAATAGGTATAGTTGGGTTTTTTTCCTGTACTGCCTGAGTTACAGAAGTTATTACTGCAGGAAGAAGAACAATAAATAATATAAAAAGATAATAATGTTTTAGGAAAAAACGAATCAAAATCCCGCCTCCCACACGAAAGGGGGTAAATATCTTTAATAATCCTGCTGCCATACTTCTTTTAAGCAATCAGATTATTTAATTGTTTTGGTTGCTTCTTCTTATACATTAATTGAAATTTTTAATAAACATGCTTATTTTCTTTATATCTCTTAGATTGCATAGAATTATTGGATTTTTGTGGTTTTTTTTTATGAAAACTATCAGAGGGATTTTATTTTCTATTTTGGCTTTTCGTTTTGTATCCTGCCATAGATTATCTGCTGGAATTTTTTTTTGATGTTTTATTTCAATATACAAATATTTTGATAATGAATCTGAAAATGTTTGTCTGCTATTTATCCCTGACAAAGGTGTTCTCTCTGTACCAAACATCCTTGAAATCTTTCTTTCTCCTTTTTTCCAGGTGCTTTTATCCATTCTAACTCCATATCCTTTTCTTATATTTTCTTTTTATGAAATCTATAAAACATTTTTCACTGCAGAATATTTTTTTATCATCAATAGTCATCGTTGTTATATCTAATTTTATTCTTGGATTATTTTTAATTACTTTCTTGCAGGTTTTACATGTTTTTTGTGTCATATTGTTTAAGACACCATTTTAGGATATCAAACTATTTTAATTTTTTTCTGCTGTTTATATAATCTTGACAACTTAAGCATTGGTATATGTGTCCAATATCTCCCTTCCCCATATAGATATAGGGCTTTTTAGTCAGGCAATTCTGGCACTCTCTCATGATTATCTCTAATCTCATGTTTTTGTGCCTTCCATTGAATTCTTTTGCCAGCAAATCATTTGGTTTTTTTGACATTTTAGTTTATGGTTTGTTGATTAGGATTTTCACAATCATAATGTTGTTTTTCTTTCATCCCTGTAGGATTAGCTCCATAGACCTCTGGAATATAATAATACCCCTGTTTATCTTTTTTATAAAAATTCCTTGTTCTTGGAATATTTATTCCAGACAATAATTCCCCATAGTTAGCAATCCCATTTCTCATACCTTTAACAATAATTGTCATGGGATATTTATTATGCCCACAACAGCAAGCAACAACCCAATAATCATTATCTTTTAGATATTTTATTAATGGTTTCATACATCTATCTATTCTGCTATGTTTGGTATTATTTACAAATTTACACATTTTTCTTCCCATATAATTTAGTTATAAATTCAACAATCTCTTTAAGACAACCATTAGTATAATAAGTTTGTTCTTGAGGGCAAAATATCCAATGCATAAATCTCCCAAATCTACTTCTATTTATTACTCCTAAGAATTCATCTTCATGATTATAAATATAATAAATACTTTTATTGTGTCTATCTACTCCTTTCAATTCAAATTTTAATAATGGTTTTTTCATTTCAACCCCTCCAAAAATTTCTTTTCCTTTCCTTGCTGTTTAATTAAACTAATTAAATCCTCAATAAAATAATCAACATAATCTACAAAAATATCAATACCTTTATTATCATCAGATTTGAATTTTGTTCTACCATGCCCATAAGCCCTTATTCTTCCATTTATGTCTGCTAATGTAACCCCATAAATTCTTATTAAGTTTTGTTCAGGTACATTTGCCATTATCTCTTAATACCTCTAATTCTCTAAGATTTATTTTATGTTTGACAAATAATTCGTCCAATTGACTTAAGGTTATTATATTTGTTTTTCCTATGTTTCTTACTATCCCTTTTAAATCTATCATAAAATCAATTATGTTATTTATTTCCATATTCTCTAAATTTCTTGAATTTAATATTAGTTTTATCTTTGAGTTCTACTTTTACTTTTATTGACTGGACTTCTGGTTCTTTTCCCAGCATCATCTCGCTGAATTTAATTAAGGTCTCTCTTATTTTTTGTTTTGACATTTTTATCCATGTGGAATAGATTCTTTGTTTACCCAATTCACCCATTTAGTTAGTTCTTCATTCACTTATTATCCTCCTTCGTAATTCTGTTTTCAAATATCTTTTTTCATATGTTGTTAATATTCTTTCTCCGACATCTCCTATGTCAATTACTTCTCTTATTTCATTCCAAACTTTTTTTAAAGTATTTATCTTTGTTTTAAGTTCTTTGTATTTTTCAGGATTTGGATGAAATCTAACTATGTCTATTTCATTATTTCCAAATTGCTTAATTTCTTGTTTTAGTTCTTTTAGGGTTTGCATAAAATATCTGTGTTTCGGATACCCTTGACTTCAGTCATGGGAGGAGAAACACCCTCCTTTGTTTTTTGTAGTTCCATTTGAAAAATCTCCAAACTTTTTTTGTTGTAGATATGATTCAAGTCGCTTTCTTGCTATCTCACAATAACTTTCATTCAACTCAATTCCTATAAATTTTTTATTTTGTTTTAATGCTACGACTCATGTAGTTCCACTTCCAAAAAAAGGGTCAAGGACTATTCCTGATGTGAATCCAGCATTGCATTGGCAGGTTGGTTTGTGTTTTCCATTATCATAAATATTTTGAGTAGTTTTTCCAGAATATGTTGGGTTCATATTTGCTAATTGTTTTATTCCTCCTATTGGAGGAACTTTTTTCTCCCCTATTTTATTATAAGACTTAACCTTCGGATTCCCACACTTAATACAAACAAATTCAGGACATCCTGCAGAAATAGGAATCTCGCATAACTCAGGAGGATAAACTGCAAAGTGGGCTTCTGAAAATGGTTTAGGACAGATACTCCAGACTGTTCTTTTGTTTCTTCCTAAAGGATTTGAAAAATGATTTTGAGTATAATCTTTCAGGAAATTTAATTCTTCAGAAGTTAGTTGTTCTTGTTCTTGTAATATTTTCAATCCACTCCTATATGCTTTTGCATTTGCTAATGCATTATTATATTGGCTTAAATCTTTTGATTTTCCTTTATAAGAAATATTTTCATCTCTTATATCTTTTTTTATTTTATAAATTTTATTAATTAAAGATTGTTGTCTTTCACTTAATTGTGGTTTCCAAGAATCTAACCCTTGTCTATTCATACCCTTTGGATTGTTTTTATTTCTCTTAGTCTTTCTTAAACTATCTGGGACATAAGATTCATACTGTGTCTCAAAATAATATTTCTTTTTTTTACTAAAGAAAAATAAATACTCAAAATCTACTGTGAATCTATCTTTAACTGACGAGGGCATGCAATTTGGCTTATGCCATATTATTACATTGCGGATTATCCACCCTCTATTTTGCATTTCTATTGCGAAGCGAAGTGGGACTAATGTTAGGTTTTTTTGTTCAAGTTCTTTCCCGCTTTTTAATTCATTTGCTTTTGCTAATCCTTTTAATTCATTTCTATCTTTACTTCCAATATTATCATTCATAAATTTTCCCCCACTAACTGAATAATAAGTATCCCCTAAATTAACCCAGATAGTTCCATCATCTCTTAACACTCTTTTAACTTCATCAAAAATATCACAGAGATGTTTAATATATAAATCGAATGTTGGTTCTAATCCTAATTGCCCTTTCCAAGCTCCACATTTTAAACAGAAATTAGAGTTTTGTTCTATTGATTGTCTTTTCTCATTAGATAGGGTATTAAGACATTTTTTTGAACAAAATTTTTGTGTTGGTTTTCCTTCAAATTCTTTTTCACAAACTGGACAAATATTCATAATCTTTCTTTTATTAAATTCTTCTCTTGATGGTCTAATCCAACCCTTAACAAATTTACTATTAACATTCCATTTTTCTTTTTCTATTCTTTCCCTTAACCTAACCATTTTATTAATTTTCATACTATCTGATATTTCCCAATCATGCTCACAATCTTTATCACCATCCCAGATAATTTCAACTTCACTTCCGTAATCTCTCAAAGCCCAATAAGGCGGTGAAGTTATAACCATATTTATTTTTTTATCAGGCATTTCTCTTAAATGAGTTAGTGCATCTCCATTAAGTATTATGTTTGTTTTCATCATCCTTCCATCCTGAAAGCTTTGATTTTATCTGGAAAATAGCAGATGCAAGTATCCTTTAGGTCCCAGCTTCCACTTCCTATTCTTTGATGTTCTAATGCTCCTATTTCTTCGCATTGGTTTTTGCAATTATTATCTGAAATTATCATTAAAGAAAATCCATAGATTACTATTACCATTAACATTAATAAGATTGTAAAACAAATTATCCCTACTCCTATGAATGTTTTTTTATTTTTCATGTTCTTGATTTCCTCCTTTCAGTTCTTTTATTTTTTTTTCTTTATGCTGTCTTTCGCAGTAATCTGCCTCATCCTTGCTGTCACATTCAAATCCGCAGATTCTACAGGGGTATAATCCATATCCATTTACCGTTATCTTTCTCCTGATTTTTTTAACTCACAATCGATTTTAAGTCCACTTCCTTTAGGTGGTGGATACAAAATCGAAACATTTATATATTGATTATTCTTCATTTTCTTGTAAGGCAGGGACTGCCTGATATGCCTTTGGAG
>Ga0180007_10005789_pt1 | contig 12315 bp, 11 predicted proteins | sample MM_PC_MetaG_FD_121122 | JGI IMG/M metagenome (GOLD analysis project Ga0180007, IMG submission 121122) | Groundwater microbial communities from the Aspo Hard Rock Laboratory (HRL) deep subsurface site, Sweden - MM_PC_MetaG | ecosystem: Environmental > Aquatic > Deep subsurface > Groundwater...
GCAAGGAATATAATTATTATACCGTTGTGGAAAAATAATTTTCTTCGCAACGGTAATTTATTGTTTTGCTGAACGGTAAGATAATGTTTTTAAAATCGGCAAGAAAGCGAAGCGGGAAACACCTGCAATACTGTTTCGTTTTCACCTGTAAGATATGAATTGTATCCAAAACTTACCTGAGTAAGGTCTGCGGTTAATTTCACCACCCGGTTATTACCCGTATCGGCTACATACACGCTTCCCGCATTGTCTATCGCAATTCCATATGGCGTAAGACAGTTTGTATACATCAATCCGGTATATTCAATGAAATTCATGCGCCACATGAATTTCAGCACTCTATTATTTCCTGTATCGGCTACATAAATTTCTCCGGACGGCCGGGCTTTTATCTGCTGTGGAGAATTTAACTGAAGCTGCGATGGCTGGTCTCCATAATAGGCATAATCGACTTCATCAATATTGTAAACAATAAAATTCATCTGCGGATCAGTGAACAGCAGTGTTTTAAAATGGCTCGTGGTTACTAATAAATCAGGTGAATAGGTGTTGAATTTCACCTGCTCAATGCCTCCGAAGGTTTCGAATTTTATACCGAGATTGGTGAAAGTCTGTAATGAATATATAGAAGTGCCTTCTACGAAATAGAAAGAATTTGTCCCGCTGGAATGTAACGTAATGCCAAAAGGCGAAATAAGTATTAAAAGCAGGAAAATTCTCATGTTCATCTATTCATCAAACGTGTATTTCCAGATGATTACGCCGTCTTTTTCATGGGGAGTGTAGGCGTAGAGGTTGCCGTCTTTGCCGATTTTTAATATCATACGCAGATATTGTGAATAATCCTCATAAACATAATCGGTAACTTGTCCGATGGGGTTCATATAGAACATCAACATGCCTTTGTACCCGGAAGTCGGCCAATACCATACTGTGCCACCTGATTTTACTGTTCCCAATGGACTTGAACCGCTATTTCGGAGTTTACTTTTTACATCATCGCTTAACGGTAATGTGTCTAAAAGTTGAAAATAGAAATCCTGGCCACTATTATCATTTATTTCAAACAGCACTTTTTTAGGCTGCTTTAATGATAGCTTTTTTTTCCTTCTATTTTCAACTTTTTCATGGATTTCTATTTCATTTCCTTCATCCAATAACCTTTTTATTTTAGGGTTAGATTTTCTTTCATTAAAATTTAGTGTTTTACCATTTGGAGAAAAACATTGACGTGAGGCATAAATGTTGTTTTCATCGTCCAATTTTATTCTACCTGTATGTTTGATTTTTTCCTTTTTAAACATAATGGTACTTGAAATAAATGATACTTTAATGAAGTTACCATCAGATGCATAAAAGATTATATCACCATTATTATCAGTTACTATATCGTATATCATCCTGGGCCATTGATTTGTATTTTCTATGAGTTTAATCAATTTGCCATCTTTGTTAAATATTTGTATATCTCCCCGTATTACATCAGGTAATATTAAGTGTCCTTTGTTATTAATTTCAAAAGTATCCGGTCCCCAACCACTGCCGTCTTCATATACTTTAACACCAATTAAATTTGTTTGTTTTCCCCAGGTAATTCGAGTATACTCTTCTTTAGTTACCGAATATAGATGAATACAGAAGATGATTATTAATATATTAAACAATTTCATTTTCTTTACTCCTTTAATCTTCTTAGTGTTAAATCACGAATATTTACATTATCATATGTTCGCTCATATGAAACTTTATGTGCACTTGGGTTTGCTTCAATAACGCGTATGTACTGATAATAAGCAGGCAAATGCCAAGTCCCCCTTGGCGCACTTTTTGTATCTATCTTCCACACCACAACCACATGGGTTGATGAAACCAGAATATCTCCCGGCACCATATGGTTAATTTGCACTGGCACCGTATAGTTACTGGTCAGAAAGCCAGCAGCACCGATGCTCCGCGCGTCATAGTCCGTCCAAAACTCCGATGTGCAGCCGTGAGTCACACGTGTTTCAGGCAACAGTTTATTACTCAACGACAGTATGGTATGGTGCCTTGCTCCCCGCTGTACAAAGCCGGAGCAATCAATCCCGGCATAGTACTTCGGGTGGTTATGACTACTGAAGGTGTACCCTTCAGCAACCCAGGCAACGTGTTCGATGTCCTCATCTCTGCGGGGTCTGTACGAAATGTTGGTATACTGATTCCAGCTTGTCTGATTGGTAATGCCGTTTATGAGCAGGTAGATTTCAGCATCGCGCATATCCGCATTGAAATCAGCGACCATATCCTTGCAGCCGAAGCTGTAGGCCACAGCACGTTCGACTTTTGTTGAGCCGGTGCGCGGCATCCAGGTAGTTATGTCATAGTTATCACAATACTCCTCCAGGATATCCAGCATCACCTTATCATACACCGCAAACCAATCCGCCATTGGAAGAACATTCGTGTAACACAACCCGTTCTCATTATACACAATAGCCAGCGTATAGAGATTGCCGACTTTATGCATTCCTGAAATATCCTGCAATAGCCTTAATTGCATGTCTATTCTGCCATAACTCCCTGTATTATATTTTTCAGAAAAGTATTCTTTTGAAGAAGAGTGTAAATAGTAGCTGGACGGATGCATCGGCAGGGAATTAGTCGCGTTCAGCAGATAAATAGAAAACTTTCGATCTTCTATGGCGGTTCCATAATCTATATCGTTAAATTGAAGGTTGAAACTTTCAGCGTTTAGCGGACTATCTGGATATATTTGATTGCCGATGAACCGGAAGTATTCATAGCTTGATCCTGATGTTATCTTTATCCTGGTAGGATCGAACAAAAAATAATTATTGGTATAGTACATGCCCGGCCGGATCAGAAATAAATTTTCAATATAATTTGAAGTGACCTTAATGCCGTTTTTAGCATAAATAGTTACCCGATACGGAAATTTATTCTGTATGAAAATGTAAGGGGTATCGAGATCGATAATTGGAATTTGATTTCCGGCGGGCCCGGGCATGATAATTGTTTGCGGCTGAATATTATAGAAAATGCGGCCTGGCCAGAATGATTCATTGTTGCCGTTTGTAAAGGATACCGCAATGTCAACGGTGCCGCTGCCGAGTGAAGGTACATACGCGGAAATTTTTATCAGGTCATTCCAGAAAAACTCGTCCAGCCTGGGTGGCAGTGGTCGCTTTAATTCCGATCTGAAATAAATTTGCATCATCCTGATTGACGCATTGGGGACTATAAAAATAAAAGTATTTAAAAGACTGGTAAACATTTTGTAAAATACATATTTAATACATTATTATACTGTTTAATTTACTTATGAGCAAATTTAAATACTGTCCAGGGTGTTATTTTTTATCTGTCGCGAGGAATAGAAATCTGCCAGGCAATGGGTGAAAGGGTTATAAATACATTAATTTATATCGTTTTGTTTTTAGTGATGTATTTTTTTTAGCCCCGTGGAAAGAATTTCGCCGATAATTCAGAACGGCTTGTTTATTTATAGTAGTATTTTTTTCAATAGCCAAGTGGGAGGGTTTCAAAAACTCAAAATCCAATCGGCGTCAAGCGTGGAAAAACGGCAGGAGGCCGAAGTTTTTCCACGCTTGCCGAGTGCAGCGGGCTGCAAGGATGGCAGCCGCAAACGTCAGATTGGATTTTAGTTTTTGAAACTCTTCCACGGTGCTTTTTGAAAAAAACTAACCTCCGCCTGAATTGCCGATTGCGAAACCCCTTCCACGGCGCCTATTGAAAAAATCACTGGATAGATTTTTCATCTGATTAATTGTATGATTACCCACAGATGAAGCTTTCACAGTTTCTCCATAATCCCGCGTATATCGCCGCCGCAGCCGAAAAAGATTTTTCTGCAGGACGTTCTTTTTTCGGAGAACTTGCATTACAATACTTGGATAAAAATGATGATTACCGCGCGTTAATAGCCAGTAATCTACAATATTTTAATCTTCCCTGCAGCCGGAATGATGTAAGACAAACCGTGCTGCATACCGGATATCATTATCATGAAAAATTTATTTCTTTCAGTAAACCGCCGGATTTTTATAAAGCTTTATTTAACAAAGTCAGTGTTCCGGAAGATGTAATAGCAGAAATAAAACAAAATCAGGAAAGTTATGAGCCGGCGCTCATCCTATGTAATCACTTCGGGGCAATGCCGTTAATTGTCGGACTGTTAAATTTTTATCAACTTGATATTTCGGCAGTAACGAGGTTCCCCTCAGAAGAATTTAAACAAATAAACGAACAAAAAGCAAAAGAAATTCAAAAAGAACTCGCCTGCGGACGCGTTAAATTTTTTGAACCGGGTACACAGCTCATGGCGAAGATGCTTCCGGCGCTGGAAAAAGGCGCAACATTTTATACCGTCATAGATGAACATACCCCTTCCAGCCCAAAGATAACTTTTCTCGGCAAAACTATTACCGGCGGAGCCGGCGTGGATCAGATTATCCGGGCAATCGGTACAGATAAAATTCACGTGTATTTCACTATAATGACAAGAACAGAAGAATCTTACGCGCTGGATATCCGCAAAGTAGATGCGCAACACCAGAATTTTATACAGGAAATTTTTACAGGATTTGAAAACAACGTAAAAAAAAAATTTGAACAGTGGTTTTTCCTTCAGGAAGTGCACGAAAATATAGTTAAATAATTTATAATAAAAATAATATGAAAAAAACAATTCTTCACTCCGCACATTTAAAACACGGCGCAAAAATGTCTCCCTTCGGCGGTTTTGATATGCCCTTGCAGTACTCGGGTATTATCGCCGAGCATACAGCAGCACGTTCCCGGGCCGCGGTATTTGACACATGCCATATGGGTGAGATTTCAATTCAAGGACCCAATGCGGTATCTGATCTGGAAAAAATTGTTTCTTCCCCTGTTTCTTCTATGGAAACAGGACAATGCCGGTACGGGCTTATGTGCAACGCTGAAGGCGGCGTTATTGATGATGAAATATTATACCGTTTTTCCAACGACAGTTTTCTAATGGTAGTAAATTCCGGCACCTATGAATCTGACTATAGCTGGATATGCAGGAATGTCAGTCCGGATACCCGCGTGGAAAACAAGTCAGAAGTGACCGCAAAAATAGATCTTCAGGGACCTTTGTCTCCGAAAATAATGCAGCAGATATCAGAAGTTTCTATACGGGATTTAAAATATTTCCGCTTTCTGAAAAGCAGATGGAAAGGAAACGATCTTCTTATCAGCCGCACCGGATATACCGGCGAAATCGGCTTTGAGATATATTCGGAGAATACTTGCGCGGAAGATCTTTGGGACGAGTGCCTTCGGCTCGGCGCCGTGCCGGCCGGCCTTGGCGCGCGCGATACCCTGCGTCTCGAAATGGGTATGCCGCTGTATGGTCACGAACTCTCCATCGAAAGAAACGCAGCCGAATCGGGTTTTGTAAAAACATCTGCGGATTCAAAAACATTTATTGGCTCAGTTATTGTTGCCGATGAATCGAAAAGCGTATATCTTCTGACGGGTCTGCAGTTTCCGGATCGCAGGGCTGCCCGGCATGGCGATATTTGCCTATGTCCTGAAACAAAAGCCGAAATCGGCGTTGTTACCAGCGGGAGTTTTGCTCCGTCTCTAGGTTATTCAATTGCACTCGCGTATGTCAGGAAAAAGTATGCCGTGAAAAATAATCAAATTGAAATTAAAAATGAACGCAAAAATCTAATCGCTTCAGTTACTTCCGTCCCTTTTTACCGCGCCGCAACAGGCAGAAAAAATATAAATGATTATCTTTAATCATCTGAGATTTCATTAAAAAAATATAATTAATTATAAAAGGATAAAAAAATGAACAATGATAATTGCAGGTATACAGAAACACACGAGTGGGTAAGAGTTGAAGGCGGCTGTGCGGCAGTAGGAATTACTAACCACGCTCAGGAAGCGCTCGGGGACATAACATTTGTAGAGCTTCCTAAAATCGGAACTGCAATCCTCAAGGGAACAGAATGCGGAATTGTTGAATCTGTTAAAGCCGCAAGTGATCTTTACTCTCCCTTAAGCGGCACTGTGAGTGAGGTAAATTCTGAACTGGAAAGCGCCCCTGAAACGATAAACAGCGATCCGATGGGTAAGGGGTGGATCTTTAAATTAAAAGATACCAATCCGGACGAAATCAATGCATTAATGACTCAAAGCCAGTATGATTCCTTTCTGGAGGCCGCCAAGTGAGCTTTACCGCAAATACCGAATTTCAGAAATCAGAGATGCTGAAAGTCTGCGGGGTGTCCGCGGTAGACGAGTTCTTTGATTGCATTCCCCGCAATATCCGGCCAAAAACATTTAATATTCCCGGCGGCAAATCAGAATTTGAAGTATTACAGTATTTTGAAAAACTCGCAGGGCAGAATTTTTCACATCTCACCAGTTTTCTCGGCGGGGGATATTATGATCATTATATTCCCGCCGCTGTTGATGCTATCGCCGGAAGAAGCGAATTTTACACCGCATATACCCCCTATCAGCCCGAACTTTCTCAGGGAACATTGCAGGCAATTTATGAATACCAATCCGATATTTGCCGGTTAACCGGACTTGATGTTTCCAATGCCTCGCTGTATGACGGCGGAACGGCTCTATACGAAGCATGTCAAATGGCGCTTGCCGCAACAGGCAGAAAAAAAATCATTATCGACGGCGGAGTAAGTCCTATTTACCGCAAAATGCTCATGTCCTATGCAGCGAATTTGTCAATTAATATCATAGAAATTCCCGTAAGCCATGGACAAAGCAGCCGGGAAAATATTTATAAAGTTATTGACAATGAAACCGCTGCAGTGGTAATGCAGAACCCGAACTTTTTCGGAGTGATCGACGATCACAGCGATATTGCCCGAAAGTGCGCTTCCGCAGGCGCACTGTCAATCCAATCCGTCAATCCGATTGCGCTTGGTTTGCTGAAAACACCCGGAGAAACCGGTTTTGATATTGCAACCGGAGAAGGTCAGCCGCTTGGAAATCCACTGTCATTCGGAGGACCGTATCTCGGACTAATCGCAGCAAAAAAAGAATTAGCAAGAAAAATGCCGGGCCGCATTGCAGGACGCACACGCGACAAGGCCGGAAGAGAAGGATTTGTACTTACCCTGCAGGCGCGCGAGCAGCATATCCGGAGAGAAAAAGCAGGCTCAAATATTTGTTCAAATCAGGCCCTATGCGCTCTCCGTGCGCATATTTATTTAAGCCTTCTCGGAAGCCAGGGTCTTAAGGATGTTGCGCAGCTTTGTGTTGATAAAGCTCATTATGCAAAAGAAAGGCTTGATGCAATTCCCGGTGTAGAAGTTATGAAATCAAGTCCGACATTTCACGAATTTGTAATTAAACTGCCTGTTGACGCGGGGGAATGCGCAGGATTAATGATAGAGCGCGGTTTTGCCGCCGGCTTCCCGCTCGGAAGATATTATCCGGGAATGGAAAACTATCTGCTTGTCGCAGTAACAGAAAAACGTACTAAACATGAAATAGGGCAATTCGCAGAAGCGCTCGAGGATACCGTATGCCATTAATATTTGATAAATCAGTCCCCGGCCGCCGAGGCCACCGTTTCCCGAAGAGTGATGTGCCGGAGACCCACAAAATCGATAAAAAATATACGCGTACAAAAGAAGCCGGAATGGTTGAACTTTCGGAACTCGATGTGGTGCGTCACTTTACCGAACTATCCCGGAAAAACTTCGGAGTTGATACCAACTTTTATCCGCTTGGATCATGCACAATGAAGTACAATCCGAAAATCTGTGAAAAAATTGCCTCTTTCACCGGTTTTTCAGATCTGCACCCTCTTCTGCCGCAGCTTCGACGGGGCGGAATGCTTACCCAGGGTGCGCTCAAAGTTATTTACGAACTTGAAAAACTTCTCTCCGAAATTTGCGGTATGGATGTATTTACCACTCAGCCGATGGCAGGTGCACACGGAGAGTTGACCGGCGTCATGCTGATCGCCGCATACCATAAAAGTAAAGGCAGTTCCAAAACAGAAGTGCTCATTCCCGATGAAGCGCATGGGACGAACCCCGCGAGCGCGGCAATTGCCGGATACACGGTAAAAACTGTTCCCACGTCTGCGAACGGATCCATTAACATAGATGTGCTTGAAAAACTCGTAAATGAAAAAACTGCGGCGCTGATGCTCACAAATCCTAATACGCTCGGTATTTTTAACCGCGATATAGAGCGCATTGCAGAAATAGTCCACAGAGTTGACGCGCAGCTGTATTACGACGGCGCCAACCTGAATGCAATCCTCGGAAAATTCCGTCCCGGTGACGGTAATTTTGATGTGGTGCACGTTAACCTGCATAAAACGTTTGCCACTCCTCATGGCGGCGGCGGGCCGGGCGCGGGCCCTGTTGGAGTTAAAAGTCATCTCGAACCTTTCCTTCCGATATCACGCGTGGTGAAACGGGACGACAATACCTATGCATTACGGTATGATTACAAAGATTCGATAGGGTACATTGCCCCGTTTTACGGTAATTTCGGTGTATGCCTGAAAGCATATGCATATATTCTGTTACTCGGCGCCGAGGGTCTTCAAAACGTCAGTGACCATGCAGTGCTGAATGCGAATTACATGATGCACTCGCTTAAAAAATATTTTGATTTGCCGTATGATATGCCATGTATGCATGAGTTTGTTCTTTCGGCGGTCAGGCAAAACGCGTACGGCGTACATGCGCTTGATATCGCCAAAGCCTTAATCGACCGCGGTTTTCATCCTCCAACGGTGTATTTCCCTCTAATCGTGAAGGAGGCAATGATGATAGAACCCACCGAAACTGAAACGAAAGAAACTATGGATAAATTTATCGCCGCAATGAAGGACATTGCCGAAACGGCGGAAAAAAATCCCGGGGATATTCTGAAATCACCCGTTTCAACGCCGGTAAGCCGCCTGGATGAAACATTGGCTGCGAGGCAAATGGATTTCGCCTGCCGGTAATTCAGAGCGGAGGTCTGTTTCCTTCGACGAGGCATCGTACAAGGATTATAACGAAAACTATTCAGGCGGACGTTTGCCGCTGCCATCCTGGCATCGGATGCACTCGGCAAAAACAGAAAAAATTCGGCATCCTGCCGTTTTTCTGTTTTTGACGCCGCTCTGAATAGTTTTTGTTATAACCTTGTACTTATCTGTCAAAAGAATTACACAGAAGTCACCGCTCTGAATTATCGGCCTTTCTTCTACTTGGTTATTAAAAAGAAACTAATATTTTCTGTTGAAGATTTCTGAGAATAAAAATGCTTTTTTCATGCTGCCCGAAGTAAGCATCAATTTTGCGTTGAGTGGTTTTTGTATTCCATCCTGAGCCGGAGGTATTGTGTTCTCAGAACCGGTTTTAACAGGCGCAGCCGGAACAGACGGAGCAGCCGGAGTTCGTCTCAGCGGAGGAGCTGTGAAGACAGTATGTGTTTTTACGGCGGGAGCGGGCGTTTTTTGTATTGATGTCTTCCGGGTGCGGACCGCCGGGTCTTGCCGGCTTTCTCTTTTTTGAGAAGCCGGGCTATCCCCTTTGTATTGTGTCTTAGGTGTTTGTTTGTTTTTCTTTTGTACCGCTGATTTTATTATGGGAATTACCACAAAAAGGATTACGGCAATGATTTTGCCGATGTCTGTATCGAATAGATCCATCCTCGGTATTCCGGAAGATTACTCCCGGCCTGAAGATTCCTCTGCGATGCTTTCACGCATACCGGTATCGGCCTGAATGTTTTTCATGCGGTAATAATCCATAATGCCGAAATTACCTTTTCTGAATGCTTCGGCGATGGCCAGAGGAATTTCTCTTTCAGCCTCAACAACTTTTGCCCTCATTTCTTCTCTGAGTGCTTTCATTTCCTGTTCTTTTGCGATAGCCATTGCTTTGCGTTCTTCAGCTTTTGCTTGTGCAATTTTTTTATCAGCTTCGGCCTGATCGGTCTGCAGTACCGCACCGATATTATTTCCGACATCAACGTCTGCAATATCTATTGAAAGTATCTCAAAAGCAGTTCCGGAGTCAAGACCTTTCTCAAGTACGGTTTTTGAAATTGTATCGGGGTTTTCGAGAACTGATTTGTGCGACACAGCAGAACCAATGGTGGTAACCACACCTTCGCCTACGCGCGCGATAATTGTTTCTTCTCCGGCGCCTCCGACCAGTTTGTCGATATTTGTACGGACGGTTACTCTCGCAATTGCAGTTACCTGAATACCGTCTTTTGCGACTGCGGAAATCCGGGGAGTTTCGATAACCTTTGGTTTCACACTCATTGTGACTGCCTCGAATACTTTTCTTCCCGCGAGATCAATACCTGCAGCAGTTTGAAAATCAAGCCGTATATGCGCTTTATTTGCTGCGATGAGCGCGTTTGCCACATCATTGATATTACCGCCGGAAAGAACATGCGCTTCAAGCTGATCAATACTGATTGCTACACCGGCTTTATGCGTCTTAATAAGATTGAATACGATGAGCGCGGGAGAGACTTTTCGGATTCGCATTCCGATAAGCTGAATTATACTTACTTTTACTCCGCTGAAGAGCGCCTGAATCCACATTCCTACGGGAACTGCCCAGAGAAACACACTGATGAAGATAATCGCAAGAATTATAAGACCTATGATTGCTGCTGCTGACATATACTGCTCCTGATTTTAATTTTTAAATTTTATTCTGATCTGAACCGGGCTGTGCCGGTATACTTACAAAATAACGGTTGTTTTCTATACGGGAAATACATACGGAACTTCCCTGATTAATAAAACCAAGATCGGATTGCACTTCTAAAACAATGCCGTTAAACACCGCTTTCCCGACCGGACGCAGGGGAGTGACTGCGGTGCCGGCCGAGCCGGGGATTATTGCATGGGCGGGGGCTGAAGAATCAGATTGAATTGTTTCTTTAAGCTGATAGTTGAGCGCGAATCGCGAAAATAAGGCGGTTTCAGGGAAAAATTTTACAATGAGAATAACACCTGCGATAATGGCGGCGAAGGAAAGGGCAAGTACATTCAGTCCGGACTGCCAGTTCTCAATACCGAAGCTTAATACAAACCCGGCAAGTATCGCGGTAATACCGATAATACCGGGAAGTCCGAATCCGGGGATGATGAATATCTCAAGGAGGAGCAGAACAAGACCAACCGCAAATAACGCCGGCGCCTGCCACCCCGCGTTTTCGAGCAGTATTTGAATGATAAAAAATGCACTGAGACAGAGAATACCGATTGTACCGCCCACACCCCATCCGGGTGTTTTAATTTCGAAGATGAGGCCGAGAACACCGAGTGTCATCAGCAGGCCGAGAATAACCGGATTTGAGACAAAATTGAGAAATTTTAAATTACGCGGAATGTTATATTTCTTAATTACCGTTTCTTTTTCACTATTTGTTCTATCGGATACGGAGGCTGATACGGAGGAATTTTCCTCTATGCCAAGCAGACGGTATACATCAGCGCGCGAAGAAACTACCGCATCTGCGATACCCAGGCGGACGGCCTCTTCGGAAGTGAGTGTGAGGAGTTTTCCTTTCGCAAGATTATATCCGTCATTTTTTTCTGATAATTCAATTTCTTCATCGACCATCGCTTCGCAAATTTTTACCGGTCGGTTGCTTTTTTCGGCAAGAGTGCGGAATGTTGCCCGTATCACAGAATTATTTTTTTCCGGCGCATTTTTGACGCCTTCACTGCTCATGTAAACCGGAGTGGATGCGCCGATAATGCCGGCAGAATTAATGAAAATTCTTGTGCCGGTTAAGGCGAGTATTGCGCCGGCTGAAACGGCATTTTTATTGACATACACCACAAGCGGGATTTCAAGATCCACAAGCCGGTTGATAATTTTTAGCGTAATATCTACCTGTCCGCCCGGAGTATCTATTTCCAGAATAATAACATCTGCCCCTGCTTTTTCCGCGGCAGCGAGGCTTTTTTTTATATACAGGTAGTACCATGTGTTTATTTCATGAAATTCCATTTTTTCAATCAGGAAGGGTCTGGTAAAACCGGTCAGGGAAGGGTTTTTCTGAGGGAACAGCGCAAAGACAAAAATAATCGGTGTTAAAACGGTCGTAAAGAAAAAGCGACGGTATTGTGTAAACATATTCATGAATAGTGCATTATACCATGGGATTAGAACGACAGTTATTCAGCCTTTTAGCTCATAATTAATGTTACCGAAAAGATAGCGGATAGCTCATAATTCGTGTTACCATAGGGATTATGACTATGGCAACAAAAAATGAGATATTTAATCGATATGTAAATGAATA
>Ga0180007_10005790_pt1 | contig 12313 bp, 6 predicted proteins | sample MM_PC_MetaG_FD_121122 | JGI IMG/M metagenome (GOLD analysis project Ga0180007, IMG submission 121122) | Groundwater microbial communities from the Aspo Hard Rock Laboratory (HRL) deep subsurface site, Sweden - MM_PC_MetaG | ecosystem: Environmental > Aquatic > Deep subsurface > Groundwater...
GGTTATAAAACTTGTATTTACGACTCATTAAACAAAAATAGAAATTTCATGTATTGCGGGTGCGGCAAAATTCATTGCATTAAATGTTGAAGTGCTTTGGGCACGGATTACAAATCCGCGCCATTGTTAGATATCTTGCTAATAATCCACCTTCATTTTCCATCTCAACTTAACAATGTAACTTCTAGCAAACCCTTACCACCAGCATAATTAACAGCGCTGCTGTATAAATAATCCTCAGGTTTGAAAACCAAACCTTCCTCAACTGGGGCACGGATTGCAAATCCGCGCCAGCGGGGGGGGAAATGGAGGATGCAGACAAAGGGCATATTCTTTCTGTAATTGACGGGTTTATTAAATCTATAAAACTCAAAAATATTGCTGCTCTGTAAAGCAAAAAGCCCCGGTGAACCGAGGCTTCATTCATTTAATATTTATATATTACATCTTTATCCAAAAGAAATTCAAAGGGGGAGTTTTCCAATTCTACTTTACTAAGTTTGGTTGTACCATACCTATTTCTTACGTTTTTACCCCTCCATATTTCGACCATTATTTCCTTGGAATTAATACCTTTAATTAAAATATTTCCCGACTTAAATAACGAAAATGGATATTCTTTGGGTATAGTGGAATGTATCACATATTCATATCCTTGTTCCAATAAAATACTTCTCTCTGTTGTAAAACCTAAGGCTTCTACTAGCAATAAAAGCTCTTTGTTCTTTAGTTTATTAATTTGGCTCGCAGACAATACTATCATCCCGCTTGTATCACTAACACATACAATCTCAAAATCTTTTTTGGGAATATTTATCTTTTTTAAATAAATATAAGCGGAAATAATTGGCATATTGTCTTTGTGATGAATCCTGATAGTTATCAATGAATCTATTCTTGGTATTCTCTCAATAATAGAAGTTTGTTTTCTAATCTGCTCACATTGATGGATATAATATTTATCCCTACCATTAAATACATAGTGACCTTTACCGATTGAAAATGCACCAAAAGCATCCTTATTACTAAGTCTAAACTGAATACTATCATTATAGATATAAACAAACTCTTTACTTTCCTCGTTAACATATAACCCATCATTAATTTCTTGAGCTTCAGTTATATCTTGAATCAGTAAAATAATGCCGAACAATAAAACAAATTTCATGATATTATTTAATTTTTAGTTCCTGTAAAAAGTCCAAAATCCTGCGCCTGGTAACCTATATAGGTTCGTAGTAGAATAAGGAGCTATTCTCACAGGACTTGTTTCTGAAAAATACATTTTATAACGACCAGATGACCATATTTTTACTTTGCTGACCATAACCGCATGTTCTCCACCGCTTGCAGTTTTAAATCCCATAAGAACCCTCTTATCATTTGTGAAGGCATCTGCTACAACGTTAATGTTTGATTGTGGTGTTATACGGTCTGATTTAAAGACTCCTGTATTATCAATTAATCCTTCAACTTTTGTCCCGTGTACTCCTAACTTACCATCGTTCTGTTCGAGCCAGTAATCATAATCATACGACCCCATACCATAAGAGTCGCTAAATTCTTCAACACACCGTAATACACATTCTCCATTTTGATTGCCGTAGTTATCTGAGATTGGTGATTTATAGACTTTTGGTCTTTCTGGATTAAAATATCCTCCAATACCATAAGTCCAACCTCCTGAACCATAGCCAACATTAAGTCCTATGCCAGATGCATCATTCCCAATTCCAATTCCTGCGCTAACCCCCCAACCATTACTCCATTGATTACTTGACATGTCATAGGTTTGAGAAAAATTTACCCCAGCATTAAAAGGTCCAAAAGATGCATAAGCCCCTTCCGATGTAGTAGTGCTCCATCCATTATGTTTCAAATTATAATCCAGACTTTGGCTTACCGTAACACCGGAACCTAAACCAGTTCCTCCAACTCTATAACCAACTTCACCATAACCACCCAAAGAAGCCCCATCTCCCCATCCAATATTTATTCCTGCTCCTAAAGGTATTCCTATTGGAGTCAGGTTAAAACCAATACTAAATCCTCCATTACTAAAACTCCATATAATAAACTCTCCGCTCGGATCTGTGTACATGAGCGGGTTATTGAGGCAATAGCTATACCTGTTAAAACTCTGCGAGAAATCGGGCGATTGAACATAGTTGTCGGGCGAGAGCATGCGCGATACCACGGGGTCGTACATGCGGCCGTTCATGTTAATGAGTTGGAAACCGACCAGATGTTCGTGCCCGGTAAAACCGCGGTCGAAAAGTGGCGTGGGAGCTTTACCTGTGAAGCTGGTCCAGGTGTTGGGGTCGCGACGGCTGCCCCAGGCGTCAAAACTCAACTCCTCCAACAAATTGCCTTGCTCATCGGTGATGGTATGTAGCGAACCGAGGTGATCCGTGTGGACATAATACAGATCGGCTGTGCCATCAGGTTTCTTTACATGAATGCCAAACAGGCCTGTCGGTCCACTTAGGTAGGTGTTGGCATATTGCTGCCCGTCGACACTCACAAACTCACAATTACCTGAATAGGTCTTGGTTGTTTCACCGTTCCCATCCCTGTAAAGTTGCCTGATGCGTTGCCGGTGGTGGCCGTAAATGAAGTCAAGCCTTTTGCTGCCTTGTTCAATGTATTCGGGCTGGTCAAAAGAAGTCCATTTTATTGACTGGTCTTCAGAGGTATAGGATTGGAGGTCTTCGTTCATATGAGCCGATATAAGGGCATTGGGACGGCTGCCATCATAGGTTCCATCAGCAAAAACAGCGTTATTGTCAGCCTTTTTCTCTATCATATTGCCCAGGCCCGCTTCATCGTAGCGGTGCCAGCCCATTTCCTTTTCATTCAGATTTATGGTTTCCAGGCGGTTCAGCACATCATACCTGAAGCTTTCGTTAAGGTAAATGCTATTATCGCGGTCAATCCATTTTTTGCGGAAGTTGAGGTTGCCCAAAGCATCCCAGCCATATTCCAAGTCCTGAACAGGGGTTGACTGACCGGCTATGGTTTGCACTGTGCGTAGCCTTGCATTTCCCTGGTAATATGTGTTTGTGGTCTGCAGCCCATTGCCCGTTGCAAAGCGGCTCATCTGACCTAAGGCATTCATTTCAAGTGCTTCCCACAATTTGTTGTTGGTGTCGCCTTCGCGGTAGTGCGAGAAATATCCATGCTCATTGTAAAAACTTATAAGGCTGTAGCCGGAAGGATATTCGGTGGTTTTTACTCTTCCATACGCATCATAGGTGTAGTTCGTCGTGTATTCATCATCCACTAAACTGTCAACCACTTGTGTAATTCTCAGCAGATTATCATAAGTAAATTTGGTCCGGTGGATTCCGTTACTCACGCTTTTCAAGCTTCCCATTCGGCCGGGAGTAATATCATAATCCCAGCTTGTCAGGCCTTCGGGCCCGTTTCGCGTTGTCATGCGATTGAGGCGATCGTAAGTAAATGTAGTGGTTTGTTTCTTTGGCGAAATTTGCTCAGTTAGCCTGTCATAAGCATCGTAGTGAGTAATCGTTTGACCATAATTGGGGTCAGAAAGGCTGCTCCTTTGTCGCCTGGCATTATAGGTTACGTTTATACTTGTTTCCGGATGGTCCACGATGTGGCCTGATTTAAGTTTCCCGTCGCTAAAATACACATATTCTACCGACTTGCCTGAATGTTCCACAGATCGCATGAGCCATCCTGCTGCATTAAAGTATTTTTGGGTCGTTTGTTCCAGGGCATTGATGCTTTTTACCGAATTGGGAAAATATTCAGTTATGACAGTGGAATTGTCGGGAAGAGATATCAACTTGACCCTTTGAAGCTCATCGTATTGCGAGTATGTGAACATCGGTTGGGTACCACAGTTATAAGGCAATGATTCCCGTTCAATGCTGCCCTGTGGGGTGTAGTGGGTGTCAGTGAAAACTGCTTCACCTTCAAAATCGATACTTACATGACGCAATTCCCGGCCCAAAGCATCAAAAAATATAAGTACAGGGGGCATCCCTGATGATTGCATCCAGCGATAATACACGGCATTTTGTGGTTTGTATTCGTGTCCGTTTGCCCAGAAAAACTGCGATTGCTGTTGCACCTTATCCGGGTACAACGTCTTTACCAGTCTGCCAAATCCATCGTAATAAAAATAGGTTTTCAGATTATTGGGATCAGTTGAACTTATTGTTCGGCCGCTTTCACCGTCATACTGGAACAAATTGGTGTAGTTCGGCCCATCAAAATCAATTATGTGTTTCTCAGTAACAAACCGGTGTTTGTACTGAGCCCCATAAACATACCCGGACACCATTTCAGGCAAAGGCGGATTAGCAAAGGGCGCCTGCACCCTTTCCAATATAACGTTTCCATAGCTGTCATATAAGTAATTGGTGAGCGTTGTAAGGCTCTGATCATTATCTGGCAAGACCGTACTTGTTTCCACAAGATTACTTCCAGTTTTATAAGTATTGGTTGTTTTGGCATATATATAGTTGCCGTCATCTTTTTCCCATACTTGTGAGTTATGTTCATGTAGTCTGCTGATAAGCCATAACTGCAGGTTGGGTGGATAATAAGTATAATTGTTGACGTTACTGAATTCGTAATCTGCTGAAGGTTCTTCGAGGGACATTTGCTGAGGCGACACATATGAACCTTCAGATGTGATGTTGCCATATTGAATATCATTAACCGAATAGAATTGTGTGCTAAGCCTACTAAGTATAAACCCATTCAGATCCCATTCTTTTGTCAGCGACTGGGGTATATAATAGAAGTGCCGTTTATTGCCAAATGATTTAATTTCCGGGGCATGGTTGGTTGTTTCATTGATCATGACGATTGACTGTCCGCCTTTGACCACTGAAGATGTTGCACTTTGGGGCCAAAGGAAACAATAGGGTGCGTCCAGGGAATTAATATTCCTGGTTTCTGATATCTGGTTGCTGTTAACAAAACTCCGTGTGATGGTTTTCATAAAGCCGAGGAGTCCCTTGCCTTGTTTGTGCAGTTTTAATCCTTCATATTGATAGGTGGTGGAGTGATAGTTATTTGACGGATCTTTGGTCGCTATCCTGCTCACTGTATACAATGCAGGTTGCATGTCTACAATCGGGTAAATTGCGCCAGTGCCTTTGGTGTAAAATGGTGTTTTCGTTAAAGGTTGATAAACAATTTCGGTTATTACACCTAAACCGTTTGTAATTTTCTTTATCTTGAGGTACTCGTTTGACTCGTCTATGAAATATATATTGGATTTTGTTGAACTATTTGTATATAAATCAATTTTACCATCACCATTAAAATCATAATAGGGAAATATATCTTCATGCATAACCCTCAAAAAGTATGAAAACCCTCCAACTATTTTAATAGTGCCTGTGGACACCTCAGTAAAGTTGTTTCCATTTGAATAATATGTTTTGTAATCTGCATGGAAATAATCTGTCTTTGTCAACTTCATGATATCTGTTTTTCCGTCACCATTGAAGTCAACAAGGTTTAACGAGTTGTTCCAGGCATCGCTTAAGTCAGTCAAATTAAAGCTTCCCAGGTCAGGAGTGGAAACGCCAATAAAATCGCCACCTTTGCCTGTAAATAAAGCAGTTTCCCATCGTGGATTGCTTGCAGTGAAATTGTAGGTCATGATATCTGTGATCCCGTCACCGTTAAAATCAGCTGGATAAATCTGATGCCAGGTAGTCGGGTATCCGTTGCTCGGGCTGCCGTAAATGACCTCGAGTTCATTATTAGCAATGTCGATCCCATATATAAAGCAGTTGCTCGTATGAGGATTTCCACCATATTCGGCAGTCCGCAAAATATCACTTTTGCCGTCCCCTGTAAAATCACTTACAATAATTTCGCTTCGGTCAAAGCTGGTATTACCGAAGTCCATTGTTTTCTGAAATACAACTTCAGCACAAGGTATTGTCGCTTTAAATTTATAAATGAATATATTGTGTACATCATTTGATAGTACATCATTATAATTATTTCTTATTTTCTTAAGCGCAATGAAGAGCTCGTCCTTGCCATCGCCATCAAAGTCGCCCCTTCTGAATTCAGGCATTTTTATATCATCAGCTAAAATATCATTAATTTGGTACCAATTGAAGCCTGTTCCGTATGAAAAGAACAAACGATCAGCGATTGTAACTTTCTTATAATAGAGGCTATCATATTCATACAAATCCTCCTTAAGGAAAATGAAGTCTTGAAGCCCATCGCCGTTGTAATCGCCAACCAATAAATATTTATACCATTGACTCGGCTGGGCATTGTTGAAAAACATTTTTTCAGAGAAATTCTCAGCATTCAATCTTAGTCTATACCACCAACTTTTTGTCTCTTTTTTTCCATCCTCTGTAGGTTCATATTCTATGCATATCTTGTCCGTTAAACCATCACCATTAATATCAAGGAAAACTTCTTCTACGAAATGTGTTTGTGAACTACCTAAGTCGCGATCAAACTCAATTTCCCTATGGGCATGATTATGATCCCCATACCCTAAAATGGTCGGATTGAACTTTTTGTTGTCAATATGATTCTTCTCCGTTATGTTATTTAGTCGACAATAAAAGTTGCTTGTTATCGAGCCAAGCTCATAACTTTGAAGCAAATGGCCTTCATAATAGTATTCGATTTTTTCGGCAATTTGGTCTATCCCTATAGTACTACCTGCTACGAAACTAACCATGGCATCATTTCTGCCGGTTTTGTATATAAACCTGATCTCATTAAAGTGTTCCTGTCCTGTTTTGCGGTTACCCCCATATAGGATTTTGTCAATGTAACCGTATCCGTTTCTTTCAACATATTGGTATTCAATGTAGTTACCATTTTCATCTTCAGCTTTGCTTAACAACCAAGTGAGTACTGAGTTCTTTCCCGAGGCCTCTATCCTTGATGATTCAGTAGTGCCATAGTCGTAGGTCATGAAATTCTTTGTGTTTACAACAAAAGATTCAGGACCATCCCCGACATGACCTTGTGCCTTAATTCTTGAAAAACTTTCTAGTTCTGTTCTAAACTCACTTCCTTGTGTGTCAAATGCGATAAGCCTTTGTCCGTCCAGAACAAAGTTGTCTGCACCTTCAAACCTAATCCCTTCTGTGTATCCGTCATGGTAGATTGTTTTTCCGGTTCTGCTTATGGCCGATAAACCTGCCAGTGACCATCCATATCCAAAGGGCCCATTACCTGCTTGACTGCTGTAAACCAAAGCATTTTGCGGCACCATACCTGCAACACCTGGAAGGCTTGGTAAAGGTATGCTAACTATAGCTGCCCCAGATGGCGAAACAGTCACCTGGCTTGCAGTAGAACCAACGACACCTGTGGTTAATCCTCCGGGATAGCCTCCTTCAGAATCACCATCATAGGGGATGATCAAATAGGGGTTTATCCAGGCGCCAAGATCTTCGTCCAGCGTGAGTGGTTTATAGGAAAATCCAGGCAGAAAACTAATCGATTTACTGGCCTCAAATTCAAGCTCAGGCCCTGACAATGATGACTCAAGAACGATGTGCTCGCCTTGCTGTTGTGCCATCAGCATGCCTGTGGGCAACAACAACATAAGTATATGGCTAATGATGGGTTTCATTGCTTCTGTAATTTTGGTGCATTTGCTCTTAGCTGAGATGAATTGCCCTGGGACAATTTCTAGTTTTTCACTATTTTGTAACGGAACATTACTTTGTCAGCAGTTCTAATTTGTAAGTAATACACTCCGGATTGATATGTAGCCATTTCAAGTCGGTGGTCGTTACCCATGCCATGACCTTCGGCCACAGGTTTTCCCAATTGATCAAACATAATATAATCAAACCCTTGTGGTATTGCCTTACTGAAGCTTATGGTCAAATGTGTTATGGCCGGTATTGGGTGTACTGCTATTTCGAAACTGTTTTCGGAAAGTAATGGATTCTCATAAGGAGGGAAAACAGGGTTGTTAAAGGCTGTATCGCTTTCATTAAGCATTATTGCTTTGATCCGGACCTCTCTGTTGCCTGTTTCGTCATAACTAAAGTTGATTTTTTGCATTGATTGTGCGTCTACAGGGTTTGGAACAATGGCCAGAATTGATAAAAGGAAAATGATCATTGTTTTCATAGTGAACAATTTAAAGTATTCCATTGTATTGATTTTGGCCGTGACTTAGTGCCGAGAATTTACAATTATTTTTAGGCTTTCGATTTCTTTTTGCTGTTGCAGGATGTAGAGGGTCAACTCTTCAATCTTTCTCAACAGCAAGTCGTCCATCGTACCGATGCTGTAACCGTTTTCTTTAAATGCGTCCGCTGAGGGCACTTCGGGTAGGTGGTTGTTTGCAGTAATAAAAGCTTGCAGTTCGTTGAGGGGCATAAGCGGATAGTCGGGGTTGAACACATAGTCCGACTCTGGAACAGTATGTACAATGCGCATCTCCTCTGCAATTATTTTACCAGCTACTGCCAGTTTATACCCGTTCGTGGCATTGGTTCCTATACCCATGTTCCCTTCTTTAACATAAACGTCACCATTAACTTCCAGGCTAGCCTCAGGATTGTTAGTCCCAATACCAACTTTACCATTATTAAGGATTGTTAGTGTATTATGATTAAGGTTGTCATTAAACTTAATGTAGCTGTTTCCGTCATTGAAAGCATCGTTCATATTAAATATCATTCCATGACGATCACCACTGTAATGTGTTTTAAAAACAACATCTCCTGCTAGAGAAGTAGGAGCATAATGCGAGGGAGTGTTAACTACTGCCACAATCAGATTGCCTTGATCATTGGAAAGTTTTAGCACGGGTTCTTCACTTTGATGAATGTGCAGAATAGAAGATGGGTCATTTGTCCCTATCCCCACATTCCCGTTTTGAAACACAAAATGTTTGGTGCTTTGGGTGCTGAAAGTGAAGTTTTGGTTGTTGGCGGCTTGTATACTGTGGTTGGAAGTAAATAACACGCGTGAGTAAATGTTGTCGCCCGAATTGCCTGTAGCCTCCAGCCGCAGCGTGGCCGGCTCGTTAGCATCGGCACGGATGTGTAACTTTGCTTGTGGAGCGGTGACGTTACCAATGCCAATCCGACCGGTGTTGCTTACTCCAGTGGATGGGCCAACAAAAAGCGTAGGCTTGGTTGAGCCGAAGCCAATCATTAATGATTGATCAATATTATTGATCAATGGATCGTTAATGGTAAATCCCGATCCGAGAACCATGACATTTGTTCCCATGGTTCTCACAAACATTCCAATACCTGCTGAGTGTGAGCCTGTTACCATAGCCCTATTGCCAAACGCAAAGGATAATGAACCATTAACTTCAGAATAGTAACCTCCAGAAAATGAATAATCACCATCCACTTTTATGTTTCCACCAACTCTGCTTGGTAAGGTTCCTGTCATTTCGGTTCCGGAACACTGGATACATATCTGACTATATGCCTGGCTTATTGAAGCTAATAATAGCACAGTACTAAGAACGAATCTTAAAAATGCTGCTCCTGACATGAATTTTGTTCGTTTTTTCATTGTTTGATAATTTTTTGTGTTTCAATGATGATTCCATTTTGCCTGATAGCGATAAAATAAACTCCCGGGGGCAACATGCTTAACGAAATCAGGTTGTATCCCTTTCTGATGATATGTGTGCTGAGCATCAGGCCTGTCGCGTTATTAATAGTCAGTTCTGAATCTATCCTACTTTTCACATGCAAGGTTTCTCCTGCCGGTACCGGCCAATATTCAAAACCGGCACTGCTTATCCGTTCCTGGTTGTTGATGCCGGTAATCACATCTTCGAGCCTTACCTTTTTGATGAAATTATCAGTTAAACTCGTACGGACATCCTCCGCAACAAAACCACTAATAATGCACGCAGTATCATTGGTGGCCAATAAATCCCAAAGCCAGTAGCGGGTATCCCCATGAAAAGTCATTGAGCCTTTGAGGTTGATTTCATTGTCAAACACAAAATACCTGATATCCTCTATCCCCGAAAACCCTGGGGGTATGTCTTCAAAGGCCGCAACCCAGATGTAGTCTTCATTAATAAACCCCATACCCCTGATTTCAGGTATTCGGATGGATTTGTCAGAACATACAAGTGTTGACTTAATGCGCTGTTTGTCAGGATTATGAAGTGTAACTTCCAATCCCTCTGTATTATTGCTATAGTCAATGAATTGGCTTGCCAGCACAAAATTCCCATTACTAAGTCTATTTACTGTCATTGGACCCCAATAGGAGATGTAATCGGATTCAAGGACTCCACTGCCCATAAAATTAAAGGCAAAGTCGAACCCGATCCAGGTGCGGTAGGCAGGTTTTACCTCCAGCTCGCTAAACAACCAGAATCCGCTGCTGTCATTATTCAGCATCATGCTACCAAGACTCAAATCAAAGTAATTGGTAAATGATTTATAACCAAGCCTGTTTCCTTCAAGGTCGTATTTCGCAAGGAATATAAAGTCGTTGTACCCATACTGCGCAGTATCGACAACACCCTCAATGATCACTTCGTTTTCAGGCGTAACGAGAAAAGTTTTCAAATAATGGCTGGCAAGGAGATGTGCTTCTACAATGCTGTCCGACTTTTCCCAAACAAGTTCAAGATCTGGACTGATCTCGCAAACATAGGTGTGTTTGGCCCTAAGTGGATTATCCACATGTTTAATCGTGCCAAAACACAGAAGATGGCCATTGGGTTTAGGCAGGCAAAATTGCACTGCATAGGCCGTATCAGGCTTTGGGAATTCGGCTGTGCTCACAACAGTACCGGAGTGATCCAACTTATAAAACACCATGCATCTAAGGTTGTCTGGAAATACTTTGACACCCATGGAGAAATAATATCCCTCATGGTCAATTGTTTGCGATATGCTCTCATAAACACCTGGGTCCCCGAAAGACATCTCAAATGCATCCTGGGCATAAGAATATATTCCTAAAAGTAAGGCCATTAGTATTAAAAGAAAATTTTTCATATAATGAAGTTCATTAGTGTCCCATAAAAATTGGGACAATATTTAAAAGTTAAACAAATTTGGCTCATTAAGCCTAAATCGTTCTTTGACATTTTGAAATTTAGTTCTGTCGAACAGGTCTCTAAGATGAGTTTTATCGGTTAACGATATACTCAAGATCTGCAAAACCTCGTATGTACTTCTATCTAGTTGCATGTCTTTTTGGACAATTGCTACTAAGCAATAAGTGCATATGGCAACATAAATCTGGATTCGAACAGCGTTCTCAGAAGTACCCCAGAATTTCTTGATTTTCAGGTGTTGCTTCAACCATTTGAAGAACAGTTCGACCTGCCATCGGTTCTTGTAAAGTTCAGACACCTGAAGTGCAGAAATATACATCGCATTGGTTAAGAATATGAACTCACGTTCTTGATCTTCATCCCAATATCTGACTAATCGAAGACGTCCTGGAAAGTATTGACTTGGGTAAAAACCAGTTAGTTCAATTGTTACATCTGAAAGTACATTTTTGGGTAATCTTCGTTTCCATTTGATTATTTTGCATTGAAGGTTTTTCTTTGCTCTGACAACGAAGAAAGCTCCTATCTGATGAATCTTATACAACATTTTGAAGTGATTATATGCACGGTCAAATATGTAATATGAACCTGATTCATAAGGGATTTCTTTCATTGCCGTAGAGTCGTGAACAGAAGCTTCAGTAATATGAAAGAATGCGGGAATCTGTGTTTCAATATCATATAATGTATGGACTTTAATCCCGCCTTTTTTCCTACGAAACTTCGCCCACCAAAATACGGAAAGGCATAAGTCAATTGTCGTTGAATCAAAAGCATAGATATTCCCATCAAGTTTGAAGATGTCAGAAACTCGTTTCTGTCTGGCTTCGTTTACCAAATAGTAAGCATACTCTTCAAAAATGTGATAGTCTCTGTCTTGATTAGCTCTGGCCAGCGATGACTTTGATACATTTTTGCCCATGCCCAAATGATAAGATTTGGAGTGATGAGCATCTAGTGCAACAATCAAATCTCTCAGACTTTCACGATTTGACAATTGACCAAACATCAGAGCAAGCAACTGATTCCAACAAGTAAAATGCTTCACGTATTTGTCGCCGTCATATCTGCGAACAATGTAGTTGAACTTATTTCGATCCAGAAAGGATGTTAATTGGGCGAAAACGTATTTATCCTTATGCATTTGCTAATCTTTTTAGGAATAGCGAAAATGCAAATTGAAATCCGTTTAATCGAAAAACCTCTGCAACTAACTAAATTTCAATAATTTCAAAGAACTTTAACAGGTTTTAATGGGACAGCAATGAA
>Ga0180007_10005791_pt1 | contig 12311 bp, 4 predicted proteins | sample MM_PC_MetaG_FD_121122 | JGI IMG/M metagenome (GOLD analysis project Ga0180007, IMG submission 121122) | Groundwater microbial communities from the Aspo Hard Rock Laboratory (HRL) deep subsurface site, Sweden - MM_PC_MetaG | ecosystem: Environmental > Aquatic > Deep subsurface > Groundwater...
TCCGTCGCCGGCTTCTTGGGCTCGATGTTCACCACCAGGCCCAGCCGGGCGTCGGTCTCCGACCTCAGGGCAGAGATCGCTCGACCGTGGGCCAGCAGGAGGTGCCGCGAGGCGGCCAGGGCCTCGGCCGTACTACGGCGGCCGGGCGGGTGAACCCCGTGTTGGTAGCCGGCGTCGATCGAGACCCATGGCTCGTTCAGGGTGCACCAGTAGGGTACTCGGTCGCCCAGGGCCCGCGCCACTACCTGGGCGTACTCGGCGAACCAGTCGGGGGAGTCCGGCGCAAGCCAGCCACCCAGGTCGTCCAGGGCCGCGGGCAGATCCCAGTGGTAGAGGGTCAGGTTCGGTACGATGCCGACCTCGAGCAGGGTGTCCACCAGACGCTCGTAGAAACCGAGCCCCGCGGCATTGATGCGGCCTCGACCTTCGGGCAGAATCCGGGACCACGCCACGCTGAAGCGATACGAGTGTATGCCGAGGCGCTGCATGAGGGCCACGTCCTGCTCGAAGCGCCGGTAATGGTCGCAGGCCGTGTCACCCGTTTCGCCGTTGCGGATACGCCCGGGTTCGCGGCAAAAGCGGTCCCAGTTGCTTTCGCCCGCGCCGTCGGCGTCGGGTGAGCCTTCGATCTGATAGGCCGATGTGGCGACGCCCCAGAGAAAGCGGTCGGGGAAGATCACGCCGTCACGCTCCCTTGACGCCGAGGATGACCTGGACCAAGTGGTGACCGCCGTCTCCCGACAGGGGGATCATCGCGGCGCCGCCGACGGGGTCGCACAGGGCGCCGTCCAGCGACGCCTCGACCACGCTGTCGGCGCGCCCGTCCCGTACCTCGACCTGAATGTCGTAGACCGCGCCATCGGCGGGTGCGCGCCAGCGGGCGGTGAAGCCGGGCCAATCGTCGGGAATGCAGGGGTTGATCACCAGCACGGAGCCTTCCAGGGTGGAAATGCCGAGCACGGATTCCACCGCGGTTCGCTGCATCCAGCACGATGATCCCGTGTACCACGACCAGCCGCCGCGTCCCACATGGGGTGGAGCGCCGTACACGTCGGCCGCCACCACGTAAGGCTCGATCCGGTATCGTCGGACCTGGTCGGGGGTTTCGGCGTGCTTGATCGGAGTGAGCATTTCCAGCAGGGCGGCGGCACGATCGCGGCGTCCGAGCTGGGCCAGAGCCCTCACGTACCACAAGGCGGCATGGGTGTACTGGCCGCCGTTCTCCCGCACACCGGCCACGTAACCCTTGATGTAGCCCGGATCGTGGGGCGTGTCGACGAAGGGAGGGGCCAGCAGTTTGACGATGCCGTCGTCGGCCGAAACCAGATTCCGCTCCACGGCAGTCACGGCCAGGTGCGCCCGTTCCCGCGGCGCCACGCCGGAAAGCACGGACCAGGCTTGGACCAGGGCGTCGATCCGGCACTCGTCCGAGTCTGCCGAGCCCAGCGGCGCGCCGTCATCGTAGAAGCCCCTTCGGTACCAGGCGCCGTCCCAGCCAGCCCGTTCCAACGCTTCGGCCAGGCGATTGCGGTGGGCTTCGTAGATCCGGATGCGGTCGTCGTCGCCGCGGTCCGTGCACAGGGGCACGAAGGCGTCGATGACGCGGCAGAGGAAGAACCCCATCCACACGCTCTCGCCTCGGCCCAGGCGACCCACGCGGTTCATGCCGTCGTTCCAATCGCCGCATCCGAACAAGGGCAGGCCGTGGGCACCCACCGTCAGGGAACGATCGATGGCCAGGCAGCAGTGTCCGTAGATATCCAATGTCTGCCCGGAGGGCCCAGGTGTGAGGAAGGCTTCGTCCTCGTCGCGCGCTAGGGGGCGAGCGGTCAGCAGGGGTGCGGGTTCTTCGAGCAGGGCGTGGTCGCCGGTGGCCTCGATATACTCGGCCGTCAGCAGAGGCAGCCACAGCAGGTCGTCCGCGAAGCGGGTGCGGATGCCGCGGTCCAGGGGCGGGTGCCACCAGTGGAGCACATCGCCCTCGACGAACTGGTGGGAGGCGTGGAGCAGGATCTGCTCGCGGCACAGCTCGGGGCGCGTCAGCAGAAATGCCGTCGAATCCTGGAGCTGGTCGCGGAAGCCGTAGGCGCCGCCCGACTGGTAGAAGGCGGTGCGCCCCCACATGCGGCAGCTCAATGTCTGGTAGGTCAACCAGCCGTTGATCATCAGATCCAGGGCCGACGACGGCGTCTCCACCTGAAGAGCTCCGGTCAGGTCCTTCCAGCCTGCGCGGACGTGGTTCAGGCAGGTGGTGGCCGCATCCCGGGAGCAGTACCTGTCGACGAGGCTGCGTCCATGATCCTCGTCGCGGCCGTCGACGAGCAGGAACACCAGTTCCGCCGTCTCTCCGGGTTCCAGGGTCAGCTCGATACGCTGGACGAAGCAGGCGGCGGTGCCGTGACCCAGCCCCTCGGCGACCGGCAGACCCTGGGCGTCCACGGCGGCGAGATCGGTGCCTTGGGTCGTTACCGCAGCGGCGGCTGTGCAGGCGGCCGCACCGATCACGACCCGCTCGGCAAAGGGGTCGGCGGCCGGATTGCGGGCCAGGAGCATCTTGGTGTCGGCGTCCGTTTCGGTGCGCACGAAGCGCCCCAGCCCCCCCGGCCGATCGCCAAGGACCAGCCGTTGTTGAAGGATGGCGGCCAGGCGTCGGCTGTGTTGGTCCCGGTTGATCAACCGGAGCGTGGTGAAACGAACCGGGTCGTCCGTGTCTACGAAGATCGTCGTCTCGGAGGCCAGCCCGTCGCCCTCGCGTCGGAAACGACTGTGGCCGAAGCCGTGGCGGACCTCGTAGTCGCCGCCCCCGGGGATGGGACCCGGAGTGCTGGACCAGTGACGGCCGCTATCCATATCGCAGATCAGCAGGGTTTCGCCGTGGGGGTCGAGCAGGGGATCGTTGGACCAAGGAGTGAGGCGGCGCTCGCGGCTGTTGCCGCTCCATGTACAGGCCGCCCCGGATTCGCTCACCAGACATCCGAAAGACGGGTTGGCGATCACGTTGACCCAGGGGCGAGGCGGTGAGACGGGATACCCGTCGTCGTTGCTTTGGAGGCGGATCACGTATTCGTCGCCGGTCTGGTTGAATCCGCCATAGCCGTTGAAGTGACGCAGGGGCTCGGCGGTGCCCAGACGGGTCACCGACGTGCGGGGCTTCATCGTCACCGGGGGACCTGTCGCCGGCAGACGACGGTCGATGTCGGGGATGGCTCCATCGGGAGCCAGGACGAGGCCGGCGCCGGCCAAGATGCGGTCGGAGTCCCGTGGGGCCAGGGTATCGGCGGCGATGGTGCGCAAGTCCAGTGCAGCAGCCGTGATCCGTCCGTCGTGGAGGACCACGAGTTCCATGTCTGGCTTGAAGGAACGCCAGTAGGCTAGCATGGCCCCCAATCTCGGCATATCGGGCATGTCGTGGCCGCGGACGTCCAGTGCGGCATAGGGCACACCGGGGGGGGGAGCGCCGATGACCGCGACGGCCGACGGGTTTGCCACCTCGGCGGCCGGGGCGGCTAGGTCGGGATGACCCAGCAGCAGTCCTGCCGCGGCCCGGTTCCAGCTTCGAGCCCGATCGACGTCGAGTTCGAGGGTCGTGAGGATCTCTTGGGCGCGGGCACGGGCTCGGCGGAAGGCACCCACCATCTCCGCATCGTCATCGTAGCGATCGACCAGGGCCAAGGCTTCGCTGCGGCCAGCGGTCTGGGCCGTGACGATCGGCACCAGGAGGCTGTCGCCGGGGGGGAGGATCACCGTGCGACGCAGAGCCAGGATCGGATCCAGTACGTTCCCCGTCGAGCCGGTGAAGGGAGTGGCGCCCACTTCAGGATCGGCCAGAGATGTCGTGCGGCCGCGGTGGATCAGAACTTCGCGGTCGGTTTCAAAGGTCACTTCATCCGACCCCGGCAGGGCGTGGACCAGCCAGGGGTGGCGCTCATCGGCACTGCGCGGCCGGCGTCCGGCCAGCACGGCGTTGGCGGCCGGGACGGCTTCGGTCTGCACGAAGAGCTTCGAGAAGACAGGGTGGGCCCAGTGGGCTTCGGCGGGTGCCAGGACGGGCTCAAGGACTGTGGTCAGGGTCAACTTGTGTTCGTGGTCGGAGCGGTTGGCCAGGGTGGCGATCCTCAGGTCGGCGCCGCTGTCCGGATCCACGCAGATCTCCAGGAATACGTCCACGTCGTCGCGCAGGTCGCCGAGGACGGCGACACCGGGCTCCCACTCGAGGGTGCATTGGTCGCGCTCGGCGGCGGTGCGGGGGCGGCCGATCACGCGGGCGGAGCCGTTGGTGGCATCGTGCACATGCAGGATAAGTCCGTCACGCCGAGCCAATGGGTCGCCGGACCACAGGGTGCTCAGATGACCGTCGCAGCTCATGAAGCCGCCGGCGTCCTCGTCGATCATCACGACGACCCCGGCGCCTGACAGCAAATGGACCGCGTAAGGGATCCTGCTGGAGGGCTGATGAGTGGTGCTGGGCTCTTTGGCGGACACGGTGGACTCCCGATGCTGATGTGAGCGTGACTGATGATCGTGTAACCGTTATCATCGTGTTTTGTCAAGGCATAACAGCCATTTCCAGGTTCCATAAAAAGAAGTCTGTTGACAAAATGGCGAATCCATGAAAACGTTTTCATTCTGATCTTGGATCCGGGTGCTTCCCCCGATCCGATTCCCAAGCCGAGAGGATCTGGTTTGGCCACCATTCGTGATGTCGCCAAGGCAGCCGGGGTATCGATCGCCACCGTGTCCCGTGTATTCAACAACAATGATCTGGTCACCCGTGAGACTGCCGATCGGGTCTGGAAGTTCGCCAGCGAACTGGACTACTGGCCCAATTCGGCGGCCATGAGCCTGACGACCAATAAAACCAGGACCCTGGGCGTACTCTTGCCTGATCTCTACGGCGAGTTCTTCTCTGAAATCATCCGCGGCATCGATGATCGGGCACGGCGCGAGGGCTACCAGATCCTGGTCTCCGGTTTCCACGACTGTCCCGGCAGCGTCCTGGACATCGCCCGCTCCATGCTGGGGCGAGTGGACGGCTTGACCATGCTGGTGCCTGACGAATCCATCGAAGTGGTGGCCAGGATTCGCCGCCGCCTGCCGGTGGTGCTTCTCAACCCGCGTCAAGAGCAACCCCAATGCAGTTCGGTCCGTCTCGACAACCGTGCCGGCAGCCTGGCCATGGTCCGTCATCTCATCGCGCTTGGCCATCGCGATATCGCCATCCTGACGGGGCCGGAGCGCAACGTGGACGCCGATGAACGCCTGTTGGGTTATCGGGAGGCGTTGATCGGCGTTGGTCTGATACCCGATCCAGCGCGGGAGATATCCGGTGACTTCCGCGAGTTCTCAGGCTACAGGGCCGTCGATGCGCTGCTTGGTCTGGATCCGAGGCCGACGGCGGTCTTCGCGACCAATGACAACATGGCGGTGGGCCTGATCAGCGCCCTGACGGCCCAAGGAATCAGCGTTGCCGGAGATATGGCCGTCACGGGTTTCGACGACATCACCATTTCCCGCTACCTCCAGCCAGCCCTGACCACGGTCCACGTGGACGCGTTCGCCATGGGACGGACCGGCGCCGAACTCCTGCTCGAGCAGACGACCGCGGACGGAGAGGTCGAACCGCGTCATGTCGTCATGCCAGCGGAGCTCGTCGTGAGGGCTTCGTGCGGTGCGGTGGAGACGCTATCTTATAGGAACGACCAGGATCGGAGTGCCCTGGGAGGTTAGGTCAGCGACGGAGCGGCAAGACATTCGAGGTCGACAACCATGGGGGTACGACGATGAAATCCATGATGACTGTTTTCCTTCTCTGCGCGGTCCTGCAGGTCGCCGTTGCGTCTGCTCAGGCGCTTCGTGACGATGCGATCTGGGCGCGGATGGCCCAAGGAGCCATCACTCTCGACGGCGTGTTGGACGAACCCGATTGGGCCAACGCCGAGACGAAGGTGGTGGAGTTCGGCATCGACAGCGGCATCCCAGGCAGCGGCTGGAAAGCCGAGGCCGGCTGGCCCGCCTCCGATCCCACGTACGCGGTGTTCCGTCTCCTGGCACAGGGCGACGATCTCTACATGTCCGTCGAAGTGAGCGACGCCTCGGTGGGCGGTTCGCGGGAGTTCAACCGTTTCGACGGCTTGCTCATGGCCATCAAGAACCACGCCACCGGCAATCCCAAGCCAGCCGCCGAGTACCTCTACAGCTTCTGGAATCCCGAGACGACCGATCCCCAGCCCTCAGATCAGCAGATGAGCTTCATCGGCTACTGGGGCAACTTCCCGCCTTCGGCCGAACCCCGCACGCCCGAGCAGATCGCGGCCTGGGATGCGGTGACCGTGATCAACGGCACCCAGAACGACGACTCGGACACCGATGTGGGTTACGTCATCGAGATGCGCTTCGATGTGGCGGTCATGGGCTACGACCTGGCGGTGCCCGAAGGCGAGATCGTGGAGTGGAACGTTTCGGTCTACGACACCGACTGGTTCTGGCCCTTGAACCCGCTCCAGTTCATGTCGAACCGTGTGTGGTGGCAGGGCCCATGGGGCAACGTCGCGCAATACAACGAAGTGCGCGTGCACGTGCGCTCCGATGTCACCACGGCGTCGGGCCCCGTTCCGGTCATCGCACCCGAACTGGTGGTGCCGGCCATGAGCGCGGCTCCGATCATCGACGGCGACCTGTCCGACCCCGTCTGGAGCCAACCGGGCGTGTACACCTGGGACATGCGTTGGGGCGACGACGCCCTGCGCGCCACCTACGAGGGCGTGGGCGCGCACCGAGCCGGTGAATACCAGCCTACAGTCAATGGTGATGTTGCGTTCGTTCAGGATCCGGCCGACGCCACAATCAAGATGTTCCATGTGGGCGACATGCTCTACATGGGCTTCGAGGCGCGCGACCAGATCGTTCAATACCATCCCGTCTTCGACCGTTGGGACGGCTTCATGGTTTTGATCAACGACCGCGTCCTTCGCGACAACGACATGCAGCTGCTGGGTCGCCGCCTGGCCTTCCAGGTGGGCGCGGACGGCAACGCCGTCACCCAGGAGTATCTGACCTCAATGGTGGCTCTGGGTGATGCCGAGGTCGCCATGCAGCTGACCGGTGTGACCACCGTGGACACCCTGGGCACGCAGGCCGATGAGGGCTACACCGCCGAGTTGGCCATCGATCTGACCAGTCTGGGCTATCCCGCCGGGCTGGGCGATCGCGTCTTGTTCCTGGGCGTCAACATGCTGGATGGAGATTCCTTCCTCCCCATCACCGACAGCTACGGCACGCGTACGTGGTGGTACCGCGAATACGAAGGCGCCTGCTGTCCCGTCTGGGCGCACCTGGCGGAGTTCCCTGTAGCCGTGGGCGATCCGGAGAATCTGGCGGCCATCCGTTCGCGAGTGTCCCCCTCCCAGCAACCGACCGTGGTGTATTTCCTGCCGAGTCAGCAAAACGTTGAAATGGAGGTCTTCGACTTGCGCGGCCGCTTGGTCGAACGACGTCCGTTGGGCGTGCTGGGCTTCGGTGAGCATGAGGCGATGCTTCTCGGGAAGCACGATGTTCCTGCCGGCATGTACCTGTACCGTCTGACTCTCCGCGACCCCGGTAACGGCGAGGTGACCGCTGTGCTCAGCGGCAGGTCGATTTTGGTGAAGTGACGACGTCTCCGGTGCGCCCGGGAGGGCGCACCGGAGTCATGTCCAGACCCCCTTGCGAGGATATGGCCCCTTGTGACCCGTCGATCTCACATCAAGCTGACCCTTATCGCGGCGCTGATCGCCGTAGCGCTTCCGGCACACGCCGGGACGAGGGGCCGGATCTCGGGGTTCGCTCTGGACGATCTGGATCTGCCCGTGGTCTTTGCGACCGTCCTGGTGCTGGAAACCGACCTCGTGGCCCACACCGACGAGCAGGGCCGGTTCATGATCCATGACGTGCAGCCCGGTATCTATGCGGTGCGCATTTCCGGCGCCGGCTACGATACGGTCACGATGACCGGTGTCAAAGTCTCCGCCGATCAGACCGCCAAGATCGAGTTCAAGATGCGGGAGATCGCCTACCAGATGGAGGACGTGGTGGTCTCGGCAATCCGACCGCCTGTCGATCTGGGACTGACCAGCAGCCAGGCCAACCTGTCCATCGAGGAGATCGAATCCCTGCCCGTCCAGGATCTCAACGACGTGGTCAACCTGCAGGCCGGCGTGGTGGACGGACACTTCCGCGGCGGTCGCCACGGCGAGGTGCAGTTCCAGGTGGACGGCATGAGCGTGAACAACGCCTACGACAACCGGTCGTCGGTGTCGGTCGACCGCTCCCTGCTGCGGGAGGTGCAGGTGATCAGCGGCACCTTCGACGCCGAGTATGGACAGGCCATGAGCGGCGTCGTCAATGCGGTGCTCAAGAGCGGCACCGAGGACTTCCGCTGGAACGGCGAGGCGTTTACGGGTGGTTTCGTTTTCCCGGGCCGCGCCGAGCTGCGTAGGACGGAAGACACGGTGCGGCCCACATCCATCCAGAATTTCCATCTGGGTCTGAGCGGACCCACGCGCCTGCCGGACACGGTTTTCCTGTTGAGCAGCCGCCGCTACGTGTTCGACGACTTCGTGTGGGGGGAGCGCCGTTTCAACACCACCGACGCGGCCGATTTTCCCACCCTGACCTTCGACCCCACGGGCGACGGGCAAGAGGTGGCGATGGGCTACAACCGCGAGTGGAGCGGCGTAGCCAAGCTGACCAACACCACCATGGAGCACACACGCTTGAACTATCAGGCTCTGGTGGGCAGCACGCGGAGTCGGCGCAACGACTACGGCTTCCGTCTCAATCCCGACGGCCTGGCGACCCAGCGCCGCTTCTCCATCGCCCACGGGTTCGACGTGAGCCACCACTTCGGCGGTTCCACCTTCCTGGATGTGAGCGCGCGCCAGAACTACATGAAGTACGAAGAGAAGGCCTACGACGACATCTTCGATTCCCGCTACGACGCCGCCAGCTATCCCGACGGCGATCTGGGTTACGAGGACGGCGCCTACGTCCAGGGCGTGGAATTCACCCGTTACATCCAGGAGTCGGATACCCGGCTGTTCAAAGCCTCGCTGGCCAGTCAGGTTGCCCAGGTTCACGCCGTGAAAATCGGCGCTGAACTGAGCCTGCCCGAGGTGCGCTTCGGCAATTCGGGCTACCTGTACTACTCCCTGCTGGGTGGAGCGGAGCAGCTGGTGCGTTCGGTGGATGACTCGGCCGACTTTCCCCTTGCTGCAACCTTTGAGCCCGTCACGATGGCCGCCTACGTCCAGGATACTGCGGAGTTCGACGATTTGACCATCCGCGGCGGCCTGCGTTTCGAATCCTTCGACGCCCGTTCCTCCGTACCCAGCGACCTGGCGAACCCCGCCAACTCTATTGCCGGCGTCCCCGAATCGCACTCCGTGCCTACCACAGTCAAGCATCGTGTGTCGCCGCGGTTGGGGTTGGCCTTTCCCATCGGCGATAACGCAGCCCTGCACGCATCCTACGGCCACTTCACGCAGTTTCCCGGCCTGGGTCAGATCTTCTCCAACGTTGATTATCGTCGGCTGGAGCAGCTGCAGGCCTCGGACCAGGTCTTCGCCATGGGCAATCCGGACATCAGGCCCGAAGTCACCATTCAGTACGAAGTGGGGTTCAAGAAGGCAGTCGATCTGGACTTTGGCCTCGAGGTGACCACGTTCTACAAAGACATCCGTGATCTTCTGGGCGTGGAGTTTCTGGAGTTGTACAACGGCGCCGAATACAGCCGCCTGACCAACACGGACTTCGGCAACGTGTTCGGCGTGACCGTCGCCCTGGACCACCGTCGTCTGGGCCCCTTCAACGTGGGCCTGGACTACACATGGCAGCAGGCCACCGGCAATTCCAGCGACCCCCTGGAAACGGCTGTGCGCGCCGCCGCCGACGAGGATCCACGACCTCGCCTCGTGCCCTTCAGCTGGGACCAGCGTCACACGTTGAATCTGACGGCGACTTACGGTTCCACAGAGTCATTGCTGCTCAGTTCGGTGCTGCGCTACCAGAGCGGACAGCCCTACACGCCGGTCATCGAGCGTGGGCACGGCAACGGTCTGGAAGTCAATTCGGGCCGCAAGCCGGCGAGCCTGGTGGTAGATCTGCGCGGCGAGCGACATTTGGGCGGTCCCGGCGACGCCAGTTTCTTCTTCCGCGTCTTCAACCTCACCGACGCACGTTTCGTGAACGGCCACGTCTTCGCCGACACGGGAAGCCCGTACTACTCCCGCTTCCCCGAAGCCGACCGCATCACGCTGGACAATCCGACCCGCTACTACGCACCGCGTCGCATCGAACTCGGCGTGCGGTTTGGAGGTGGACGATGAACCGACGCCTGCCGCAGCTGGTCCTGGTCCTGATCCTGGTTCTGGCCGGAGCCGCCCGCGCAGAAGTGCCCGTGCCCGTGCCCCAGGCCGAGCGCGGCCACCACGACAACGAGCGCCTGGGCCAGCACGACGCCAACAACATCCGCACGCGCTTCTGGAGCTACGGCATGGTGGGCGACTATCCGGTGGATCCGGGGAACGTGGACCTGAGCGTCTTCCACTCGGTCGAGGTGCCCAAGGGCACAGGCATGAACTACGGCGACGGCATCACACCGTTCGTTCTGGCCAAGATCACCCAGGCCGACGGCACCACGTCCTATATCATGGAAACGGGCTTCCGCGAACGGCAGGGCAACAGCCCCTTCCACAACCGCGACATGCGATTCGAGCCCCGGCCGGGCTTTTTCGATCCCGACCCGGTACGCAACCCGGCCCGCTCGCCGGCCATCAGCAGCGATCCGCGCACCTGGCCCGCCTCGTGGCCCGACCGCCTGGACGACCCGGACGATCCGGGTTGGGGCGGCAGTTGGAACGGCTATTTCGGCAAGCAGGTCGTCGCGGATCAGGAAAGCTACATGGTCCTGGACGACGACTATTACGACGCCTGGAATTTCTTTCCCGACGCCCGCGACTCCACCCGCAACGGCCTCGGCCTGCGCATCGAGGTGCGTGGGTTCCAGTGGTCCAATCCCCAGGCCCGCAATGTGATCTTCTGGCACTACGACATCACCAACGAGGGCACCACGGACTACGACGACAACATAGTCTTCGGCTTGTATATGGATTCCGGCGTGGGCGGCTCGTCCCTCTCCTGCGACGGCATTTTCGAATCGGATGACGACAACGCCTACTTCGACCGCACATTCGATGACCAGGTCATCAACCTGGTCTACACCTGGGACCGCTTCGGCCACGGCCGCAACCTGACCAATTCCTGCGCCCGCACCGGCTACATGGGTTACGCCTATCTGGAGACACCGGGCAATCCCCTCGACGGCGTGGACAACGACGAGGACGGCATCGTCGACGAGTTGCGCGACGGCGGCCCCGGCATACCGATCTTCGGCCAGTTGTCCATCGAGTCGTACGTGAACGCCAACTACGACCGGGCACGTTTCGAGGCCGAGTACGGACTCCTGGTGGAGCGCCCCGCCTTCGTGGCCGGGCTCTGGTGGACTGGCGACGAGGACATGGACTGGACGGCCGAGGGTCATGATTTGGGCGCCGACGGCATCCCCGACAGCGACGACACGGGAGAGGGCGACGCCATGCCCACCGCGGGCGAGCCGAACTTCGACGGCACCGACCTGAACGAATCGGACCAGATCGGGCTGACCGGCTTCCGCATCAACCGCATCCGCGCGGGCCAGGGCAATCCCGAGCAGGAGACGGATGACATCGTCTTCTTCACCAACAACGACGACTGGCCGGAGCGCCTCTACGAGCAGTTCACCGATCCGGATCCGGCCGTACGCTTCGGCGACCCGCTGGCGAGCAACTACAACATCGGTTTCCTCTTCGCTTCGGGACCCTTCAAGCTGCGCGCCGGTCAGACGGAGCGCTTTAGCCTGGCCCTGGCGTATGGCGCCGACCTCGAGGAACTGCGGCGTAACGTGGGCACGGTGCAGCAGATCTACGACGCGAACTACCGGTTCGCGGTGCCGCCTCCCGTTCCCACCCTGTCAGCCGAGGCGGGCGACGGCTGGGTACGCTTGTCCTGGGACGACGCCGCCGAGCGGGGCGCCGATCCGGTGACTGGCGAGTTCGACTTCGAAGGTTATCGCATCTATCGCGCCACCGACCCGGACTTCCTGGACGCCCAGGTGATCTCCGATGGCACCGGTTCGGGTCCCTTCGGCAACGGCCGCCCGGTGGCCCAGTTCGACCTGGTCGACGGACGCAGCGGCTTCTCGGACCAGACGGTGGACGGCGTGGCCTATTACCTGGGCA
>Ga0180007_10005792_pt1 | contig 12309 bp, 20 predicted proteins | sample MM_PC_MetaG_FD_121122 | JGI IMG/M metagenome (GOLD analysis project Ga0180007, IMG submission 121122) | Groundwater microbial communities from the Aspo Hard Rock Laboratory (HRL) deep subsurface site, Sweden - MM_PC_MetaG | ecosystem: Environmental > Aquatic > Deep subsurface > Groundwater...
AAAAGCAAATGCGTCTGGAATCCAAACGCGAGAGGCAGACAAGTACATATATTTTATGAACGAAAAAATAATAAATTATTAAAGAAAATGAGGGATAAAATAGATTCGGCTTACGGAAAATATATTTACAGTAAACGCATGCAAATCATCGAGCCGGTATTCGCGAATATCCGGCATAATAAAGGCCTGCGAAGATTTAGTTTTAGAGGTAAGACAAAAGTAGATATCCAATGGAAGTTATTTGCCATGGTGCATAATATAGGAAAAGTATTTCGGTATGGCCCGGGTTTTGCCTAAGCAGAAACATGCTTAGGCAAGATATTCTCTTAAAAATAGCTATAAAAGAGTTAAAAACAGGTTGTTGAACGGAATAATTTAAACTATAATATAAAAAACAGCAATAAGTTCCGGAAATATTGCTTTTAACCAGGAAAATCCCTTTGATTTTTGGCTTTTCCTACAGCTTCGTTAAGAGAAAAAAAGAATAGGAACATAAAATGAGTGGTAATGATCATAATATTCACGACTTTGATATTACATTAATTTGTGAATATTTTTCCAGTATGGATCGTCAAGGCCCAGGAAGCCAAGAAGCAACTCAAAAGGCATTAAGCTTTATTGGTGATATGCACGAGGGCTCAAGGATTGCTGATCTTGGTTGTGGTACTGGAGGTCAAACTATGGTTTTGGCTCAAAATACTCCAGGGAATATTATAGCCATTGATTTATTCCCTGGTTTTATTGACAAACTAAATGACAATGCACAAAAATTGAATCTTCAAAGCAGAGTTAAAGGCATTATTGGTTCAATGGATAAACTGGATTTTCAATTAAAAGAATTAGACCTTATTTGGTGTGAAGGAGCAATATATAATATTGGCTTTGAGAAAGGTATGAATTATTGGAATAAGTTTTTGAAAAAAGGTGGCTATGTTGCTGTTACTGAAGCATCATGGTTTATAGAGGAACAGCCTAAAGAAATTTTTGATTTTTGGAATGAGGCATATCCTGAAATAGACACTATTCCAAATAAAATTGCTCAAATGCAAAAAGCAGGCGATGTTGTTATAGCATCATTTATATTGCCAGAAACTTGTTGGATCAACAACTTTTTTGTCCCGGGGATAAGAGCACAAAAAATATTTCTGGATAAATATAAAGGTAATAAATCTGCCGAAGAATTCGTAAAATATGAAAAGCATGGCGCTGAACTTTATAATAAGTATAAGGAATATTATGGGTATGTATTTTATATCGGCAAGAAAATTTAGTTTCTGTTTAATGACAATGTTAGTAAAATAAAGACACTTGTAATAAGTCGCTGCACTCGATGTCATAGCTGTGCTGTACTGAGAGCGCAAATCATACATAAGGTTTTAGTGAATCAATATGACGGCATCTAAATGCAAAGAAAAATTGAGAAACTAGGCAGTTATTGAAAACTGAAAATAGCGATTAGCGGTTAGCGATAGTATGATTTATAAAGTTATTAAGTGATAAAGCAGAAAATGTGCTATAATATCTAATGAACCTTACACTTTTGTAGTTATTTGCTACTTTAGTTTTAGGGTAAATATTAAAAACAATGAAATAACTTATACTTAACTAAAAAGGAGGCAAAAATGGTAGAAGCAAAAGGATTAAATAAACCGGTAAAGCTGAAAAATGAGTTGGCACAATTTCTAGGGGCAAGTGAACTTCCCCGGACAGAGATAACTAAAAAACTATGGGACTATATTAAAGCAAATAAGCTTCAGACAAAGACTGAGAATGGAAAGCCGGAGAATGCTGGTAAGTTCATTGTGGCAGATGCTAAATTGCTTCCTATCTTCAAAAACACAAACTCTAAAAGCAAATCAGGTAAGGCTACTAATCTTACCGGGATGAAAGAAGGCCAGACGATCAACATGATGCAGCTGGCATCTGTTGTCGGAGCAAATATAGAATAAGCTGAATTGTTAATAAAAATTTATGTGGGAGATAGTATGGTCACCTTGATGTCGGACAAAATGGGAAATTCAGAGGCACAATACTTAATTATTTCCCTCTAACCAAAGCCGTATTGAGTTTAAGGGGGTGGCCGGAGTCCTTGGACGGTTTTATTTAAAAACTACGCAAAGTGGAAAGTGGAGGTGAGCCTGACCTGTATTGACATTGTGACCTTGTGTGGATTTTTCAGCATAGATGTTGTGGTAAAAAAATAATGAATAAATATCCAAAACGAAAAGCAATCCGATTATACACAACCAGGTTATTATTATGTAGCAATATGCACGTATGATCGAAAATGTCTATTTGGCGATATGATTGATGATCAAATAAATTTAAACATTGCTGGACAAACAATTGACTAAATATTAAAAATATTACCAGAATATTATTCAAACACGATAATTGATAATCATGTTGTCAGGCCAAATCATGTCCATGCAATCATTCAAATAACCAATCCTGTAGGGGATGACTTCTGTGTCATCCCGGATCAAAATCAAGATCAAAAACCAAATCAAATCAAATTAAATAATAATCAAAAACATTTTAACAGACGACAAATACATTCAAGGTAACGGGCGGATATAGAGATCCGCCCCTACAGGACAATTGTCATTGTCAAATATAATGATAACATCCAAAAAATATATTGACGGCGTCAAAAATAATAATTAGCAAGCATTCAATAAACATCTTTGGCAACGTAATTATTATGATCATGTAATTCAAACAACTACCTCATTGAAAAATATCCGTGAATACATTATTAACAATCCCGCAACATGGGATAATGATGAACATAATCCAAATAATAAAAACCATAACCAGTCACTACCGCAGACTGTGACCCGCGCTCGACTTCAATTTAAAAGATTGATAGCCCTCAGAGTTACGCTATGCTTTTTTTCTTTACTCATGTCATTATTATTCCTTTTATCGACAAAAAGAATAAAAAATATTATAATAATACTTACAATGACTTTAGGCAATTGTAACCAGCCGCCAAATAGCGTCGGTCGTACAGCCTGAGCTTAAATATTAGGGAGAAAATAGTAATCAAAATACTTAATAAATTGCTACAACTAACTGGCGGGTGCGCGTAAATGAAGCTAACCCTAGTAGCTGATTTCTAACGTTGGGGATGAATAAAATGAGGAAAATATGAAACAAGCAAAATTATTTACTAAGTTTGCAGTGCTCTGTGTTGCTTTATTATGCCTAAGTGGCTGTTATGAAGAACAACCTCCTTTTTTAATGGAAAGTAAAGCAGATTTTCAAAGTCCAAATGGAATTTATGAGATCTTACTTTTTGAAGGAGCAAAAGAAGCTTTAGAAAAAATAGATTGGAGTAAATATGAAAACAAGAAGATATTTTATGATGTGCAGCAAATAACTGATGGATATTTAGATAATGTTGTTGCTTCATTGGTTGAATACAAATTCCTTGAGCTAGGGGCAAATCTGCTTCAAATTAATAAAACTGAAGATAATAAGGATAAGACAGATACGGAATTAAAAAAAGAACATCCATATGATTATGATATATCTATCACCGTTCCTATAGCAGGAGTATATTATTATGAAGGATTTTTGAGAAGAAATTATGTTTCGTCCGTTATGGTAAATGTATTTGTTAAGCAAAAAGATGGGGTAGAAAATAATTTTTCAAGTGGTATTATCGAAAAGAAATTTGATAAGTTTATTCCTAGTAAAACTTTCATTGTTAGTTTATGGATTATTCTATTATCAATAATTATATTATTTTTGTTTAAAAAGGTAGTCTTGAATAATAAAAACAGATAATAAATCGCTTCAGACAAATATATTGATCTATATTCAGAAAAATAAGGAGGGGTAATGTGGAGAAAATTATTTGTTCTGCTGGTATTAAGTTTCGTAACTTGTGTGGGATTTTTAAATCTGTACGCAGATGAGATAGTAATAAACCAGGATACAAAGATAGATAAAAATATAGACTATGATGTGAGTTACGAAATTAATGAAAATGAAATTGACGTTGCGAGAAAAATTAGAATAGAGGGTTACTATACCATCGGGGATAAGGTGTTTTTAATGGTCAGTGGTTCTGGTTTTAAAGGTAAAGAAATGAGAGGCTACATATTGCTGGATTCAGTAAAATCCATATTACCCAGTGAGGGGATTGTGCCTATGCGTACAGTAATAAGCGATAAATAATATTCAATATGGGTAAACTTTGACTTTGGACGAAATGAAGAAATGCGGAGTGCCGCAATAAGCTAAACAGCCTGAGCTCAAACTTTAGCATAATAAAAAAGGAGCAAATAATGTCAGTATATTTTTTAGCGGAAATAACTAAAATAATAGATAAGGAAATGTATACCGAATATATTAAAAAAGCTAGGCTGATTGTGCTTAAATTCGGCGGGAAATATGTGCTGAAATCAGATAAATTAATTCCTGTTACCGGAGACTGGAACTTGGAACGTGTAATATTAATCAAGTTTGAAAGCAAAGAAAAAATGCAGGAATGCTTTCAATCCGCGGAATATAAAGCAGTAAAGCAGTTAAGAGTTGATTCTACTGAATCAAAAGCGTTGATTATCGAAGAATGAATGAAATGATAAACAAAGTTGGAAAATTATAAATGAATATATTTGTTTTAATCGGAATAGCCATCGGCTTATCATTAGACGCATTTACGGTCTCTGTTACAAACAGCACAATAATCAAAAATCTGGGACTTAGACATGGATTAAGAATGTCTTTGTTTTTTGGTTTTTCCCAGATGATAATGCCGATAATCGGATGGGCCGCAGGACTTACATTTAGTCAATATATTCAGGGTTTTGATCACTGGATTGCTTTTGGATTATTAGCTTTTGTCGGAGGAAGAATGATCTGGTCCGGATTAGCTAGGAACAAACGAACCGACTCAAGTAATGATGAAAATAATCAGGATTGCCGGCATTTACCAACATTGTTTGTTTTATCAATCGCGACAAGTATTGATGCTATGGCAGTTGGTTTGAGTTTTGCTTTGATTAAAATATCAATTATATTTCCTTCAATAATAATCGGAATCATTACATTTTTCATGTCACTAATCGGATATTTTATTGGCAGAAAAATCGGGGAAAAGCTAAATTTTGAATTAGATATTGTGGGTGGTTTAATTTTGATCGGAATCGGGATTAAAATTCTCTGCGGCCATACTATGTGAAATTATAGTTAAATAAAGAGCTCTGAGAGGACTTGAAATGAAAAAATATTTATTAATGCTGATACTTATCCTAATCCCAAATTTTTCATTTGCTTGGCAGACTATTCCTGCTGAAAATCTTTATAGGCTTTCTGAAAATGAGCAATATTTATTGCAGATTATTCCGATGGCTGAATCTGTTAATAATCTTTCACATAGGCTTGAACGTGATGAATTGACTGTGATAGTATACGAGAAACAAAGTAAAAAAAATAAAGATATTGCGGAAACGATCTATTGGTGGCAGGAAATATCATTTTTCCGGATTAAGCTTCCGGATACGGTTAAGGATAAATTTGCTGAAGCAATTCAGGCGATTATTTCTAATGATGGGAACCGGATAATAATCCGATCTTTGGTAAACCCGATGGGAGCAATAAATCCAATCAATGAATTATTTATTTATAATAGAAAGGGAAGCCTTTTAAGGAACTTTTCAAAAAAGGATATATTTGATCTGGAAGGGACATTTTTCGGAGAACAAGGCTTATCCTTGAAAATAGATGAAGGAAAGCATCAATTAAACATTAGCTTGGATAATAGCAATAAAACAATCAATTTAAAAAGCATGAATATGAAATAAAAATCAAAATTGTTATAGGTTTTAGAGCTCAATATCTTAGCGAGCTTAAACATTGTAAGACAAATAAAAAGGATTATCAGATGAAACGTGTTTTAATAATATTGATCTTTGTTTTTCTGGCGGGATGCGGAAAATTTGAAGGAGGAACATCGAAAAACCTGCAGGATGACTTTGATAAATTCAGAATTAATGATCTGAAATATCTTTATTCTCTAGCGCGAGAATATAAAGATAAAACCGGCTATTTCCCCTTTGAGCAAGAGAGCAAGGATGTTCCGATAGTTGTGGTGTTTGAATCAGCTAAACAGGCTGCCTATCATAAAGGCAAATACTCAATTATGGTTGATCTGGAATCAAGGGGACAATCTGTTGCTCCCAAAAAAATAGAAATAAAAACATTTAATGAATTCTATGCAAAAGTAGAAAATGCTTTGCTTCGAAAAGTAATTAGAAAATTCGATCCGCAAAAAGTCTCTGTTAAAAAACCTTGCGTATATATATACGTAGTCTATAAGAATACTATTGATATCTCAGTTTTTTTGCATAACGCTTTAGCTTTTACCCGAAACCTTAGTCCGTTTAATAATAAACTTGCAATAACCAGTTATTCGGATTCTTACCCTGATGTTGGGTTGTGGAATTTAAATGAACTTGAAAACCTGGCAGATTATAAAAATTTTATAGCGATACCCTTAAATAAACCAGGATATGATAAGATTTTAGAGCAAGAACATAATCAAGGCATGCCGGAACTTAAAGGGAAATCAATATGAAAAATGTTAGAAAAGAGCTTTTATTTATAGGTACTTTGATTGCTGTTTTAAGCATTGGCGGACTGGTTAATAATTATTTTTTTAAAAACGAAGTAGGTTATTCTAGAATCGGTTTTCAGCTTATAACTATTCTTATCTTAGTTTCTGGATTTATCGCGTATCCTTGGAGAAAAAAGCCTTGGACAGATTATGCTGGCGCGCATACTTTATTTTGCTTATTGCTTTGGATTGGAGGCATAGAACTTGTTCATTGGTATTCATCGCCAGTAAAACATTTATACTATCTTTTTAAAGGTTTAATAGTAATAATCGCCGGAGGATATTTAATTGTCCAAAATTATAAAGGAAAATACGTGGAATATTTTAGGATCAATACGACTTTTTTAAAGGAGAAAAATGATTAAACATATTGTAATCTGGAACTTAAAGGAAAATGTTAATGGGAATTCCAAACAAGCTAATGCTCAGATGCTTAAAGAAAAGCTCGAAGTATTGCAAGGCAGGATTCCGGGCTTGTTAAACATAGAAGTAGGAATAGATTTTTCTTTAACTCTTAATAGCGGCGATATTGTGCTTTATTCTGAGTTTATATCAAAGGAAGCGCTTGCTGAATACCAAATTCATCATGAACATAAGGCTGTTGGTTTGATTGTTGGTGAACTATGTAGTGCCAGACATGTAGTTGATTATGAAATCAATTAATAAAATAAAGTTTGATCATCTAATGGAGAAGTTAATGTCTAAACAAAATAAAATCTGGTTTAATGCTTACAGCCGAACCCTTTGGATACCGGTTTGCTGGCAGGGATGGCTGGTAATTCTCGCATTCTCAGCTGCAATTGGCGCTATATATGTGACAAATAAAGTTTCAGATAATGTGCCGTTTAATTTTGCCAAGCATTGGCCGATATTAGTCGAGATGGCAATTGCGTTTATCACCGTAAATCTTATCTCTAAAGCGCATATAAATAAAAAATACTAATTTGCTGTGAATAAACTATAATAAACAAAAGAGATTAATTTCGCATAAAATAACCAAATGCTGAGGTACCAATGAACAATCAAATAAAATGTCCTAATTGCGGACACAGCTTTGATGTGGAAGAAGCGCTTTCCGTCAAACTGGAAGCGCATTTTAAAGCAGAATATGAAAAAAAAGCAGCTGAACAGGCGGATAAATTCAATCAGGAAAAAAGTAGGCTGGAAGCGGAAAAACGGTTGTTTGCTCAAAAACAAACAGAACAGGCTGAACTGTTTCAGTCAGAACTGGCCAAACAGCTAAAACAAGAAAAAGCCAGGATTGAAAGTAAAGCTTTGGAATCAGTTGAACAGCAAATGAAATCTCTGCGGGAAGAAAATGATAAAAGAAGAGCTGAGAATAAAGCTTTAAAAGAAAAAGAAGTTAGGTTGTTAAAACAAGAAGCGGAATTAAAAGAAAAACAGGAAGATCTGCAGCTGAGTATGGAAAAGCAGATGCTGGAAAGACAGAAAGAGATCGAGGACAAAGCCAGGGCAAAGGAAAGAGAAAGTTTTGAACTGGAGAAAGTTAAACTGCTTAAACAGCTTGATGATCAAAAAAAGCTGGCTGAAGAAATGAAACGCAAAGCCGAACAAGGCTCTATGCAAATGCAGGGAGAAGTTCAGGAATTAGCTTTAGAAGATTTGTTATCCCGGACTTATCCTTTTGACCGGATAGCGGAAGTGCCCAAAGGCGTCAGAGGCGCAGACTCGATCCAGACCGTTGTCAATGCTCTGCAGCAGGAATGCGGTTCAATTGTTTATGAAAGTAAAAGAACAAAAAGCTTTGCCAATGATTGGATTGATAAGTTAAAACAAGACCAGATTACCTGTAAAGCCGATATCGCGGTTTTGGTAACTGAGTCATTGCCCAGTGATATGGATCGTTTTGGCGAGAAAAATGGAGTATGGATCTGCGGATTTAATGAAGTTAAGAGTTTGTCTTTTGTCCTGCGGGAAATGTTGATCAAAACTCATTCTGTGAAATTAGCCCAGGAAAACAAGGGCGATAAAATGGAATTGCTCTACAGTTATTTGACGAGTAATGAATTTGTCCAGAACATTAAAAGAATCGTGGAAAATTATGATGAAATGATCCTTCAGCTGAATTCTGAGAAAAAAGCGATGCAAAAGATCTGGACAATCAGGGGAAAACAGATTTGGGTAGTGCAGGAAAACATATCTGCGCTGTTTGGCTCAATCAAAGGTATTGCCGGCAATTCACTGGATACAGCGGGGGTATTGCAGTTACCGGACGCGACTGTTGATTGAACTTAAACAGGCTAGAACTTTGAATAGAATAAAACTTTATGTTTAAGGGCGATGAGATTAACGGTAAATATTCTAGTTTTAATATTTCTCAGTATGAACAGCTAATCTATGAACCGCGTTTTCCTGTTTAGTTTAATCCTAAAAAAGACAAGGATAAAATCAAAATAATAGGTATAATTATTATTCTAAATTAATGGAGACGGAAATAAGAAAGTTAATATTTTGCTTAATGTTTCCGCTTTGTGCTGCTTCAATCTGTTTTGCGGACGGTATGATTGATCCTGAAAACCAAATAGTTATGGATTCTGATCACCGAGATGAGTAGGGTGAAGTGTGACCTGATTACAGGGAATTAAAATCCTAAATTTTATAAAGCTTGCCCAAAGAGTTCGGGATACCTGATTAAAAATCAGGATACAATAGACAGTATATTCATTGCTTTATTAATCAGCCCGGACATGTTAAAATAATAAAAAGCGAATTTTGATTTATATGCTTCAGAATGGGCTTAATATTTGTCTGTCTGTGATAAGATTAAGCTTGCTAACTTGATTCCGATGCTGAGTGAAACAAGAAAAGGAAGCAAACTATGGATATAGACAAAGTTTTAATAACTAAAATGATGTGGACAGTGCTTTTTCTTTTGGGCATATTTTTTATGTCTGTGCTGACTAAGACCAAGGTAAAGCAAATTCAGGAAGAAAAGCAGCTGGCGAAAAGCCGTTATTATACAATCAAGCGCTTGGTCAGTATTTTTTCCGTGATGCTCGCTATTGTCTTGATGATTGCCCTCTGGGGTATAAATATCAAGCATTTATGGGTAAGTATTACCAGCGTTTTGGCGATGATTGCGGTGGCGTTTTTTGCTGTTTGGAGTTTAGTGGGCAATATTCTGGCGGGGATTATTATCTTTTTTACTGAGCCGTTTAAAATAAATGATCGAATTGAAATTCTTCCGGAAAATATTAAAGGCAAAGTGATTGCGATAAATACTTTTTTTACTCTGATCCATGATGAAGAGGATAATATCATTAATATTCCTAATTCTATGGTATTTCAGAAATTTGTCAAACGGCTTAAACGGAAAAAGCATCATGAACCGGCTTGAATTTATGATTGAACTAAACTGATTAGATCTGATCTCTTCGGTTTAAAATGTGAGAGGTGAAATATGAAAGTCGTAGCAATTAATGGAAGTCCGAGAACTCAGGGTAATACTCACGAATTAATCAAAACTGTTTTTGCGGCTTTGGAAATAGAGGGGATTGAAACGGAAATTATTCAGGTCGGAGCCAAAAATATTAAAGGCTGTATTGCCTGTTATAAATGTTTTGATAATAAAGATAAAAAATGCGCGATTAACAATGATATTGCTAATGAGGTGATCTCTAAAATATTGTCAGCAGATGCCTTGATTTTAGGCTCACCGACTTATTTTACGGATATTACGGCTGAATTAAAAGCTTTGATTGACAGATTAGGTTTGGTGGCAATTGCTAATGGCGGATTATTGCGGCATAAAGTCGGAGCCGCGGTAATTGCAGTCAGAAGAGGCGGTGGTATTCATGCTTTTGATACTATCAATCATTTGTTTCAAATCAGTCAGATGTTTATTGTGGGTTCAACTTATTGGAACTTGGGTTTTGGTCGAGAAAAAGGCGAAGTATTAAATGACAATGAAGGTTTAAACAATATGACTAATTTGGGTCAGTCCCTGGCTTTTTTACTGAAAAAACTAAAAATATAGAAATAAGGAAAATTTTATGTCAGAATTGCTGGTTAAATACAATCAGCTGATAATTTGGTGGGGGACGCATGAAATTAATGGACTGCATCAAAATGACTTTATCATGGCAGCAAAAACATATGGTTTAATCGTTTAACAAAGGAGGATCGATGAATTGGTATTTGGCTGTATTAAAAAAATACGCGGTTTTTCAGGGCAGAGCAAGAAGAAAAGAATATTGGATGTTTTTTTTGTTTAATATGATCATTGCTTTTGTTCTGGGACTGATCGAGGGGCTTTCGGGGATTAATCCTAATGGGGGTCAAAGTATATTAGCGGATATTTACCAACTGGCGGTTTTAGTGCCTTCAATTGCGGTGGGCATACGCCGAATGCATGATGTAAATAAAAGCGGTTGGTTTATGTTAATACCAATATATAATTTAATTTTAGCTGTCACCTCCGGCGATGCTGGAGAAAATAGATTTGGAGCGGATCCATTGGCAGAAACAGTAAGTTGAATTTTTTTAGGGGGCATTATGAAAAAAATAATTATTGGATTAATTTGTCTCGGGTTTATTCTGGGAATTGCTGACATTAGTTTTGCTGAATCCTGGAACGCAAGAAAAAATAAAGTAAAACAATTGTTAAAGAAGAACAATCTGGTATCTTCGGACCGTTTTGAATTGGTTTACGCTCAGAAAATTACAGACCGGATGTCCAATCATTTTGTTTATATTCTTCAGGATTCGCAAACGGGTATGGAGTATTTAATTTATACAGTTGGCGATGGAAATTCGACAATTATCAATAATCTGGCGATCAGTCCTTTGCTGTTGCCGCAGCCAGGCCAGACTCCGACAATTAATAAAATCATTACTCAGACCAGCATGGATGATGATGCTGATTCTGATGAGGATGAAGATACTATGGATGAGCCAAAAGATAGTGAAGAAAACGATGATCAGGATAAAACTGAAAAAAAGATTTAATTCTTTAAGTAAGCTGTTTAACGCTAAGCAGCTTAAGGTTAACTGTTTTTATTCTTAAACCAGGAGGTATGCGATGAGTTTGGATACTTTGCGGCAGATATTAGGCTGGTGCAGTATTATCAATCTGGGTATTTTATTCTGGTGGTTTGCGCTGATTGCTTTTGCCGGGAAATGGGTATATAAAATTCATGGCAAATGGTTTAAAATGCCGGAAGAACAGTTTAATGCGATTCATTACAGCGGAATTATGTTTTACAAGTTAACTGTATTTATATTGTTTATTGTCCCATATATTGTTTTAACGATTATCCGCTAATTTTAATCAGGGTTTATTATGGTTTTAGATCGGAAAAAACTGGCGCTGATCCATATTATTAAAAAAAATCTAGGGCTAAGTGATGAGCTTTATCGGGAGATTCTTTTTCAGGCAGCTGGGGTAAGAAGCGCTAAAGATCTTAATGAACAGAGCTTTCATAAGCTGATGAAGCATTTTGTGCGCAGTGCTTATTATCAGAAGGATCCGAATGGAATAACTCTTAAGCAAAAGATGTATATCGAATATCTGGCTGAGAAAATTGAGTGGACGCAGGAGCATCTGATTAATTTTATCCGCAAGTATTATCACAAAACTGATCTTGATCATTTAAGCCGAAAAGATGCGGCTAAGACCATAGAGGCATTAAAAAATATACGCTTTCGCCAGGGGTAAAAAT
>Ga0180007_10005793_pt1 | contig 12308 bp, 8 predicted proteins | sample MM_PC_MetaG_FD_121122 | JGI IMG/M metagenome (GOLD analysis project Ga0180007, IMG submission 121122) | Groundwater microbial communities from the Aspo Hard Rock Laboratory (HRL) deep subsurface site, Sweden - MM_PC_MetaG | ecosystem: Environmental > Aquatic > Deep subsurface > Groundwater...
CAAAACCTCGAGTTTGACGGCCTGCACCTTGCGATAAACTTGCCTGTATTCTTTTTTCTCACCGTTTACCGTTAAAAGATCCTTTTCAATCGAAATGCCGAAAAGCCTCTCGTTCTCTTCAAGATACGGTAAAATAAGTTCCCAGTCCGCCGAACTCAAGTCAACAAACCCGCCGCCGTTGAGCTGGTTGTCAACGACCTTGCGAAAAGGGTCTCTTAAATAGATGGCGCCACCGGATGCCAGCGAAAAGAGGTTGGAGCCGGGATACGGTGTCGCCTGCTCGCCAACCTGGCCCGCCTCGTTGAAATCAATGCCGTTAAGGATTACAAATCCGCCGCCCTTGAACGGATCACCGGCCATAAAGGACTCCGCCAGATAATCCAGGCAGGTACCGTTAATGACGACCCTGGGTGATCCTACCGCATTAATCAGGGGGCGGCCGGCTGCGTTACCCATCACATATACTTCGCCACCTTTGGCACCATACATGAATGTCTGGCCGACATCACCGTATATAACCAGTTTGCCTCGTTTCATGATCTGTCCCAGCTGATCCTGGGCGTTACCATGCACATAAATTTTTAACCCGTCGATGCCGGATGCCAGGTAGTCGCCGGAACTGTCATAAACATCAATTCGGACATCTTTTGTATCTTTTCCAAGGCCGCAACCGCAGAACCGCTGACCCTTGTAACCATAACAGATGAACTGTTTCCACCCCATCTGAACAGCGGCGGTAATCAAACGCGCGTCACACGCTTCCCCCTCGGGTTGAAATTCCCGGGCATTTAATACCAGCACACGCTCATCGCCGCGGGGCGGTCGCAACCCATGCCGGCTTTCCCAATCAATGTATCGATATCTTCCGGAAAATTTGTTGTTGAGACCGGGTGTTGCATCAAAAATCGAGGCCAGGCTGCTGCGGAGGATGTGCAGTACCGAACTGCGCTTTTTATCCCCTGTAGGAAAGCGACGATCGTTTAAAAAGGTTAACACTGCTATGGCCCTGGCTTTGTTTTCGTCGCCGTTTTCGGCCTGGTTTATCAGTTCCCGGCAGACGTGATTCAACTCGCCAAAATTCCAGTCATTCATATGCGTAAGGCAATAGTCCAAAAACTCCGAAAAGTCGTCGGATGCCAGACCGTGAGCTATTGCCTGTGAAATAGTTTCCGTATCGTCCGGACTTAAAAGTTCGAAGGTTCGATCGGCGTGCCTTTGATGGTTCGATGTCTGAATAACCTCACCGAATTTATTGGTACACACCAGTTTTTTGGCGCCGTCCTGGTTGCCGGAGTCTTTAACGGTAAAAATAAAAGCACCGCCGTCCGTGGCACTGCCGCCCCGGGCATTCCAGGATTTATCGGCAACCGGACAGAACCGGCTGTCCTCGGCCGCAAGATTTTGCAAAGTGGCGTCAATGGCCTGTTTTTCCGAACAGATCAGACCAATCTGTACATCTCCTTCGTGCAGGGCAAAAACCTGCGGCCGCAACATGGAGGTATCGGTAATACCGATCAGCTGGAAGTAATTTTCATAAGGGTTGTTGCGGGCGATAATAAAGAACCAGGGGCCGTCCGGCGACGAATGAATATGCGCCGACTGGATATAGCGATAAATTAGCTGTTTCTCCGGCGGCAGCAAATCAAAGTCATATTCCGAGGTCGGCGCCAGCGCCTCTATGATGTATTCCATCGGATACTCGAACGTACGGTTGAACAAATCGAGCATCAGGGCCGAAACTTCGGTATCGGTTAGAAATTGCGGAAAGATGTTATGCTGCTTCAAATATTCGCTGACCGCATGGTAATTGGCAAAATCGCCGTTGTGAACCAGGGCTTCATCCAGACCGCTGAAGGGATGCGCACCGCCGGGATGCCAGACCCGGCCCTTGGTGGGATACCGCTGATGCGCGATCCAGCCGTGGGCCCGGAAATCTTCCAGAAGGTAGTACTGGGCGACCTGCTCGGCATAGCCGACGATTTTTAAGATCATGATATTGCGACCGTGCGAAAGGACAAAGGCCTGCTGTTCGCCCAGGGAAGCATAAAACTTCTGATTGAGTCGAAAGGTATTTTGATAAATGAATTCGTCTTCAGCCTTGGCGGAATCCAAATGCCAAAGTTGATTTTCCTCGATGAAACGATCCAGGGCGTCTTTTCTGGCCCTGACAAAATACCGCCAGACGTCCGGGGGCTTAACTTCCAAACCTTTTACATCGCGGTAATCGTCCAGCGTGGGAATGCGTTCGGCTTTATGCACCTCCAGAAAGGGTGCTATGGCAAAGGCTTCCATGTTAGGACGGCATGCCGGATCGAGCAGGGCGATCTGCAGCAGATAGTGCGTGTTCAAAACCTCCTGAGTTACCCCCAGATCATCGGCGGAAAGCCCGACGGCGGCGATACCGCCGCCCTTGCCGTTGCCGCGATTGTGCATTTGAACCGAGGGTTCATAAATATGGCGGCCGCGCACCGGTATCGACGAAATAAAACCGGTGACGCCGCAGCCGCCCTCTTCTGCTGCTTTTTTAACAGGGGTCATCCTGTGGGGTAGTTTGGCCCTTGAGGCCAGAATTTTATCGATAATGGCTTGGGTATTGTAACGCATATTAAATCACCATTTTATAATTGGGCGCCGGAACATACTTTTTTCTTTCGTCTTCGTCCAGGTAGTCAAGATGCACCAGCAGATCGGTTCGACCCGTCAGTTCCCGCATGCTTTGCAGCCCGTATTGCCTTAAAATTTCACACCACTGTTTGCGCCAGGCCGTGTACATGTTGACGATACGGTGCTCGGTCCACTCCTCGTTGGTCATATATCCCAGTTCGGCATCGGTTGAGGCAATGCCGCGCGCACATCCGCGGCCGCTTTCGCAATTACCGCAACGGACACACTCGAGCGCGACCAATTCCGCGGTTCCGATGACCACACCGTCGGCTCCCAGGGCGATAGCTTTGGCCACATCCATGGCATTGCGAATGCCGCCGCTGGCGATCAAACAAATGCCATCCCGCACCCCTTCACTTTTCAGAAACTGATGCACCTTGGGAATAGCATACTCGATCGGCATGGCGATGTTTTTCTTGGCAATGTCCGGTGCGGCCCCGGTACCGCCGTAACTGCCGTCCAGGTGAACAATATGCGTTCCGGCATAATAGCTTCCCACCGCCACCATATCCACATCCGTCGGCGTGGAGACTTTAACGGAAACCAGTGCACGGGGATTAATTTGTTTGACCCAGTCAATATGCTTTTTGTGATCCTCCACCGAGTAGACACTGTGAAACGGAAAAGGCGAGAACAGCGCATTGCCTACCACCGTTTCCCGCATGGCCGCAACTTCGGGCGTAACTTTATCGCCCAAGAGATGCCCACCCAGTCCGGGCTTGGCACCCTGGGCGTATTTGAATTCAATTACCGGTGCCAACTGGATCGTTTCTTCCCGCACCCCGAACAGGCCGGTGGCAATCTGAGTGATGACATGATCGGCATAGGGAACCAGACCCGCGGGATATCCGCCTTCACCGGTACAGGTCAGGGTGTTTAGCCGCTGCGCCGCCCGCGCCCGGCCGACAATAATCGGCAACGCCGTGGAGCCGAATGACATACCGCCGCCGTAGCACGGAATGGAGATGGTCTTTTCAAGCCGACCGTCGCCGCGTTTATTCAAATCGACACTGGTATCGATCTGATCGTCGGTCAGGTTCAGGTAGGCTTCAGGCTGCGGCAGCCGGAATCTGATTTTATCAAAACCGCCGCCGGAGTTACCCAGATTATACTCCAGATCAACCACCGGCAGATTTCCGGTTTCCGCCATATCCCAATGACCGATCAGCATCTCGGCCGTCCAGCGATAATCCCCCAGGGTTTCCAAAATCGGATTGACACGCAGTGTCAGGGCCTGTTCCGGACAACGGGCAACACAGTAAAAGTCATTGGTCTGGCAGGCAAACCCTATACAGCGGTGCTCTTTGGGGCGTAACGGCCGCGAATAATTGTCATATCTGGGGTGCACCCCGTATGGGCATAATTCGGCGCACAGACCGCAGGACGTGCACCGCATGTTTCTTCTTATCGTATATTTGCCGATGGGATTGCGAAACCGCGACGGCACCTGCACAATCTTTGGCAACTTGATCTTGTCTCTTTTATCCGGCATTTTTTATCCCAATTCTGTAACTTTTCTTGGACCGAATATCGGACCGAAGCTTTCCATTTCCAGGTCCTCAAACCACATGGAACGGCCGACTTCGCCCCGCAGTCTTCTGACCTCGCGGATGCCCATGGCACCCATCACCTCGATAAGCTGGTTGTGCCAGGCGCCCATCAGGTTGATTATGCGCTGGCTGCCCCATTTCGGATTGATCGGTTCGTCTAATTTTACCGGGCAAGGCAGACCGCTCCGGCAGCGGTAGCATAACCGGCATTCCAGAGCGATGGAGAGCGGGTAGTCCACAACCACGCCGTCGGCACCGCAGATTATCGCTTTGGCCATGTGCTCGGCCATGGCAATGCCGCCGGAGAAAACCAGGTTTTTCTTTTGCCGAACCAGGCCATCGACCAGTTCGAGGTGAATCTGGCGAATCATTTCCTTTAAAAACCGGGGGCTTCCCGCATACAGTTCATTGCCGTAGGCATCGGCATAAAAGTGGAAGGTGTCTGCATCGGTATGGGACAGTTTCAGGGCGCGAGTTGCCGCCCGTCCGTCCATCGGTATCCGAACAATCAGAATAACTTCGGGTTTTATGCGCCGTATACGGGCAAATATTTTTTCCATATCATGCGTGTATCTTAATTCCACTGCCCGGCTTTTGCGGATAAGACCATCGTAATACTTGAAATTGTCAGCGGTAAGGCTGGGCACCAGGTTATCGGCATAGGGAAACAGTGCCTCGGTATATTCATCAGGATGAACGATCATCAGGGTTTTCAGTACCTGGGCCGCCTTAGCCGCCGATATTCGGATCTGTTCGGTAACGGCTAAGTCCTCGGGCATTTGGAATAAAAAAGGTACCGGAATCTCCAAAATCGGTGGCACCGCGACACCCAAAGTAAAATCTTTGTTAAATCTCAGCGGCGTAACTCTGCGGGAGAGTTCAATACAGGTGCTGATATATTCACGCCCGTGAATTCCGTCCCGGGTAGGGCGCACGATTTCAGACATATCGGTCCACATGGCATCAAACCCGGCCGCCACAAAAGGACCGCCGTAACCGGCTCCGGAAACCGGAATTTTGCCGGTGTGGGCCTGATACCAAAGCTTTCGAATGATATCCGCCCGCCAGTAATGGTCCCCCAGGCTTCGGTATTCGGGATTGATCACCCGTGAAAATATGCCTTTGGTACATTCCTGCACACATCGAAAACAGCTCTGGCAGGTATACAGATATTCAGGTTCCTTCATCGCGCTGAAATGATTATAATTTTCCTTGAAAATGCCATAAACGCATTTTTTTTTGACACATTCCCGGCAACTTCCGGCGCAGTCTTCCCGAAACTCAACCGTGGCGTATTTGCCGATCGGGTGAATCCGCGGCGGCGCCGTTTTTACCGGAACGTGATATTTCTTGGGCATGCAACCCTCCGATGTAAAATCTATAACAACTCTTTTTTATATCATATGATCCTTGCGAACCAATTTGCGAGGACCGCCTGAAATGCTGGGCCGCCAATTTTTGGGCGGAGCCAGGGTCATGTATTTCTCCAGTTGTCCCAATGTCTTGAAACGATCAACAATCAGCTGCCAGGCACAATCGGTTTCAGAATCAATCTCGCATTTGCCGTCCCGCGAACCGCCGCAAGGACCATTCATTATTTTTTTAGCACAGCGGGTAACCGGGCAAACCCCGCCAAACCGGTCAAGTACGCAATCACCGCAGCCGGTACATTCCTCGGTAAAGAGGCCCGGGCTTTCCAAAACCCCGATAAACGTTGTGTTTACCCCCGGCAAAACCGGTGTCTTGGCAAACCGCCTGGCAACGGCCTGAACACCGGCCCCGCATGCCAAAGATAATACCGTATCGTTGCGCGCGATGGCGGAAGCACTCTGTTGAATGAACTCATCTTCACACTGACGTTCAACGGTAAATTCATCAATCTCGATGGTTTTGCCTTCTTTTTTAAAAGCGAGCCGCAAAGCGGACGCCAGCGTGGCGACTTCGTCTTCTCCTCCGGCAAAGCAGGTCTTGACACACGTACCGCAGCCCAGGATAAGCAACTTTTGGGCAGACGTAACGATTTTTTTGATTTCTGCAATCGATTTTTGTTCTCCGACTATCATTCGATTAACCTCTTACGAAAAATTGTTGATTTTCGATTGATGATTTGTGATTTAAGGATGGTAGTCATTGTTTATATAAAAAAACGGATCGAGCAAACTTCGCCAAAGTAGCCCAAGCTACGACGGCTGAAAGCGACTTCCATCAATCGACAATCAACAATCAAAATTCACCCAGTATCCAGCATCCAGTATCCGGCATCCAGCATCAACGATCTTATGCGGCCGGATTGGGACCCAATTCGACCAAGTCCGATAGTACTTTGCGTATTATTTCGGCGACAGACGCTTCATCTTTGGAAGATATATTAAAAATCGACAGCCTCCGCCCGACCAGGCCGATTTCATCGAGTATATGCTGAACCCATTCAACCCGCTTTCTGGCCCGGATGCTTCCCTGGAGATGCCGGCATTGTTCATCAGGACAAACCAGAACAAGCACTGCATCAGCACCGGCTTCAAAGGCCTTCATTAAAACTATATCCTTGACCATACCCGCGCAGGGCAGCTTAACGGCTTGTAATTTATAATTATTTTCACCGCCCACAGGCAATAACGGTTCTTCAAAAAAAACATTTATACAATGAAATACGGTTATTTTAGGCTTAAAGTTCAGTTCCATTTTCTTCTTTATTTTATTAAAGGATTAAGTACTTCCCAAAAAATAAAAAAGACGCCTTCCCTGAAAAAGGGTTCAGACGCCTTTGTCTTGTGCTAAAAAACTCGGCACACCTTTGTACAAAGTTCTTTTTGGAAACGATAAAATTAGTTATCTTTTTGCAGTTTGTCAAGATAAAGTTATATGCTCCAAATTTGTAAACACCCGTGATGAAACTTGCCGGCGACATCGTGTTTACTATGTTATCTGCAATACCGGTGCCACCCAAGCCGATAGCCATATTTAACCTTAGATTCAATAGGTTAATGATATATTAGCAGGAATTGTGGTGTAAAGTTTAGGATTTATTCTTTACATTTTTGTTATGAAATTACCGGATGGATTACAAAAGTGCAACAATTTAATCTGGATAGGGGTGTGAGCTTCGCTTCGCTCCGCAATTGGAATAATGGAATAATGGATGCTATGGATCTTTTTTAAACTCGCAGATGTTCGTCCAACAGGATTGGCCCGGCATTTTACAGTACCAAAATACCCATCCGTCCACAGGATTTCTGGTAATGGACACGGCGGCGGCTGAAGGCGATAAAAATTTCTTGTTCTTTAAAACCAACGCACCGCCGGCAACCTTGCCGTAATAGAAATATCCTTTGTACTTGCTGCGAAATTCCGTACCGTGAGGAAAATTAACGCCTTTGATTACCCAGGGCGTTAAAGCGCTCGGGCGATCAGCGTCTCTGTGCTGCCTGTGCATGCCGACTCCCCTTACTTATCAGACAAAATAATAAATTGTTTAAATATAGCATGTTGCAACCTATCAACAAACATTATCTAAACATTTAAAGACCATTTTCTTTTTAGCACATATAATTAATTGTTTCAACCGTTAAGTTGAGCTAATACCCGGTATTATAGTTGACAGGACAGCGCCTCTTTTTTATTATTTCTGCATTATGCAATAATAATTTTTTGAAACCCTGATCCGGCTGTAAGCAAATTTCATCCGGAGAAAAATATGTTCACCAGGAAAAAAACTATGCAAAATATTTTATTTGATTTTTTTCACAAGGATTGTGTCAGCCGCCGCGAGTTTTTGTGGCTTTCATCAATAGCGACTGCAGGGTTGCTGGCCGGCTGTGCTGCAAACCCGGTTACCGGAAGATCCCAATTGATGCTGGTATCAGAAGACAAGGAAATTCAGATCGACCGGCAACACTCACCCCATCAATTTTCCGCAGACCTGGGCGTATTGCAGGACAATTCCTTGAATGATTATATTGACCAAACCGGCAAAAAATTAGCCGCAATTACCCATCGACCGCATATGCCCTATTCCTTCCACGGTGTTAATGCCACTTATGTGAATGCTTACGCCTTTCCGGGAGGAACTATCGCGGCAACCCGGGGCATTCTGCTGGCTCTGGACAATGAAGCCGAACTTGCGTCACTTTTGGGTCATGAACTCGGACATGTAAACGCGCGCCATACCGCCGAACAAATGTCCAAAAGCGCCTTGACCGGTGCCCTCGTCAGCGGAATCGCGGCCTACGCCGGGACCAGAAGTTCAACGCTCGGCCAGTTGGCGTCGCAACTGGGACAGTTCGGTGCCGGTGCGCTTTTGGCTTCATACAGCAGGGACAACGAGCGTGAGGCGGATGAACTCGGGCTTGAATACATGGTTAAGGCCGGTTATAACGCCGATGGGTTTGTGGGACTCATGGACATGTTGCAGAGCCTGTCCAAACATAAACCCAATGCCATTGAACTTATGTTTGCGACCCACCCCATGAGCGATGAGCGTTATCAAACGGCGGTGGACACCGTGCGTTCCCAATATTATTATACCAAAAAGTATGCTCTAAACCGAGATCGCTATATGGACCATACGGCCAATCTGCGCGCCATACGCGGTGCCATCGAAGACATGCAAAAAGGCGAAAGCGCCATGGCCAAGACCGAATATAACGAGGCTGAAACCTATTTTAAATCAGCCTTGAAGCAGGCGCCTGACGATTATGCCGGACTTGTGATGATGGCCAAATGCCAGTTGGCCTTGAAAAACTTCGCCGAAGCCAAAAAGTATGCCCAACGAGCCAAAGAAGTCTATCCGCAAGAGGGACAAGCGTACCATCTTTCCGGATTTGCCAAAATTCATTTAAAGGATTTCGATTCAGCCTATCAAGAATTTACGCATTATGATAAATTGCTGCCGGGCAACCCCAACACCCTATTTTTTAAAGGCTATGCCTTGGATGGCATGCAGCGTATCAAGGAAGCTGCCGGTGAATACTACCAATATCTTCAAAACGTCAATCAGGGCGAACAGGCCCAGCATGCCTACCGGCGATTGATAGAATGGGGTTATATTAAGCCGCCCCCAAAAAAATAGCCGGGCTCGCTTGCCAAGCATCGTGTCGTTTCACCGGATACCAAATCCTAAGTTGAGGGTAGGTAAATACATAACCGTGGATAATCTTCCAAACGCATTATCAACCGACGCTTGTCACAAATGGGAAGCCTTCCGTGCCGCTTCAAAAACCCTAAACATCCCGATTCCCGAGCCCCCAGGGTTTTTAACAGAACTCAAAAGCGTTTTTGCCTTCAGCGATTTTGTTGCCAGGCACTGTACCCGCAACCCGGAAATATTGGCCAACCTGTTAAAAAGTACCGACCTGTTCAAACAATATCAACCGATCGCTTACCGCGCGAAACTCGAGCAAGCCCTGGCCGGCCTGGCCGGCGGGGAAGACGATACGGTGTTATCCAATATTCTTCGACGGACACGACTGCGCGAAATGCTCCGAATTGCCTGGCGCGACCTGTCCGGCCGGGCTGATCTCTTTGAAACCATGGCCGACCTTTCCGCCTTGGCCGATACTTGTATCGCTCAGGCGCTGTCTATCCTTTACAACCGAATGTGCGCAGAATACGGCGTTCCCGTCGGAACCGGCGGTTCACAGCAGCACCTTGTGGTTCTGGCCATGGGCAAACTGGGCGGCCGGGAGTTGAACTTTTCCTCGGACATCGATTTGATTTTTACCTATCCGCAAACCGGAGAAACCCAGGGTCGGCCAAAATCAATCAGCAATGAAGAATTTTTCGTCCGCCTCTGCCGACGCTTGATCAATGTTATCGGTGCAACAACTTCTGATGGAATCGTTTTCAGGGTCGATATGCGCCTGCGGCCCTTTGGTGAAAGCGGACCGATAGTGATTAGTTTTGATGCCATAGAGTCGTATTTACAACTGCATGGACGTGAATGGGAGCGCTACGCCTGGATTAAAGCCAGGGTTGTGGCCGGTGATAAAAACTCCGGAAACCATTTGCTTGAAAGGCTTAAACCTTTTGTTTATCGCAAGTATTTGGACTTCGGCGTTTTTGAATCCTTAAGGGATATGAAACAAAAGATCTCTATCGAAGTAAAACGCAAAGGAATGGAAAGCGACATCAAGCTCGGTCCCGGCGGCATCCGCGAAATTGAATTTTTCGGCCAGATATTTCAACTCATACGTGGCGGTGTAACACCGGTTCTCCAGGAACGAACAATCCTAAAGGTATTAAAGATTCTTGCCCGGGAAAATTATATCACCCAAACCGTATGTGATGAGCTTACAAAGGCTTATGAGTTTTTGCGAAACACGGAACACCGCCTCCAGGAGTTTTCGGATCATCAGACGCACAAGCTCCCGGTCACCGACTTGGGTAAAGAACGCCTTGCCGCATCTCTGGGATTTCAAACCTGGGAATCTTATGCAGACTTTTTAAAGCGCCACCGGCAAACCGTACATCATCATTTTAACAACCTGCTGCAACCGCAAGATCCGGCTGAAGAACGGAGTCAAGACCAAAAAACCGAAAATGAATTAAAAGCGCTAGGGATGGGACTGCTGGAAGCGGAAGCCGGGCTTACGCTTTTATCCGAAATCGGTTTTGACAAACCTGATGAAGTGCTCCGGATTATAGAACACCTGCGTCACGATCCGGCGACCCGCGCACTTACCAGCGATGGAAGAAATCGCCTCGACAAACTGATGCCGCTCATCTTGAGATTAACTGGCACCGCCGAACAACCACTTCCGGTTCTGATCCGAATCATAGACTTGATTAAAGCCATCGAGCAACGCACCTGTTATCTGGCACTCCTTTTGGAAAATCCAACCGCTCTGGTTCATCTGCTCAAACTGGCTGCGACCAGCCCCTGGATCATCTCATTTTTGGCCCGCCATCCGGTCCTGCTGGACGAATTGCTCGATCCCCGCACCTTATATGCACCACCTCAACGCCAGGAACTCGAAAGCGAGGTGCGCAAACGTCTGGATCAGACGCTTCCTAATGATCTCGAACAGCAAATCCAGGAATTGTGCATCTTCAAACAGACCAACATGTTGCGTGTGGCAAGCGCGGATGTCACCGGCGCGCTGTCTTTGATGAAAACCAGTGACCATTTGACCGATATTGCCGAAACAGTTTTAAATCAAGTCCTGGATTTGGCGTGGAACCACCTGGTGAACAAACATGGTAAACCGGAATGCCTTCTGGACAAAAAGCGATACGACCGGGGATTTGCCGTTATCGCCTATGGAAAACTCGGTGGGATAGAACTCGGATACGACAGTGATCTGGACCTGGTTTTCCTCCATGCCGGAACCAAAGGACAGACCCGAAGCGCTATACGTCCTATAGACAACCCCCAATTTTTCGCCCGTCTGGGACAGAGAGTCATTCATATTTTAACCGCTCGAACCCAGGCCGGCATGCTCTATGAAACCGACATGCGGCTGCGGCCCAGTGGAAGTTCCGGCATTCTGGTCAGTCACATTGAAGCCTTCGGGGATTACCAGTTAAACAAGGCCTGGACCTGGGAACATCAAGCCCTGGTTCGGGCACGACCCATAAGCGGTGATGCACACCTGGCCAAACATTTTGAACATATCCGCAAAAGGGTCCTCGCCAGGCCCCGCATCAAAAACAAGTTACAGGAACAAGTGGTAAGCATGCGCGAACGGATGCGTAAAGAACATTTACACGCCGAACCGGGAGTCTTCGATCTCAAGCAGGATGCAGGCGGAATAGTCGATATCGAATTTTTAGTTCAGTATCTGGTCCTCTTAAGATCCCATGAGTACAGTGAGCTTTTGCGATGGACCGACAACGTCCGTATTCTTGAATCGCTGATGGAAACCCGTATTTTAGAAGATCATACGGCCCACCTTCTCAGGGAAGCCTATCTGGTTTACCGTCAGGCAGTTCACAGGCTCAGTCTTCAGGAAAAGCCCTCCAAAGTCCCGGCCGACCAATTCCGGGACTTGCGGAAAAACGTAAAAAAAATCTGGCGGGCGTTTTTGGGTAGCTTCAATTAGGTTTAAATATTTTGATTTACTATTGACACTGCAAAGATTATTTTTATACATTTAA
>Ga0180007_10005794_pt1 | contig 12308 bp, 7 predicted proteins | sample MM_PC_MetaG_FD_121122 | JGI IMG/M metagenome (GOLD analysis project Ga0180007, IMG submission 121122) | Groundwater microbial communities from the Aspo Hard Rock Laboratory (HRL) deep subsurface site, Sweden - MM_PC_MetaG | ecosystem: Environmental > Aquatic > Deep subsurface > Groundwater...
ATAGCTCTTACGATTACGGTGGTGAGTTCATATCTGGAAATTCAGTTCGGATGCAAAGCGTTGACCATGCTATCGTTTACAACAAAGGTGGGTACAATTTTGAGTGGGATGGTACGAACAAAAAAATCAAGGTGTTTAAGTCTGCTCCTCCGATAGTATGGGAGGAAAGGCATACCGCCACATCATCGAACACGAGCTTTCAGCTTGACTATCCGGCAGCCTATATTTTTGCGGTTGTTCATGCTGGGGGAACCGCCTATCCGCTTACTTATTCTGGCATAACGAATATAGGTACAAATCAATCTTGCCTGTCTGCACCCATCCAGGACGGGGTTAGGACTGGTCTTAGCGTTTATGCGACATCCGGGGATTTTCTTGTCTCCTATGCGACACAGGCATGGAAGGACATTTATGACCTTCTGGTGCAGAATGAACGTGTAGACCTTGACGGAAATACTACAGTTGCGATGAGTGGGGCTACCCTTGAAGCAGGTTCGACCGTCTTTGCTATACAATCCATGAAACTTGACGGTGCGGAAACTAACCTTTATCCGGTCGATTGGGCCGATACCCCTGCAAGCGGTGAGATAGGCGTTGATTTTGGGGATAGCGGTGTGACAGCTTCGCAGTTTAATGTCAATGGGTCTCAGAATAATCTTCAGATGTATATTACCTACCTGAAGCATCCGACAGGCGGGGCGAGTTCAGGCCCGAGTAAAAATGCAAGCTGGATTGTAGATCGGTACATTCAGGATGAGGATGCCACAAGCGGGTCATCGCTTCATCAGCTTGATAGACCGTTGCTTTTGTGGTGTATAGGGGGCCATGTGTTGTTCAACGGTGATCCGCCTCATGTGATTGTTGCAGAAGATCAAGCAGATGGATATTTTATTAACAATTTTGCTCATACCCCGAACGTAAATTCAGCATCTTCAAGTGTTAGTGAAGTCAATACTTTTTGGGGTTGGAGAGGAAGCGGTGTTAGTGTCTTTTCAGATACTGCCCAACAGTCTTATGATATGCAAAGATGGGCGAATGTAGATGAAGCAAACGGGACCGACCTTACCCATGCGACCTACCTTTTCGGGCATCCGTGGGAGATCCCAGGTCTTGAGCCATTGGAAGTTACAAATGGAACCGACTTGTCTGACTTAACAGGAGTAAAGGTTATTTTCATAGGCCGTTAAGTTTAGGGTCTTCTTTAAACATCATAAGGGGGCCTAAAAATGAACCAGGCCGAAATAACCGAATTAACCAGGCGGGGGATCAGGGAACCGAGACCTTTAAAGTATTCCGACACAGACATCGAAAATATTACTTTAGAAGGCGTCTCTGTAGTCGGAATGAAGATCAAGGAGAATGATCCCTCGTACTATAATGCTAGGAAGAGTTTGTCTTCCAATACCCATGTTTTCAGTAAACCGTCCGATTGCCTGACGATTCTGAGAATATGGGACATGAAGACCAATGCCGCAACAATCACGGGCGCTGCCGATAACGGAAGTGGCGGCATCAGGATTACTTCGGCAAGTCATGGGTTTGACGATGATGACATTGTTCTTGTCCATGATGTGGGCGGAACGACTGAAGCCGATGGAACTTGGAAGGTCGAAAACTCTGCCACAAACACCTTTGATCTTGTGGGATCAACTTTTTCCAATACCTATACGTCTGGCGGCAAGGTCTATGAGGACGTAACATACCCTTACAAGATTGAAAAAAAGAACCTCCGGGAAGCGACCCTTGACGACGAGAGAGGATGGTATCCTCGGGAGGACAAGATTGTCGTTGACGATAAGGATTTTACATACGACATCATTATTGATTATGAGAAAGCGCCTTCTGCAATAACCGACATACCTGCCGAATACCACATGGCTCTTGTGGCCTTCAACGTGATCAACCTCCTCGTTGTTCCACGACAGGACGACCCTTCTTTTCACGATTTAGCGGCCTCCCATGCCTTCTATACTCAACTTTTCAAACTGATTGAATCCCGCATTGACGAGAGCTTCAGGGTGTCGAGCGAGCCTGAAGACATTGCGGAGGGAATCAATTTTGAGGATTTCCTGTGAAAAATAACTTTGTTAGGTTCATTATTGGGTTGTTGTTTTTAGCGATTGCATCTCCGCTGTTTGCCGCGTCTCAACAGACATCGGGGGTGACGGCGCAGGCGGTTATCGATCGGGTGAGATGGGAATACCTGAACGAATCTACGGCCTCTTTTTGGGATAGCGACGCGAGTATTCTAAATATCCTCAACAGGGGTGTTCTGAACATTGCTGCTTTAACGAAGTGCATGGAAACGGTTGAAAAGGTCGTTCTTCAGACGGGCATTACCGAATATGCCATATCGACAAATTATATCAGCGTCGAGAAGGCCATCTACAGCGGTGCAACGGTATCGGCCAGACCGAACCCATACAAAGGGTTGAAAAGAGTAGACATAAAGGATCTTGCCCAGAAAGAAGACGTGGGGGAGCCTACCTACTATTATATTTGGAACGACTATCTAGGGATAGATACATTCCCATCAAGCTCTATTACGGGATACCAAGTATATGTCTACATGATTGAAAGACCCACAGAACTTGATTTGAGTGGGGTGAGCTTGATTCCGACCCCTGCTATCTATGACCATGCCCTTGAGCTTTTCATTGCAGGGCAGGCTTTCAAAAAACAGCGGCAATACGATAGGTCACAAACATTCATGACGGAATATCTTGGTGAAATAGCGTTCTGGAAAGAATATCTTGATAGGGTTCGGAATGTCAAAGAAACGCCTTAAAATAGCCGTTTTAGCGGGATTGGTTTTAATTTTAGCTGTTGTTTTATCCTATGGTCAACAGACACAACAGCCCGCCCATAATCCGTCCCTCTTTATGGAGAAGACCTATAACGTCTATCTTCTCTTCAATGGTAAGTGGCTACCCGATATCGAGCCGGAACTGATAGGGCCGAACAATTTCAAGACCCTTCAGAACATGGGTTACCGGGATGAAGGCATAAAAGGGGTGCAGGGTTACTCGAAAATCAACACGACATCTCTTGGTATCCAACACACCGGGGCTACAACTTTTAGGAACGGCTTTCACTTCAAGAAGGACTCCCCACAGGAATCCCATGTCGTCATTCAGACCTACAATAATGACGGTACGGGGTCTTCACTGTTTCAGAACGAGACCGCTATACCGCTTCAGGGCAATTTCCCTGACAGTGGTGTGAGCCTGTATATAGAGAATACTGAAGCTGGATTGGGTCGTTTTTCTTATGCGCCGGATAATAGTGTTGCCTATGCGAACGGCAAGGAAGTCTTGATCTGGTCCGGGAACGAAATGCGGGTAGGAGATTTTTTTGTAACAGAAAGCGAAGTCACAAACATACCAATAAATCCTAAGAATTACACTGAAGCCATAAATAATAAATCCGATACCGAAGTGGCGATATTGGGCGGTGCCGATAATTATACGAAGCTTCTCCTCCATTTTGATGGTGTTAATGGAAGCCAGACCTTTACCGATAATAACTCGGGTTCAACAACAACCCATATCTTTACCATTACGCCCAATGCAGGCGTAACGCAAGCGACCATCAGCACGACACAACACAAATTCGGATCAGCATCAGGGAAATTCTACAAAGATGGAACTTCAGGATGTTCGATCTATAACTCTCTGGGAGACGGAGTCTCATCAGGGCACGTTGATTTTGATTTTAGAGACCCCAAAACAGGCGGGGCAACAAATTTCACAATAGATGCCTGGGTGTGGAACTCGGCAGGTGCTAAAAACCATTTCCCTATTTGTGGTCAATACAAAGATATCAACAATTATTGGGGATTTTATGTAACGCTTGATTATACAAGCCCCGCGGTCGATGGAGAGCTTAGATATGTTGTCGTTACCTCGGGTGTTACGACAATTGAGGTAAAAGGGACATGGAATCCGACAGCCCTTATATGGCAGCATGTTGCGGTATCTCGCGAAGGGAATAATTTTTATATATTTGCCGATGGAAGTAAAGTGGGAGAAACGCTAGGCGAAGCCGATGTTCCTCCGCATTATGATCGCAAGTTTACGATTGGAACGATCCGGGATGTCACATCTGATGATAAGTCGGGTTTAACCCCTTATGCCGAATGGGATTACTTTGACGGATGGATTGATGAGTTTAGAATTTCAAAGGGCATAGCTCGGTGGACTGCAAACTTCACGCCTCCATCGGTTGCCTACCATGATACCCAAGCGGCATATTTTACCATTGGCTCCACAAGGCCGCTTAGTGGCATGTCGGTCTATCTTAAAGATACTAATGCGACTATCGGAACATTAACAGGAAAAGAATGGAACGGTGCAAGCTGGACATCTTTAAATAATTTAACCGATAATACAAATGGATTTCAACATGGAGATACGGTTGAATGGAATAGCACGATAAATACCTCTGAATCTCGTTATCTGAATAATAATGTTTTGTATTATTATCAATTTCAGCTTTCCAGCATTGAAGGAACAATCAGTATCTATCATTTAACATTGAAATCACCAATTCAGCCTATTAAGGACTTGTGGGACCAAATATACAGAACACCAATAGGGTTTCATGTCAAAACATCGGCGGGTGTCAGCGACTTTACCCTTGAGGTTAATCAGGACAGTAGCGATCTATATCCGATTGGCGCTGAGATGGGAGGAATTGGAAGTACCGATTCAACCGTAATGATATTTGACGATAGATTGATGGGCGTCAAGTTCGATATGCTCAACATGAATTCAACTGCGATATCCTCTGGTGTCTCTATCTATTATGGGGATGGTGATGGATTTAAATCGGTAAGCAACCAATTTGACTTAACGGATTTAAGCGGGACTCCATTGGCTCAATCTGATGTTGTGTCATGGCAGCCCGTCGAACAGGGTCAAGAGTTTCAATTAGCGACTTACGGTAAAAAGGGATATGTCTATAAATTCGTGTGGAACGGCACGTTAGGCACTGCCGCAACGCCTGATTCCGTCATCATTGATAGGGTGTACGGCATAACAGCACCGATACAGGTCTATGCACCTACCTTCCCGGCCTTCTATAAAAACCGTTTGATGCTCTGCGGGTTCCCGGACCAGAACCAGGGACACCGTGTAGACTTCAGCATAAAGGATGCGCCCACTGTTTTTAACGGGTTCGATTCAAGCGATGGGGTAAACAATTCGCTTTACTTTGGCAGCGGCAAAGATTTAACGGCGGCCATGCCGATCTATAACCGCTTTGGTTCCACGATAGATACTTACCTTTTAGCGTTGAACGATTCCGAGACCTTCCTGCTTGCCGGAGATTCAACGGACCCGGAAGACAGCGATTATTTTCAAATCCATACCATCCGGGAAGACGTCGGATGCCCTGCGCCACTGAGCCTTGCCAAAGGCTATATTGCCGTAACGTCTGAGTTGGGGGAAGTATACCGCAATGTTGTCTTCTGGTTGTCTGCCACAGGACCAGTAGCCTTTGATGGGGCGGTCATTACGACCCTTCACGGCATAGACAACTATTTCAATCGGCAACATTCAAACTTTGTCGGTGAATCTAATATCAAAAATGCAAGGGGATATTACGACCAGACAAATGAGGAATACAACCTTATCGTTGGGTCTTACTGGTTCGTGTACGATCTCAAGAGAGAAAGGTGGTACACAAAAAGTCCTTCTGGTAGTGCAGGATTACCTCAAAGTGCCTTTACCGTCACGGACACGAACGGAATACCGTACACCTATGGAGGGTTCTCTGACGGATTCCTGAGAAGGCTTGACAACGGAACCACATGGGACGGGTCTGCCATAACTCAGATTGCCGAAACAGGAGACTTCTATCTGGACAATGATGCTTGGCACGAGACACTTTTGACCGGGATGAAGCTATCCTATAAGGTTTTGACCGAGGCGGTAACGGCGGGCGTAACGCTTTACAAGGACGCCGATACTGCGGGAACCTCAATATGGTCAGTCCCCTTGAACGTTGGGTCCTATGGGTCTAATCGGTATAACACAAGATTGAACCATACTTCCTGGCTGTATAGGCTGGCTTTTTGGGCAGAGCCAAGCGGAACCACGGAAGGATTTCAGCCTTTGGGGTTTGGGTATCAATACCAGGTCGAGCGTGAGGATCAATAATGACAGCACCATATTTAGGGTTTTTGAGTAGCCCGGACTATCAGAAAAGGATAGCAAAACTGAAGAAAAACGAACGTGCCATCCTCTCAACGTTGCTTGTGGATACGGACGAGGCAGAGAGAGAGATGAAGCGGCAATTGACGTTGATGGAGTTGGGTCAGCAGAGAGAGGAAGCCGAAAAGGGCCTGGGCCTGAAAGAGAAGGGGATAACGACCAAATATGAGTTAGGAAAGGAAAGCCTCGCTGTAAAGGAGCGAATGACGCAGGCGGGTCTTGCCCAGAGGGGAGAACTTGAGCGACAGGGGATGACGACCCGGGAGGACATCACGAGGCAACGGATAGGGTCTGAGGTAGGCCTGAGAGAGCAGGAACTTGAGTACGAGGCAGGCCAATTGCCTTGGCTGATGGGCATAGGGGTGGGTCAGGTGGCGGCAGGGGGGTACTTGGGATACAAAAAGATGCAACAGGATGAGGAACTGTCTAAAAGATACAGTGATTTATTGAAATATTATGGAGGTAAACCATAATGCCTCAAGTCGGATCGGGCGGGTTACTGGCCTATGGCGGCCAATATAGCTTAACGGGGAAAAAACAAAAATCCCCATACGCTGGCATCACGCAGGCATCATACCTGCCACAGCTTCTTGCTCTCAGGGAAGCGGAAGAGCAAAAGAAACAGAACATCGTCAATACCGTTGCGGACCTGAATAACTATCAGAAATTGATAGAGGAAAAACAGACGGCCATTGACGACCTCAACAGCAGGGTATTGAGTCAACAGACATCTCAATTCCAATCCGTGATTGATGAGGGGCAAGCGTTGGCGGAAGAAAGAACGATGGCGCCTGTAGCTTCTATACCGATGGATTTAACGAAAGGCGGGGTTGAACCGCCTGGAACCGGCGCAGTGGCAAGAAGGGAAGCGGCACTTCAGGAGAGATCAGAATATTTGGGAAGGGCGACAACCCCAAATCAAGAAGAATCCCGGCAGGCTCAGCTTGGTCAACTGACGGCGGCAGAAAGCAGCGCGTTTAAGGCTGTCCCCGGTCTTGCTTCGGTCATGCCGGTGGCTGGTCCAATTCAGTTAGCGTTAGCTCAAAAACAGAGAGAACCCATACAGAGTTTAATCGCTTTAGATAAGGCGACATTAACGAGAGCCGGGGAAACGGGCATTACAGGAACAGCAGCAGGCGGATTTACGGCAGCTTACGGGACGTATTCCTTCGGTGAGGAAGGAAGAGGTACAACGCCGAGGGGAATAACGGGAATTGGGGCAAGTGGAGGTCTTGGGGCCAGGGGGAGAGGGGTTTCAGTAGGTGGCGGAAGAGGTTTCGGTGTAGGTCCGGGGGTATAAAAAATGGCACAGATAGGGTCAGGAATATTAGATTACGGGCAGCAATACAGTTTGACGGGGAAGAAAAAGAAGCCTCAATACGCCGACATCATCAGGACGCAGGCGGCCTATCTTCCTCAGCTTTACGCTGCCAAAGAGCAACGGGAGTTCAAAGAAAAAGAGCTTGGCCTTGCAGAGCGGGAATTGACGCAAACCGGAGAACTTGAAAGAGAACGCCTTGCCCAGCTTGAAGGGTTGAGTAAACAGGAGATGGACCTTGAACGGCAGTTGGCCGAGGAGCGCATGGCACTGGATAAAAAGCTGGCCGAGTACGAAACAAAAAGCAGGGAGGGCATCGCACAGAAGGGTATGGCCCAGGAAAAGAAACAGGCCAAGATAGCCAACATCATCGGTGGTGCTCAGGTAGCGGCAACGGTTATCAGCGGGGTCTCCAGTTGCTGTTTCATCTTTATTGCATCCCATGGATACCTGCATCCCATCGTCAGGCAATACCGGGATATCAAGATGAATGCCCGGAATCGGAGAGGTTATTACTGGCTTGCCGACAGGTTGGTCCCGATGATGGCAAAGAGTAAGTTCATGAGCAAGTTGGTCGAATACCTGATGGTGAAGCCAATGACCTGTTACGGTAAATATTATTTCGGGCTGAACAGGATAGGGGCTATGTTTGCGGGCCTGACAAAGTTCTGGCTGATTGCCTACACGGTCTTGGGAATGAGGCCGCCATACCGAAGAAAAGGGACTAACGAGGTGGTTTAAGAGATGGCTAACCAAATTGCACCGGCATTGAGGGGACTATCTGAAACGCTTTACCGGGGATTTGCCGACATTGGGGAAAGCAAACGGAAGGCTTCTGAGCTCGGCCTGCTTGAAGCGAAAACCCGCTACGACATAGAGCAGGGGATACCGGCAAGAAAGTTGGCCGAACTGAGACTCGGCCAGGCACAGAGGCAGGAAGAGGAACTGACAACACCATTTAAGGTTCCTGAGTATCTACAGAACTTTGGCATGAATACGGGTCAAAAGATTTGGGCTTCTAAAATGGTGCCAAAAATCGGTAGTATTTTCGGAGCAGAGTATAACCCTGGAAGTGGTACGTTTGTCAAAAAAGACGGCACGGAAGTCACGAATGAGGATTTCAAGCGAAATTATCAGGCTATTCAAGGAATGATCGCCACGAATACCGATGGCACAAAGATGCTTCAGGACGAGATTGCGGCGGGTAACCAGGAGGCTTACGCCGTATTACAGGAGGCCCAAAAGAACCCTTTGAGTTATCTGAATTATCAACTCAACAACAAGCTGGCCGCCTTGCATTATGCGGAAGGGTTGAACATCCCGCCTGAAGCATTGACCCAAATGATAAAGGGTGTTGAGTATACCAGAAACCAAATTGCGAAACAAACCTTGAGCGAGAAGGAAGAGAAACAACTGGAGAAACTTGACCTGGAACTTGCGGAAATGAAAAAACCGGAGGATGTTAAAGAAGTACCCGGCTATGGTTTATTGAAATTTAAAGGTGGGGTTCCTGTCAAGCAAATTGCAAAACCCACAAAAGAAGAAAAACCCAAGTTAGACAAAATAGAAAAGCCGGACAAGGAAGGAAATGTTTACACGATTGATAGAGAATATCGAGACGGAACATGGGTTGTAATAGGCAAGACAATTAAAAAATCCAATATGGATCTACCAAAAGCCAACGCCCTAATTGTTAAACTGAATAAGGATAAAATAAACATATTAGATGAAAAACGACCACAGATATTCGTAAATATGATTGAGAATCTCAATCTTGCAACACCCGTATCTGAAAAGGGTGATTTAGAAGAGATGAAAAAGGCTGCTATTGCAGAGATAGATATGCAGATAGCGGCAATAGAGGGTTGGAGACAAAAAGCCGGATTTGTTAAGGAGACGGCGGCACCTAAAGAGGTGATGAAACCTGGAGAGTCCTGGAAAGATTATGTCGATTGATACTTGGCAGCAAGACCCTGAATTTCAGGCCTTAGATCCTTCCAGGAAGGCAAGGGTGTACCTTAACTATTTTGACCAAAGGATGGCAGACGAAGAGTTTTCCTTGTTGCCCTCTGAACAACAACGGAAAATCAAGATTAATTTCCTTCACGCCAAAGGAGTTGACTTAGGCCAGGGAGAAATAGGCGAAGTCGAGACCCCGGGAGAACCCGCAGAGGTTCCGCAGTACCCCGGAGGGTATCAGCAATTCGGGGGGACTGAAGAAAAACCTTCTGACGTATATGAAGGGTTAATAAAGCCAACCGCCAAGGCCATTCCAAGGGTTGTCGGGTCTGTTGCAGGCGGGTTAGCACTTTTACCAGGTGCGGGTATTAGGGCAGGCATAGAGTTGTTGCCAACTGTTTCCACGGACCCAAATAAAGCAATTGATTGGGGAAGTATCGAAAAAAGCGGTGAAATCTTTAATGAAATAATGAGTGTGCCAGGAAGACTCATTACAACGGAAGAAGAGGCCAAGGCAGTTGAAAACCTTGGTCTTGCAATGAAGCCGATTGAAATGGCCGGAGAAGGATGGAGATTAATAGGAAAAGCAACCGATGAGGGATTACAAAAATTAGGTCTTGAGCCAACATACATTGAACCTCTGTTGGCAACTTATGGGGAAGCGGCGGCGGTATTTGCGATTCCTGAAGTTGTCAGGAAAATAAAATCATCTAATGTATTCAGACGAATGACTATGCCTGAACGCTCTTTGGTTACTCAACAGGTAGCCAAATGGTATAGAGACGGTATATCTGAAGCCGAACTATTAAGAAGATTAGGTCCGGAGAGTGAACTCTGGAAGCGTGCAGCGGAAGTTAGGGCAAAAGGGGAGATTGTAGAGGACATCCTTACCGATCAACCCGTAGCAGCGGAAAAGTTTCAATCACGACCCGTTGAAGAGATGATAGAAATCCGTGATCGTGTTGTCAGGCAACGCCCCGAGATTGAGGACGACCTGAACAAGATTATTATCGAGAAGACGGCAGAGAAGCCGTTAACGCCTGAGCCTGTTGTTCCTGAAATGCCAAAGGTGGAGCCTGAGATAACGGAAGCAGCGCCTGAAGCCCCCCCTGCCGTCAAGGTCGAGGAGAAGCCGGTAAAAGAAAGCATAGAAAGAAAAGTAATCAAGTACAACCGCGCAAAAGCAAACCGGTTTATCAAGAGCTTGCCTGCTTATCTCGAAGTGGAATTGACGGGTTCAGTTGAAAAAAGAGGACTTAGTAAAAAAGACATTGATTTCAATGTTTTTGTTGATTCAATGGATGATGCTGAAAAGCATGTAGATATTTTAGTCCAAAGGCTTAAAGAATCTGATTATATCCCCCATGCGGATATTTTCATTAAAAAGCCAGGTTTTGCTGAAGAAAACTTCTACTCCATTACAAAAGATCCAGAAGCGAATAAAATTGTTGTTCAAAAAAATCCAATGGATGGCAGCGGAATATATGACGTTGTAAATGAAATTTCAATTGTCGAGGAGAAGCCGGTAACGCCGAAAAAGCCGACAAAAGACATCTTCGAGGAAGAGCGATGGGAAGCCATGGCCATCCGGTTAGGTGACGGGACTATCAAGACGGGACCGACACACCCACAGATTTGGGGGGAATTAACGGTTGAGCAACAAAACAGTGTTGATTTAAAGGCAGGCGATGGCGACTTAGTTTTATCGACAAAAGGTCGCTTGTTGCCCAGGGAGGAGGCTAATTTCCTTACACGCGATGAGCAGGGCCGTCCAATTGGTGAGGATGAGGTTGACGCTACTGAGTTGATTGGCAAGCGAGTTGTCGAGGAGAAAATTAAACCTGAAAAAATAAAATTACCTAAAATTCCTGGATTTAAACCTGGATTGAAAATCAATCGCATTCTAAATCCGCAAAATTTAGCGAAAACTACATTGGATTTGGTAAATATTGCAGATGGGCAAACAATTCAATTTGGTGATATCCAATGGGTAAAAAGTGCAGGGAAATGGGAATCTGAAACAGGTGAGGGACCATTAGGCTCACAATTATTAGCACAAAAAATATTTGATGAAACGAAACCCCCCGCTCCCGAGGCCCTGGCGAAGATGGAGAAGCCCGCTGCGCCCCCCGCAGAGGCTGAAGGGGAGAAGGTCGTTCTTGCCCCCGATACCCGGCAAGGTCGTAAAGAAAACAAAATCCTCAAAACTATGGATGGAACCCTTTACGAAAGTTCCAAGGAAACCCATACAACTGCCATCATAGAGTTAGATCTTGATCCGGACAATGTTATAGACACCGGGATAAGGAACGAAAAAGGCGAAATAGAGTGGGCTGGCTACGGAAAGAAAAAGGAACCCTATTTCTATAAAGGCGAAGGATACAAGGTCGTCCAAGCCAAAGAGACCACTAAGGCCGGGATTCCCCTCAAGGATGCCGGCACCAAATGGCGAATGGAGATCGACCCCGAAACGAAGGAAGACCTCCAGGGCATTTTAGACGAAAATATGCACAGGGCTGAAGGTGCCCAACAGATAAAGACGACCGATTATGACGGTACAGTAAGGTGGACCGGGTTTTCATCGGCACGACCCGACTTCATGGTCGATAAATATACCCCGGACGATGTTGCAAAGGCCATCACGAAGGCTATCAATGATGAGATTTTGGGTATCAAGGAATCAAGAATCGTTGAGGATGCCATTGACTGGCTCAACAGAATAAAGTACGATATGGAAGTTGCGGAGTTACGAGATGAAGACATTAACAAGGCAGGAGAGATTGGAGAGGCTGAAAAAGAAGCGGATAGGTCTTTTG
>Ga0180007_10005796_pt1 | contig 12307 bp, 11 predicted proteins | sample MM_PC_MetaG_FD_121122 | JGI IMG/M metagenome (GOLD analysis project Ga0180007, IMG submission 121122) | Groundwater microbial communities from the Aspo Hard Rock Laboratory (HRL) deep subsurface site, Sweden - MM_PC_MetaG | ecosystem: Environmental > Aquatic > Deep subsurface > Groundwater...
CTTCGGAAAAACCTTGATTCATCACTTCTTCCAAGGTTTTCCCTACAAAACCATGATATGTGTTTCCATGGATACACACCATTGGTCTGTAGTAAAGTCCGTCAATTTTTCTTAATTCTGTTTTCATCTTTCCCTCCTTCCCGGCTAGGCCGGTGGTTAAATATAAATCCCCTCATTATTTTGCTCTATACTTTATGCAGTCAAGATTTGTGCCAAGTCGATAAAAAATAACAAAAAAGTTTGTAAATGTACGATATCACAGGCAATAAAAATTATCAGGAGATAAGAGCGGATACGCCAAAACAAGCCAAAAACGTACAAAAAACTGTAGAAAACTCAGGACATTGGATTTTATGAGGATAAAGTGCTAAAATCATCACTAATATCAAAATAGGCTAAATCCAAAAAATTGGACTCTGCCCAGGCCGGAAATAACAAAATTGTAATAAGTCACCTACAAAATTGTAACAAGTTGGTAAGTCGCGGAAATTAAAGAAAATAAAAATTACAATTTTGTAAGAAATATATTGACAAACAATTACGGAGGTGGTATGTAATAGACGTAGATATTATCATAGTATGGTTTCCCGCGTGCCCGGCGCGAAATCCGGGCAAACTTCATATCAGGGAGCGCGACCCATAAATAGACGGAGCACACGAGATGATATATCCTCTGCACCCACAATATCCCCAAGCCCGCATCCTATCCTAGGAAAATAATTATGCAACGTAAAAAAATAGACTGGGAAGCGATTGAACGAGAATATCGAGCAGGTTCCCTGTCTGTTTCCGAAATAGCTAAGCAAAACGGGATATCTCACCAGGCTATATTTCAAAAAGCCAAAAAGCTCGGATGGAAAAGAGACCTGTCAAAAGATGTTCGCAAAAGGATTAACCAGAAATTAATTGCGGATTCGGTTGCAACCTGCAACGCAAGCGACGAGGAAATTGCGGAAGCGGCAGCAGACAGAGGGGCACAACTTGTTAAGCTCCACCGCAAGGACATTGCAAATCTGCAAGCGGAGGAACAAAAAATATTAAAAGAATTAGGGGACACGCCGAAAAAGTTATGGATCGGTCAATATCAGGGCCAGGTTGTCAAAGAGGAGGTTGGCATTCCCGTTACCGAACGGGCCTCGGCGTTGCAAGCGCTCGCGCAGGTGCAACATAAACGGATTGCATTAGAGCGCCAGGCGTACAATCTGGACGAGGGTAATCCGGGCGATCCGATTGAAAAAATTGTGCTCGAATTTGTTGCGGCTAAAAACGAGGGTAGCGAATGATAATCGCAGCCCAGTTCCCCGGAAAACTGAGATTTTTATTCCGGCCAGCGCGATACAAGGTCGCCCGGGGCGGTCGCGGGTCTGCAAAATCCTGGAGTTTTGCAAGGGCGTTACTCCTGATGGGAGCCGAGCGCAAACTGCGGATTTTATGCGTGAGAGAGGTCCAACTTTCAATCAAACAATCGGTACATAAACTGCTGAAAGACCAAATCGACTTGCTCGGATTGAGTTCCGAATACCAAGTACTCGAAACAGAAATCAGGGGCAGGAATGGCACCGAATTTACTTTTACCGGCCTGTCAACGCTGACGGTTGACACGATAAAGAGTTTTGAAGGTCATGATTATTGTTGGGTAGAAGAAGGACAGACCATTTCACAACAATCCTGGAGAATTTTGATACCTACGATCCGCAAGGACGGTTCGGAAATATGGATATCATACAATCCCGCTTTGGAATCCGACGAAACACACCAGCGATTTACGGTAAATCCTCCGCCGGATTGCGTCAATGTTGAAATAAATTGGCGCGACAACCCGTTTTTTAATGACGTTTTGGACAGGGAGCGCCGACATTGTTTAGCCTATGACCCCGACAATTATGATAATATTTGGGAGGGTAAATGTAAACCGGCGGTCGAAGGCGCGATTTATTTCAAAGAGATTCGGGCGATTGAGGCTGAAGGGCGAATCCGGAGCGTACCGTATGACCCGATGTTGAGGGTTCATTTGGTTTATGATCTGGGGTGGGACGACAGCCTGGGGGTGTCATTGGTACAGCGCATGGCGTCCGAAATCCGGGTGATTGAATATATTGAGGTGTCTCACACTAAACTCGATGTGCTGTCAAACGAGATAAAATCAAGGGGTTATAACTGGGGAAGGGTTTGGTTGCCGCATGACGGGTTTGCCGGGAGTCTCAATTCGGGTGGTAAAAGCACGTACGATATTTTAAAAGCCCTGGGGTGGGATTGCGCGAGTCGGGAGGAAATCGTTGAGACGAACGTTGAGGAAGGTATCAGGTATACTCGGCTGCAATTGCGACGGTTTTATTTTGACAAAGACAAGACCTACGCGACAGAAAAACCAAAATCCGGCAATCCTGATTTAAAGCACACAGACCGGTCACACCGACTCATTGAGAGTGCAAAAAGGTATCGTCGGCACATAAACCGTCAAACAGAAGCAGCCATGACGCCGGTAAAAGACGATAACACTCACGGCGCTGATAATATTAGATACATCGCCCTGAACTCCGACAAAATGCACAACTCCACTATTGGTGCATATACCCCAACCCGAACCGTGAGGGCAAGACGCGCATGAAGAAAATAACCAAGGACGAACTTTTAAAAAAGGCCAATTCGTGGGTTTGGGAATCGCAATGGGCAGCCCGTGAGTGGAGGGCTGAATCGTGGCGCGACTATGAAATGTACGATGGCGGAGAAGCCCAATGGAGTCAAGAGGACTACGCTAAGGCTCAGGAGGCCGGGATAGACCCGATTACGATCAACCGGACATTCCCGACCTGCAACATGCTGATGGGGTCGCAGGCCGTCAACCGGTTTGAGGTCATCGCAAAAGGCAGAACGCAAAAAGACGGAGAAATATCCCAGGTTGTAACCGAGGGAATCAAGTTTGTAATGGATCAGTACGACGGGGAATTTCTGATATCTCAAGCGTTTTCGAATGCGATTATCCCCGGTTTCGGGTGTTTGTCTCCTGGGTTAAACCCGGACCCGCGGTACGAAAAATTATCAATCAAGCAAAAACCCTGGACGGAAGTATGGTGGGACCCGTTTTCAAGCCCGTGGTGGCACCCGCAGAGAACCCGATATGTGTATCATCACCCGTGGGTTGACCTGGAAGATTTTAAATCCATATTTCCGGAAAAAGCCAAGGATATCGACGACGCGTATAATGAAATAAGCGGGGAGCACCGGGAACACGGCTATTCGACGCTGATGGACGAAGCCCAGCAGATCGAGGAAAAGATAAGAAGCCTCTCCGGATCGGATTGGGTTGATACACAGCGAAAGCGTATCAGGCCGGTTGAAATGTGGTACCCGGTCAACGAATTGTGCCTGTTCGCCCTGTATCCTGATGGCCGGTGTTACGAGATTAAACAAAACATGGGTCCTCATGCGGCATATCAGGCTATTGTTGGAAGCCAACAGGTCTTAAAGGCTATCGTCAAGAAAATGCGGGTTTTGACGTTTTTTGGGGAAAACCTGGTCTTACAGGACGACCCGACACCTCACGGACACGATCAATACCCGCTCGTCCCGTTTGTTGGATACATCGACAGGTATGGGATGCCCTACGGGGTTCCGAGGCAGATTAGAGGACAGAACGAAGAAACGAATAAGCGCCGGTCAATGTATCTTGCCATGCTTCAGAAACGAAGGGTCACTGCCGAGAAAGGGGTTGTCCCGAACGGCGATAAGGACGCTTTGGATGCCCTCTATGAAGAAGCGAATAAACTCGACGGGTTTATGGTGATCGAAGACGGAAAGATGGACGGATTTAAAATTGAAGAGCTTTCACATCTGTCAGATTTTCAAATGAGGCTGATGCAACAGTCTGAAATGGAGATCAGGGAAATCTCAGGGGCCAACTCATCAGCCCTTGGCTATGACCAGGCCAGTCAATCAGGTGTCGCAAAACAACTGGATATTCAAAGATCTAACGTCACCACCGCGACCCTGTTTGATAATCTCAGACGGTCAATGAAAATACTGGGAGATCAGACCATATCAAACATTCAGTCATACTGGACATACGAAAAAGTTTTAAGAGTAACCGACCGCCTGACCGGGGCCGAAAGGTTTGTTAAGGTAAATGAGGTTTTGGACGGCGGTATCGAGGTTAAAAACAACATCACCCAGGGTAAGTTTGATTGTGTGGTTTCAGAGTCCCCGGTTTCCGATACGGTAAGAGAAAAGAACATGGATCTACTCTATGCCGCCATTGAGAAGTCGCCACCGGAAGCCGTTCCTACACTACTGATGGCCGCATTTGAGATGTCGGACTTACCGAACAAGGAAATCCTGATTGAAAAGTTAAAGCCGGTAATGGGTATTGACCCGGAGGACGAAAGCACCAGCCCGGAAGAAGCAAAACAGAGAGTGCTTGAAGAATTACAGGCGCAGAAAGAGCAGCAGGCGCTTATAAGCCAAATTGAGCAGGAGGGGCTTAAGACCAAGCTACAGGAAGCCAAACTGAAAAATATCGAGTTAGAAGCCAAGATAAACAAACTACTGGTTGATACCCAAAAAGTCGTTGTTGATACCGAGATCGCGGCTGACCAGCACGATATTGATAAAGAAATGACCCACATTGACGCATTTGGAAAAGGTATTGACATGGCCCAAAAGGTTGCCGGCGGGAACGGCGGAAAACAACAGGCGGCCGGACATGCCTAAAGTCTTACTAATAGCCCTATACGATTTCTTCTCCCAAGGCGTCCGGGGTCTTCATGGGTTTCTGGATAAAAAGGGTTATGATGTCCACTCGATGTATTTTAAAAACACGACCTACACCGAGGGGTTGTATAGACCCGAAGAAATGGCCGCAGCTATCGGGAAGATTAAGGAAATCAGGCCCGATTACGTTGCCATAGCGGTAAGGTCGCCCATATTTCAGGTGTTCGTTGATTTTTGCGATCATATTCGGATGCACATTCCAAAAGCAAAGATCATCGCCGGCGGAGCTCATGCGACGGCTGACCCAAAAAGCTGCCTGAAACACGCCGATTATGTCGTTGTTGGTGATGGTGAATATCTGATGTTGGATATATTGGGCGGGACTATGCCGGAAACAGCTTTATCCCCGGCCCCGTTTGACGACCTGGACACCCTGCCGTTTCAGCACTACGGCGGGAATACATACATGCTTTCGACCCCGGCCGGTGACGGTGCCAAGCGGTCCGTATATACATCAAGGGGTTGCTTTTTTGCCTGTTCGTACTGCCAGGAGTCAATTTTAAGACGCAAGCCGGTCCGCAAGTCGGTGAAATATTTCAAAGAGGAAGTCAAGTTTTTCATGAAGACCTTTCCGCAGGCGCGAATATTCACCATATCCGACTCGGTTTTCACATACGACACCGATTGGCTGGAAGAATTTGCCAAAGAGTTTAGCGAGTTCGGAAACGCGGGGTTTCGTTTCTGGTGCTCCACCCACGCGAACCTGCTTAATGATGATAAGATCGACATGCTTAAACGGGCCGGGGTTGATGCTATCAGGATCGGGGTTCAGAGCGCAAATGAGCATATCCGCAAGGACATTTTCAACAGGAGCGAATCGCTACAGGATGTTTTAAACGTGGCATACAAGATCCATTCGCGCAACATTGTGGGGCATTACGATTTTATTATTGAAAACCCCTACGACACCACCGAGTCATTACGGGACACCCGGAATTTTATAAGAAAGCTGCCCCAATCGGCCATAACAAACAAATTTGAGATGCGCTACTGGCCGGGGACAAAATTAACGGACATGGCCCTAAAGGATGGACATATTAACCCGGAAGATGTTTCCGGACAGTTTATGCGGTTCGGAAACTGGACTTACACTTATCAGGTGATTGGATAATGGACAGAACCTCAGAGGCACAATTCGAGCGAAAAGCGGAAAAGATGCTGGCCGGACACCGCCAAGCACCCAACGGAAGGAACGTATTCGCTTTTAAAATGCGATACCTTGACGACAAGACCTACAAGGAAAAGTTTGACGATACATTCCCAGGGGCTCCCGGGTCGAAGGAATGGTTTGATAGGAAGTTTGGGGGAAATAATTGAAATTCGCATTGATCGGCGCAGCCGGCTATATCGCACCAAAGCACATCCAGGCAATCAGGGACGTCGGCGGGGATCTGGTTGCGGCCCTTGACCCGCACGATTCGGTTGGACGATTGGATCAATACTTTCCCGAATGTCAGTACTTCAGGGAAACCGAGAGGTTTGACCGCTGGCTTTCAAAGAACCCGGTGGATTATGTGTCGATATGTTCCCCGAACTATCTGCATGATGCTCATGCCCTGCTGGCGCTGCGGTCCGGGGCTGATGTGATTTGTGAAAAACCACTGGTCTGCCACGAAAGGAACCTTGATAACCTATCGGATTGGGAACTGAAAACGGATAAAAAGGTAAACGTGGTGCTTCAATGCCGGCTTCACCCGGAAGCGATCCGAGCAAAGAATCAGTTTTCAGAAGGTGTTTACGCCCTGAAGGTCGATTATCGGACGCCGAGGGGGGCATGGTACGCTCAGTCGTGGAAGGGCGACGTTGAAAAGTCCGGTGGGCTGACAACGAACATCGGAATTCACCTGTTTGACCTGTCAATATGGCTGTTTGGGCCTTGGATTCAGTGGCAGGTTGACACAATGACACAAGACGAGGCTGCCGGGTCGCTGATGCTGGACAGGGCCGAGATGAACTGGAACCTATCATTAAAGCAGGGTGTTCCTAAAAGGGTGTTTAGGGTCAACGATATTGATATTGACCTGACCAACGGGTTTCAGGAGCTTCACACAGAAACATACAGACGGGTTTTGGACGGCAACGGGTTCGGGATTGAAGATATCCGACCGGCGACAAGGATTGTGGAGGCGATAAGAGATGCCTGTAATTAACACAGAAGGTTTTGAGGGCTGTCATTATCACCACATGGACCTGATTAACCTTTATGAGTGCGAGATCGGGGAGGGGACAAAGATCGGCACATTTGTTGAGATCGGAAGGGGGGTTAAGATCGGAAGGAATTGTAAAATTCAATCGTTTGCGTTCATACCGGAAGGGGTTGTTATCGGAGATAACGTTTTTATCGGGCCTCATGTGGTTTTCTGTAATGTCAAATTCCCCATGACCGGAGAAAAATATCAGGCAACGGTTGTAATGGATGGGGCGAAAATCGGGGCCGGAGCGGTGATTCTTCCCGGTATTACAATCGGAGAAGACGCTGTTGTCGGGGCCGGAGCGGTTGTTACCAAGAGTGTTGGTTCGTGGGAAACGGTAGTTGGGAACCCGGCCAGGGTTCAGGGTGAAGATTAATGAAAGTATCGGCCTGTTTAATGGTTAAAAATGAATCTGAAACGCTCCCGCGATGCCTTGAATCTATCAAGTGGGTTGATGAAATCATTATTGTTGACACCGGGTCAACAGACAATACGATTGAAATAGCCAAATCATACAAGGCAAAAGTGTACGAGCATCCGTGGGAGAATGATTTTAGTAAGCATCGAAACCAGTCAATCGGTTATGCAACCGGAGACTGGATACTAATTATCGATGCCGACGAAGAAATTGAGGAAAAGATTGACCCGAAAGAGTTCAAGTCAAGACTAAAGATGGTCCATTTAACCATATCGGCCCTGGTTGTGACCGTTTCCGAGGTCAGCGATAAACGCAAGACGACGTCTTGGTTGGGAATGCGGTTCTTTCGGAGGGCAAGCGGAATCCATTATAAGAATGCGGTTCACAACAAAGCGATATTTGGAGGCGGGTGCGCGGCAACCGATATCCACTTTATCCATTACGGTTATTCGCTTGATCCTGTAAAGATGGCGGCAAAGCGCAAGCGAACCGAAACCCTGTTAAAAGAACGCCTGGCCATGGACGAAACCGACTTTATCGCTATGTACTACCTGGTTCAACTCTATATCGGAGAGAAGGATTATGACAAAGCCGAAGAATACGGGCTGAAATTTTTCAATTCGGTGTCAATTCTTCCGACAGACTTTCAATACTTAGGGGTCATGTATTTTTATACGGGCTGGATATATCTTCACAAGAGGGACGGCAGCAAGGCTTATGCCTGGACAAAAAAAGGGCTAGAATTTTTTCCTGACGATCTAGACCTTAATTATCAGATGGCCCGCATCGGATGGGAAAGCATGAACGAAGAACTTCTTAAAACCCATTCGGATAAATATTTTAAGTTTTTGCCAAAGATTAGGAATCGGGGCAGGGCGCTGGATTCAGAAACTTTCATTAACGCCGTAAACCCGGATGATTGGTTTAACCGGACGGTTTACACGGTCGATATTTCTGCCGAAATTGCCATGAGAAAATACTTGGAGGCCGCTTGATAAAAGGAAATAAATTCGTTGTCACTGGTGGCGCAGGGTTTATCGGTTCGCATATCTGCGAAGAACTCGTCAAACAAGGCAAGGAAGTTGTCTGCCTCGACAACGATATCAAAAAAAACGTTATCAAGGGTGTGACCTTAAAGCGGTGCGATACGTCTTACAACCCGATGACAAAGACCTTTAAGGGGTCTGATGTCATATTTCATAACGCAGCATCCAAGTTCACTGTTTGTATGAATAATCCTTATCGTGACTTGGTTGTAAATGCCTACGGATCGTTTAAGGTGTTCAGGGCTGCCGAAAAAGTAGGGGCTAAGGTAGTTCATGCCTCCACTGGGTCGGTTTACGGTGACTGTGACAGACAAACAGAGGATAATACCTATGCCCCGAAGTCATATTATGGAGTGTCAAAGCTCGCCGGAGAGCAATATTTACGGTGCTTTCCTGGACTTAAATGGGTTGGGCTCCGCTATTTTCACGTTTACGGCCCTCGACAAGACGACGCTCCTGATAGGGGTGGGGTTATCCCCGTTTTCATTCGGCATCTGCTTCGAGGCGAACCGATTACGGTATACGGCGACGGAGAACAGGTGAGATCGTTCACTTATGTCAAGGATGTTGTCAGGGTGAACCTGGTGGCCGCTGCTTTAGACGGGATGAATGGACAATACTATAACGTAGCCTCCGGGATAAAGGTTTCGCTAAATACGCTCATAGACGTACTTGCATCGATCCTGGGCGTAACCCAGAAGGTGGAATACAAGCCAGAAAGGCCCGGAGATATTAAAAGCTTTGACGTTGACAACACAAAAATAACCAAACTCATGGTTGAACCGTGGACAAATTTCAGGGACGGATTAAAAGAAACGGTTGAATATTATGCCAATTCGTAAACACGAACCCCTATCAGAAGAAGAAATGAATTGGATCAGCCCGCAGAATACCATCTGTGAAACGATACGGGGTATTTATTATTCAACCCAAGATCCGGGTATCCGGTTAAAGTGCCGTGAGGCTACGGCTATGGCAAAGGCCATGACTAAAAAACTCACGGAATACAAACGAAACTGGCAATCAGGGTTCTTTGACGATAACGATAATTATCCGATCAATAAAAACCGAAAGCCGATTGACGTTCTCTTTCTCTGTTGGGATGACAATGCCAATACCGGTTATCGGTTTTGGATGTGCGCGAAATATTTAGGGTTAAACGCGGTGATGTTTAAGGGCAAACAACATGATTTTGGGTATCCGGCCCAGGCACCACTACACCCCAGCCTGTCGAGCCTCCCGATATGCGCGGCCCCTGTTACGGTGATGGCACCAGGGCTGGAATCTTTAATAAATAATTCTCACGTTATACACATGATCGCCTCAACCTACCCCATGGCGGCGGTGAATTGGGCGAAAAAGAACGTAGTGGTTCAACATGGCGGTACGGTTTACCGGCAGAACCCAGGTGCGTGTAACAGCCTATTCAATCAGTTCGCCAAAAAGACGGTCATTCAGTGCCCGGACCTGATGGGGTTGGGTGCGGTGAATGAAAAATGGATTTATTACCCGGTGGACACGGTAAATATCAAACCCGACTTCAGGAAGAAGGGTGAAAAGATTATCGTCGGTCACTTTCCGAGCAATCCTATTGTCAAGGGAACGGCAGAAATTGAAATGGTGATAAGGCGGCTGATCACAGAAGGGTTTCCGGTTGAGTATGTTGGATCGACAAAAAGGGTATTGTGGTTGGAAAATCTTCAGCGCATGGCTCAATGCGATATTATTATCGAGGGATGCAACGCCTATCAGGGCGACAAGGTGTATGGAGAATGGGGCAATACCGCTCTTGAAGCGTCCGCCCTGGGGTGTGCGGTCATCACTCATTGTCTGAGTAAGGATAAATATGAAAAAGAATTTGGTGAACTTGGCCCGATAATTGCGAACAATCCGGGGGAACTTAAAAGCGTTCTGTTGAAAACACACGATTGGACATTTCAAAAGAAACGATGCCGAAAATGGGTTATAAATAATCATTCAATACCAGCCACGGCAAACAGACTTTGGGACTTGGTGTATAAGGACTTTTTTTGACAAAAACCGAGCTTTTTCGTTTACCGGGTACGACAACCCGGGAATTGACCGACACCTCCGGTCGTAAAATAAAGCGGTGGGCCAAAACGGCCAACGTCAACCCGATACGATAACCGGGAAAGGAGAAACAACATGAGCAAAGAAGCAGCAAAAGCGGAAGACAAAGGCACAGTGAAAAACCCCGAAACCGAACTTAAGGGAGCGGAGGTTCGAGACAACATCGAAACTCACAACGAAGGTGTAACCTTTGAACCCCTGTTTGGAAACGAGGCTGTAACCGACTACCAACTGAAAGGCGAAGACGATCCCGGAGAAAAAACGGCTGACCCGGAGCCGAAAGACGACGACGCCAAAAAGAAATCCAAGGAAGCAGAAGAAAAAAAGACGGACGAACAAAAAGAGGCGGAATTAAAAAGCGACCCCGATGCCAAAGAGAAAGCAAATGCCGACGCCAAAGCAAAGGAAGAAGCCGAAAAGGGGAAAGACGGAAAACCTGAACTACCGAAGGAAATAGTCGAGAACCTATCGAAAAAGGAAGAGCATATTGCCGGGTTGACGACAGCGGTAAAGCAGGAGCGTGACCTTGTAAAGCGGTTGCGGCATGAAAATCAGCGGTTATTTGCTGAAAACCAAACCCTGAAGTCCCCGAAAGCGTCTGCCGACAAGGAAGCGGAAAAGTTCAAGGAATTTAAGGTTCTGTCAGACGAGGAATACGAATCTCTCTTGGACGAAGACCCGGACGGAGCTGCCAAATACCTGTATCGGTATAACAAATACCGAGATTGGCAGGATGGTATTCATAAAAGGCAGTTGTCCGAACACCAGGCCCAGTCCGCAGAGCGCGAGATTGTGGGTTATGGGTTGCAGGAGCTTGAAAGGGTTCTTCCTGGGATTACGCAGGGCAGGAGCGATTTAGCAGGAAAGCTAACGGAATTTGCCGTTCAAGCCGGGGTTGATACGAACGTTTTAGCGGTTTTGTCTGATCCTAGAACAAAGATAGTCACAATAGATGGTGAAAATCTTCTGATGGGAGACGGTGCCGCCCAATTCGTCCAACTTATTAAATCGTCCTACGAAAAGGTTTCCAATGTGCCGGACGTAAAAGTTCTCCGCACCGAAATTGAAGCAGAATTGCGGCCTAAAATAGAGGCCGAAGTTCAAAAGAAATTGATTGATAAACTCAAAAAAGATCCCTCTGGCGATTTTCGCTCGCTTGACCAACTGGCCGGAAGCGGCAGCAAGGATGTGAAACCGGTAACGGGTGCAATTTCAGAACAGGCATACGCCAACATGAGCGAGGCCGAACAACGGGCAGCGTTAGGCGGGTAATAAATTAATGCTGGGGGAGAAAGGAATATAAAGTTATGGCAGCAACAGAATTTGCCCTAAATGACGGACTTGCCGTACAGCGTTGGTCCGCATCGCTGGCGGTGGAGGCGGAAAAACTTCAGTATTTCCGCAAGTTCATGGGAACTACCCCAGACAATTTAATCATTGTCAAAACCGAACTTGGAAAAAAGGCCGGCGAAAAAATCACATTTGGCCTTCGCATGAAGCTCGAAGGTGATGGTATCGAAGGCGACAACATCATCGAGGGGACCAGTGCGGAAACCGCCCTAGACTTCTACAACGATTATGTTTTTGTAGACCAGAGACGAAAGGGAACCAAGAGCAAGGGTAAAATGTCCGAACAGCGAGTCCCCTACAACATGCGGAAAGAGGGCCGGGACGCCCTAGCGATCTGGTGGGCGGAAGATTACGACGAACAGATTATGATGTATTTGGCTGGGCACAGGGGCGCTGATACAAGTTTTCATACTCCTCTGGGATACACCGGACGGGCGAGCAAC
>Ga0180007_10005797_pt1 | contig 12305 bp, 11 predicted proteins | sample MM_PC_MetaG_FD_121122 | JGI IMG/M metagenome (GOLD analysis project Ga0180007, IMG submission 121122) | Groundwater microbial communities from the Aspo Hard Rock Laboratory (HRL) deep subsurface site, Sweden - MM_PC_MetaG | ecosystem: Environmental > Aquatic > Deep subsurface > Groundwater...
AAAAGATTCATTTTTATTGTTGAATATTTAATTTTTTAGCGGTTGTGGTGAAATTGGTAGACACGCTATCTTCAGAGGGTAGTACTTCAATGTGTGTGGGTTCGAGTCCCATCAACCGCACCATATAAGAACCATAGGATTGATACAATAAATCAATCCTTTTTTTGCGCTATATAGGGCCTTATGGAGGATAAACCACCCCATGTTAACTACCAAAACGCATCAAAAAAGTCGATGAATTTATGTAAGTGAATGAGTTTCTACACGATTTCCAGCAGAAGGCATTCCGATTTTTAAAATTATTCACAATTCAGGTACCGGATTCAAAATTTGACTTGCTTACCAGCCTCTTATAATGATATACTTTGTATGTATATGATTTCAGTTTTAAATACTGATTAAAATTCAACTTATCCGCTTAATAGTATCATTACACTGTAGAGTGGATTTATATGGAGGTGGAAGTCTTGAATGAATCTATCGAAGCAATTTTCAAAACCCAACATCCTGATGGCTACTGGGGAGAACGAGAACGGTTTTACACGGACAAATACAAAGGAACAGTCTGGAACGTCCTGATTCTTGCCGAACTTGGCGCAGATCCGACTGATCCTCGTGTCAGACGAGCTTGTGAGTTTCTTCTGGATCATTCATATGAATCGGAATCGGGCGGTTTTTCGGTCTCCTACAGTGTGAAATACAAATCAGGATTACCGAGTCAAGTCATTCCCTGTTTGACTGGAAATATGGTATTTGCGATGATTCGATTTGGCTATATGGATGACCCGCGAATTCAAAAAGCGATAGATTGGATTATCCGCTATCAACGTACCGACGATGGTGTTTTCACGGATGTCATGGATCCCAAGTATGCCAATAATGTAGCGTGTTTTTCCACACACACCTGTTTCATGGGTGTTGTGAAATCGTTGAAGGCACTTGCTGAAATTCCAGTACATCGCCGAACCCAAGAAGTCAATCGTAAAATCGAGGAACTGTCGGAGTTTTTGCTGATACATCATATTTACAAAAAAAGTCACGATCTCAAAACTATCGCCAAACCAGGTTGGACGAAATTCGGATTTCCGCTGATGTATCAGACCGATGTACTGGAGATTGTTGATATATTTCGTCAACTGGAGATTCGTGATGAACGCTTGAGGGATGCCTTGGATTTGATTCAATCCAAGGAGACTATAGAAGGATGGCAGTTGGAATCGACAATGAATGGCAAGATGTTGATTGATATCGGTCAGAAGATGAGGCCGTGCGAGTATTTAACACGAAGAGCACAAAACGTGCTAAAGTATTATCGGCAAGCATAACTAAAGACGCTTGAGGTGTCTTTTTGTCTTGGCATAAGATTGAATTGGTATGGAATTTGAACAGTGTGGCTTAAAATATATGCATACAAAAAGCAAGGAAAATCTCAATCACCATATAGGAGAGTGTCAATTTTGAAGTCAAGGTGCCAACTAATCTTATTAGGTGTGCTAATTCGTATCAAAATAGGTAATGCAAACCATATAAGAAGCATAGGTTTGATACATAGGCAAATTGACAATTTGCTTATGTATCAGGCCCTTTCTTGCAGAAATGGACATTTTCACCTATCTGCTAATTTTCATTTATCTTGTTGTAAAGCTTTTGTATAGCTCTTCGCACAACTCGACGCAATTGGTGTTTGTAAATATATATATCACTTAACGTATATCTTAACTAAACATTGTTCATACTAAAACACAAAAATTGGAATTTTCGAAATTTCAGCTTTTTTATGAACGAATCTGATAAAAAATTTCTAATGGAAAATTCATTGACCTATTTAATTTACCTGAAAACTACTATATAATAAAAGCAATTGATGGCATAAGATAATCGGTTAGTTGGATGAAGAGCAAGTCATAGAGAAGAGGGTTTATAATGCGGACAGAAAAAGAAATGTTTGATTTGATTCTAAACGTTGCCAAGAATGATGAGCGCATAAGAGCTGTCTACATGAATGGTTCCAGAGCCAATCCAAACGTCAGCAAGGATATATTTCAGGATTATGATATTGTATTCTTGGTGACAGAAACCAAATCGTTTTTGAATGATAAGAACTGGATAATAGTTTTTGGTAAACCTGCCATTATTCAAGAGCCGGACAGAAAAGAATCTGAAACCCACTACACATGGCTTATGCTTTTTAAAGACAGAAACCGCATAGATTTACATATCCGGACAAAAGAGTATGCGCTTAAAGAGTATACAAGAGATTCGCTAACTGTCCTGATTATAGATAAAGATAATTGTCTTCCAGGAATTCCTCCAACAAATGATTCAGACTATTACGTTAAAAAACCTGAAGAATCTCAATATAAAAGTCGTTGTAATGATTTCTGGTGGTGTCTCCAAAATGTTGCAAAAGGTATTGCACGTGATCAACTCCCATATGCTATGTGGATGTATAATGTGGTAGTCAGAGAAAATATGACTAAATTGATTGATTGGTATATTGGCATAAATACTAATTTTTCGGTCTCAGTTGGGATGAGTGGAAAGTATTATAAGAAGTATTTACCCAAAAACATCTATTCTCTATTTCTAAAAACCTATTCTGGTAGTGATTATAACGATTTGTGGACAGCAATATTTAATGCCTGCGAGCTGTTTAGAAGCATAGCACCATCTGTTGGTAATCATTTTGGATTTACTTACAATCAAGACGAAGATACAAATATAATGGAGTATTTGAACTGGGTAAAGCTTCATGTAAAAATTAGTGAGGGTGAGTAAATTTTGATAAGGGTGTAATTGTATCAAAATAGGTCATATAACACAATTGGTTTGGTACATAAGTATCAAGCCTTTTTTGACGCTTAGAGGCGATATGTCCTAAATAATAGTGATAGTGTAGGAATTTTTCACATTTTATATTTTAAGATTGACAAATGAAATAAAAATGTTATTATATTGGTGTGCGATATAAAGAGACACGATATAGTTTGAATATATGTCACAACTAGATACAATACTATAACAATATAAAGAAAGGAATTACTCAAACCATCATTACAGTATTGAGTATACAAGGTGTATTATGAAAAATGGGATTAAGAGATTCTCACCCTTAACTGAAGCAACTTACTACATATTATTATCATTATCAACTCCACTCCATGGTTATGGAGTTATTAAGAATGTTGAAGAAATTAGTAACGGAAGATTAATTTTAGCTGCAGGAACGCTATATGGAGCACTTAGCGCACTTCTAGACAACAAACTTATAATCAGTGTTGGGGAGGACGAAATCAACAAACGAAGAAAAACATATAAAATGACTGACTTAGGTCGCGAACTTATTTACTATGAAATCAAAAGAATGCAGGAAATGGTTACTAACGGTATTCGTGACATTGGAGGAGAATTATGAAAAAATCTATGATAAGATGGTTTTATCCTTGGAAGATTGATAAAGAAAAAGAATTTTTAGAGAAGCAATCTCTAGATGGATATCGTTTGGTAAAAGTTGCTTTTGGTAGATACATTTTTGAGAAGGATATACCTCAAAAGTTAATTTATCAAATGGATTTTAGGGGTCTAGGTGGCAAGATTTCGGAAGCAGAATATATGCAAATATATGAAGATGCAGGGTGGAAACTAATCTCAAAAGCAAATGGATGGTATTACTTCTGTCAAGAATATGCTGAAAAACTTGACTTAACGATTTTCAACGATAACGATTCCAAAAGCAGGGTTTACCTAAGATTAATTAGCTTTTTGTTGCTTACTGGATTTCCTCTATACTTTAGTATGATATTTATTTTACCAAGAATAGATCATTTAAATTATTACTTTCTAATATTAGTGATAATGTCCGTTATCACAGTGCTGCACCTAGTGGCTATTTTGAGGTTGTTGAATATGTACAAAAAAGTCAGAAGTCATATTCACGAGTAGTTTGCAGAATCCATTGAAATTTGAGAATCAATTCATATATTAAATGATTAGGGAGGTTATTATGAACAGTTGTAAGATAACAGTGCTTAAAAAAATGTATAACTCTGATTTAGCAAAGGAGTATACTCAAAGCAACGCATTAATTTGCGATGCATTTGAAGAAGGTCAAGAGTTTATTGTGGAAAATATGGTCAGACCACCAGATGACTTTTGTGCTTGGGCTTGGATTGATCTTCAAAGAACGATTCAAACACTTATTAGAGGTGGGAATTTTAGCGACACTGGTTGGATGAAAGAAGATAATGTTCTTATTGTGTCGTGTTCAGATGGGATAAGACCAGTAATTTTTAAAGTTGAGAGAATTATTAAATAAATATGTGATATTGAGGTGCGATGTGCAACAAGATTACTATATTAAACGAATACATGAACTTATTGAATTTGTAATGTCAAATGCTTTGACCTATCAGACATTTACAGGAGCATTTGTTTTTAAAAATAATGAGTTGGTATGTAAGGAAATGATCTCAGTGGAGAAAGACAATGATCCAATTGCTCATGCAGAGTTAAAAGCAATACAAAATGCTGTTAAAAAATATGGAATGAATCTTGAAGGATTTCAATTATATTCAACTCAGAAACCCTGTGTAATGTGTGCTTCTGCGATAGTCTGGGCAGGTATCAAAGAAGTGTTTACGGCATAAATACTAATCATCATTGGCAATACGAAGAAGAGATTCATGACTTTTTTAACAAAAATGGTGTTAAATGCGTTGTCCAATACTTGAAGAAGAGTGTAATCAAATCAATCAATTATTAATTGATGATGGTATATAAACAGAGAATCTCTATTCAATAAGCCAATTTATAGGGGTGTCTACTTTTATATTAACTGTATAGCTAGGTGCACAACTATATATGGGTGCTAAAAATCAGTAAGGGTGCGTAAATTCTGCTAGGGGTGCGTAATTGTATCAAAATAGGTCACACAACCAAAATTGTTTGAAATGACTCCAAAAAGTTGTAGAGAAGGTATAATAATGATACCTGATCTTAAACGAAGGAGTTTTTTTATTATGAGATTAACATTTGAAGACAGACTAAAGATGTGTACCTGAGTTATAAATCCTTTTCTGCTCAAAGACATTCCATTTGACGATTTCTCGAAACGCAGATAACGAACAAAGATTACATCGATCTAGTCTTTACATTTACTGTTCTGTAATATATAATATATTCAAATACGACTACATATGTAGTCAGAAAACAGGTGAAATCGATGGAACAAAAAGTAATTGAAATGATGGAAAAACATGGTCTCAGTGCTCTTTCTGGAGTGGCTGTCGTAGATTATAAGATTAAGGATCTGTTTCAATATGGTCAAGTTTCATTTTCTGATCAAACCACAATTACAGAAGCTACCATGTTTCAAGTTGCTTCACTTTCTAAATCCATTACTGCGACAGCGGTTATGAAACTTGTAGAAAGAAAGATTGTTGATTTGGATATCGATGTGAATGTATATTTAAGAAATTACGTTCTTGATCAACCAATCACACTTAGACAGTTACTATCACATACCGCTGGGGTAAATGTCGAAGGATTTAAGGGTTATTTGCGTAACAAGTACGTACCTTGTCTTTCAGAAGTAATCCAAGGAAAAGGAAATTCTTCGAAGATTAAAGTGACTTCAACTCCCGGATTAGCTTATCATTACTCTGGTGGAGGATACATCCTCATACAACAAATTCTGACTGAGGTCACGCATCAAAGTTTTCAAGATCTTATACAAATGTTGGTGTTTGATCCCTTGAACATGACAGAATCAACTCTTGACTCAAATAAGACAGGTGTTGTTGGATATTATAGGAAAGGTAAGAAAGTTCAGTTGAACTACCGCATGTATCCAGAATTGGCAGCTGCTGGCCTAGTGACAACTCCACGTGATTTAGCTAAATGGATGATTGAACTACAAAAATGCATGATTGGTAAAAGTTCATATTTATCTCAAGTAACTGTTGAAATGATGTTAACACCTGTTGCTAATGCAATGAAACAGGTCAAGATGTGTTTAGGAATCTTTCAAGCTACACCAATGGTCTATTTTCATCAAGGAGGAAATGCTGGTTTTACCAGTCGGTATATCATGACCAAAGAGGGATCAGGTTTGATACTCATGGGAAATTGTTCAACGGGTTCACTTGTTATGGATTATTTGGTAGATGAATTTGCTAAAGAAAGAAAATTAATAAAGTAAAAAAATATATTATAATGAAAATATCTATGGCTATAAAAAATTGAATAGAGGACAAATAAATGAATTCTGATGAAAAATTAAGAGGATTATATACTGTATGGTCTGAGATTAAACATTATTATCCCTATCAGGAAAAATTGGAGAAAATTGATTGGGAGCATTTAGTGGATCAATTCGTTGAACCCATTATGAATGCTCAAAATGTTCAAGATTATTATTTTGAATTGATGAAATTTATTTCATATGTTAATGATGGGCATACGACTATAATACCTCCATGGAGATATATTGTACCTGGATATTCAAAACCAGCCATTGAAGTAGAAATAAATGACAATATTTTTAGAATTATCCGTGTTGGTAATAATGAAGACCTAATACTAAATGATGTTCAAGTCAATGACCTCATTACTTTTGTTGATGATATAGAAGTATGTGAATATTTCAATAGCATCAATAGACTATATGCAAGAGGTTCAAAGCAGGCAAACGAAGTAATCAATGCTTACTATCTATTAAGTGGACCCAAAGAAAAGAATATCAAGCTTGGGGTTTTACGAGATTGCAAAGAAAGAAGTGTCAGTTTAAAGCGAGATTGCACTAGTAATGGACAATTTTTTATGGATTCAAAACTTGATGTGAATCCACCATATATAATTAGTGTTTCACAGGGGATATTAAATGTCGTTATTAAGATGTTTAATGATGAAAATCTCGTTAACGATTTTATTGCAGCATTAAAAGAAAACAAAATTACAGAAATTCATTTCGACTTACGAAATAGTCGAGGAGGAAGAGATGATTTAGCATATCATCTGATTGAACAAATTATCACAGAACCATTGAATGGTGTTAAATACAAATACCTAGTGAGCTCAAAAGCATTGAGCAATTGGGGAACTGCTGATGAATGGAAAATTTTTGATAGAATAATACAACCTCATAATACAACTAATTTTATAGGAAAAGTAACAGTATCTTTTGATGGTGGAACAGGTAGTACTGGAGAAGATTTTGTGATTGCATTAAGTAATAGACCAAATACTTTCTTTAATGGAACTCTAACAGCTGGAAGTGCTGGCAATCCATATTCGGTTGAATTACCTTATGGGGGACAATTACGAGTTTCAACCTTTATTGGGCTAGATTCAAAAGGTAATGAATATGTAGGAAAAGGATTCAATCCAAATAATAAGTAAATTGGCACCCAAAAGTTTATATATCGCATGATGAACTTTCTTTTGGTCAGTGAGAGTGAGTAGATTTTAACAGGGGAGCATAATTGTATCAAAATAAATCATACAACACATATTAATGTGAAATGACTCCGAAAAGTTGGAGAAAAGGTATAATAATGATTATGGAAGAGATAAAGAGCAAAAAAGGTGTTACTATAATTGAATTACTTGCCATTATAGTAATCATTGGTATTTTAGCTGCTATCGCTGTTACTATGATGTCAGGATTAATCGAAAGAACAAGAGTTAAGGCGGACTTAGCAAATGTACAAACACTTAATGAAGCGACATACTTTTATGTTGTTTTTAACGATGTCTCTGAACCTTATTTTGGTACATCAACAACAGATGAACAACGAATGCAAATACTTTATGATGAGGGTTATATTGACCAATTGATTACTGCTAAAGTTAAAGATGCTTCGATTTACTGGTCAGAAGTTGATCAAACATGGTTATATAGTTTAAATGCAATCGCAGAGGATACAACATCTGAATATATTTTTGAAAGTCTAGATATTACTGAATTTATTAAAACAGGAACTTGGGTAAGCAATCCAACCAATTTGTATAGTTCATATGGATTATTCTTTATTGAGAATCCTAGAAGTGAATATTCTGTTTTTGTATCTGCAAAATTGAATTCAGGAACAACTGGAGGGTTTGGAGTCTTTTTTGAAACAACACTTGCACCTGACAATAAAGATACAGGTTATGTCATTCAACTCGATAGAGGATATGTTAGAGGTACTGTATTAATTAGAGAAAGAACGAATGGTGTAGAAGGTAGCCCTATTTCATCTTATAAATTTGATTATACAAATAGTTTTATACCAGATAAGAATACAACAGAAGGTGCTCTATGGTGGTCAAGCACACATGAGATAGTACTTCAGGTTGAAATAGATCCTAATACCCCATTTACAAAAATTTTATCTGTGTGGATTGATGATCAATTACTTTTTGATGATTTTTCTTTTCATAGCGCTGTTAGCCCATCTAATAATTTTACAGGCACAAGATGTTGGTCAGTTGGCGTTGAATTTTACAGTATTTTGATCGAATAGTTTGTTTATGCTATGAAAAACAAATATTATTACAATTATCTTAAGTTTATAGCATATAAACACTAAAAATGTTAGAATAAAATAGTAATCATAAATTTCATCATAGAGGTTATTTATATGTGGATTTTTAGTGAAGGCATAGATCTTATAAGTAAATTAATGCAAAATATTGTTTTATTATTTGCATTAGTTTTTATCTATGCAGCAACAAACTTTAATCCTGGACAAAAAAAATTAACACATAAGATCTTTTTAGGTATTGTCATTGGTGGATTTGCTACACTCTTAATGATAAATCATTGGGAAGTTGAAACTGGTGCTATTTTTGATACGCGTTCAGCTCTCTTGGCTGTTTCTGGAGTCTTTTTTGGACCAATAACAACTCTTGTTGCTGTGGTTGTTGCCATCAGTTATCGTGTTTCACTTGGAGGAACTGGGATGTATCCAGGCGTAGCAACCATTGTTTCCACAGCAACCTTAGGACTATTATGGTTTCGTATCAGAAAATCATTTCCAAAGATGTCAATCGGTGTTGAATATTATCTACTTGGTTTAATAGCACATATTGTTACTTTGCTATGTTTCTTACTTTTTCCTTGGCCTATGGCTTTTGATATCATTATAAATTTAGCTATTCCATATTTAGTTTTATTTCCAGTTGTAACAATGCTTCTTGCACTTTCACTTCATAATCAAAAAGAAAGACTTTTATCAACAAAATTAATTAAAGATCAGCAAATGCTTTTACAATCTAGTTTAGACTCTACAAAAACAATGGAAATATTTGTTATCAATTTTAATTATCAATATTTAGCATTTAATAATTTCCATAAAAATAATATGAAGTATTACTACAATATCGACATCAATAAAGAAATGAATTACTTAGAATGTATAACAGATGAGAAAATGCGGACAAGAATCAAAACATATGTTGATGAAGCTTTGTCTGGTCAAACTGTCAAACGCGTAGTGGAAGTTGAAGTCAATAAAGATAAATATTTAGAAGAAATATATACACCAATTAAAGATGATGAAGGACGCATTACTGGAGTTACAATCTTTTCCGAAGATATCACTGAAAATTATAAACACGAACTATCTATCATGCATTTAAGTTACAGAGACTATTTAACAAATCTATACAATAGACGCTATTATACAGAAGAGCTTGCAAGATTAAATCAACCTAAATATCTTCCACTATCAATTATCATTGCAGATATTAATGGATTAAAGGTGATGAATGATGCTTTTGGTCATGGTAAAGGTGATCAACTATTGGTTAAAGTGGCAGATTTGTTAATCTCAACATTTAAAAATGATAATCGTGTAACACGCATTGGGGGAGATGAGTTTGTGATCTTGATGCCAAATACGACTAAAGAGTACGCACTCACATTAATCGAAGGTTTAAAGCAAGGCATGGAATCAGAAAAAATTATGGATATGGTTGTATCTGTTTCTTTTGGAGTAGCGACTAAGATGGATAATGAATTAATCGAAGATATTGTTAAAGCAGCTGAAGATGACATGTATACACATAAACTATTCGAAATTAGTTCTCATCGAAATGAAACAATTAAAACAATCATAAAAACCTTGCACGAAAAAAACCCAAGAGAAGAATTACATTCAGAAAGAGTTTCTGATATTTGCACTTCTTTAGGTAAAGCTTTAAATATGACACTAGATGAAATTAACCTATTGAAATTGATTAGTCAGTTGCATGATATAGGAAAGATTGCTATTGATGATGCAATCTTAAATAAACCAGGCAAATTGACAGATAAAGAATGGGAAAGTATTAAAAAACATCCAGAAATAGGATATAGAATATTATCCGCAACACCGGAATACTCAGAAATAGCACAAGATATACTATCTCATCATGAACGTTTTGATGGAAAAGGATACCCAAGAGGATTGATAGGTGATAATATTCCTTTACGAGCAAGAATCATTTCAATTGCAGATGCTTATGATGCTATGATTTCAGAAAGACCATACAGAAATCCCTTAACACATGAAGAAGCCATCAAAGAGATTAAAATAAATGCCGGATCACAATTCGATCCAGCACTCGTAGAAATATTTATTGGATTGTTTGAAAAATAGGAGGCTAGCCTTCTTTTTTTATTCCTCTTTTGATGCTTCAATTCTATTATCTTGACTCGATACATTGGATTTAGTATATTTGCTAACAAAAGTGCTAACCTTTTTTTCTGCAAATACAATATACCACATACAAGCATTAAATAAAATCATAAACATCATACCTGTTCCAAGGTCAACGCCATTTGGATTAAAGCCAACAAAAAATAAGATGAATCCCCATAGGATAGTTATGAATCCAACTGCTGAAGATAATTTAAAAATTAAATCAGCTACTTTTGTTTTCTTTGACAAAACCATGAATACGTATAATACAAGAAAAACAGCAATCGGTAAGGTGTAAAATACACCACCAACAAGACCAGCCATTGATACCCGTCCATTGTTAATATTAACACCTACGACAAAAGGCATAACTAGTCCTATTAAGAATAAGAAAATAAAACCAACTTTCAAGCAATGCATGATAAAATTCACTTTATCATATGACATTAATCTTTTAAATTCTGCTGACCAAGTATTCATTCCTATCTCCTTTTTATTCGTTACTATTAATTTTATATTAGCATAATCACGAATTGATTTGTACAATAAATTGTGTTTTTTAATGTTAAAATACATTGAAACCGCATTCATATAGTAATGTTCATATAAATCATGTATAATAAGAATAGTAAGAAGTCGGAGGCATTTATGAAAAGAAAAACTAAAATAATTTGTACTGTTGGACCTTCTATTGATACACCTGAAATGATTGAAAAAATGATAGATGCTGGCATGAATGTTGCCAGACTAAATTATTCTCATGCGGATCAAACAGAACATGGTAAAAGAATAGATATGATTCGTGCAGTAGCAAAAAAGAAAAATCGTTATATAGGTGTTATGGCTGACACGAAAGGACCTGAAATTAGAACTGGTCAATTTGAAAACGGCATAGCGACATATAAAAAAGGCGACAAAGTTGAAGTTCTCAAAGAACCAGTTCTTGGAACTAGAGAAAGATTTCATATTGATTGTCCAGAATTATTTGATGATATTCAAGTTGGTGATTTCCTTTTAATTGATGATGGGAAAATGAAACTTACCGTATTAGAAGCAACAAACGATAAGCTTTTATGTGAAATTAACAATTCTGGTAGCATCAGAACTAAAAAAGGTGTTAACGTACCTAACGTTAAACTTTCAATGCCTTTTGTTTCATCTAAAGATCGTGATGATATCATATTCTCAGCAAACAAAAATGTTGACATGATTGCTTTATCATTTGTTAGAAGAAAAGAAGACGTATTAGAAATTAGAGAAATACTAAAAGAAGCTGGAAAACCAAAAATAGAATTGATTGCTAAAATTGAAAATCAAGAAGGTGTTGATAATCTTGAATCAATCTTAGAAGTCAGTGATGGTGTTATGGTCGCAAGAGGAGATTTAGGCGTTGAAGTATCAACAGAACTTGTTCCTCTATATCAAAAGAGAATTATCAAGATTGCTAATGCGATGGGAAAACCAGTTATAACAGCAACACATATGCTTGAATCAATGGTGTATTCACCAAGACCAACTAGAGCAGAAGCATCAGACGTTGCGAATGCGATTTTAGATGGATCAGATGCGATTATGTTATCTGGAGAATCTGCAGCTGGAGAATATCCAGTCGAAGCAGTTTTAACAATGGATACGATTGCT
>Ga0180007_10005798_pt1 | contig 12303 bp, 11 predicted proteins | sample MM_PC_MetaG_FD_121122 | JGI IMG/M metagenome (GOLD analysis project Ga0180007, IMG submission 121122) | Groundwater microbial communities from the Aspo Hard Rock Laboratory (HRL) deep subsurface site, Sweden - MM_PC_MetaG | ecosystem: Environmental > Aquatic > Deep subsurface > Groundwater...
AGCCGTTTGAAGAAAAACAAAACTAGGATTTATTGTCCCAGTTTTGTCCACAGTTTTGTGTTGACGGCGATATAATTAGTTAGCTGATGTATTCCTTTTCTTTTGTTTTCTGATAAGAAAACTTGTTTTAAAAAATTTTCAAATTTCTTTTTCCGTTTGAGGGAGGGGGAAGAGGGGAAATGAAGGGGTGAATTCCCCCTCACTCAAACTCCTTATTAAATGTCGTCTCTTTCAGGGCGGTATTCTTTTATATTTTCAAGATCTACATATTCTCTGCCTGTCTCTCTTCTGGCATTATTATGTGCTTCCATTGATCCGTCTGGCTTAACATAGCAATAGGTTGCCTCGATGTCTGATTCTTCTCCAATTGTTAAATTTCCAAATAATACTTTTACACCACTTTGTTTATGTTTGAATGAAAATGTTTGTCCTTGCTCTTTATGTCTTCCTGACTGAAAAACAAATTCAAAATCGTCATTGTTTTTTACATCTTCAACGAGTCCCATAAAATCTACCCTATGTTCATCTGTCCATTGCAGTACCTTTTTACTTCCTGGAGTAGTTTCTTGATTTCGAGTAGGAACTTCAAAAAGATCAGAAAAATATACTATACCAACTCCCAAACTAGACATATTTTCAACAAATTCTTTAATATCATCAACCGAATCAATATATCCTTTGGCCAAGGTGGTTCTGGTTAATACTCGAATGCCTTTTTCTCTGATTTTCGGGATTAATTCGTTAAAGTCAACATCGCCCATCGCTTTGCCTGATATATCAGCTACTTCTTCTTGTGTTGATCCGGATATTGATAAATTGATATCTTCAACTCCCATTTCTGCTAATTTATCTAAAAAAGTTTGGGATGAATTTTCCGAAATGGGGGATAATAAATTTACTCCGTTTGAGTATATGGCGAGCAGTTCTAAATTAACACCCATATTTCCTTTTTTCTCGTTAATTATCCTCAAGGTGCCAAAAAGTTTTTCTGGGTCATCTGTTGGCTCTCCGCCTCCTGTTAAGATAATTTTTCGCCCACCTTGTTGAAAATATGTTTCAACATCCTTTTCAAACAATTTCAAAAACTGTTCTGCATTGGCTTCTTTGACAACAGGTCTGAATAATGGAGAACAGAATTTACATCTTCCATATTTGCATTTATTTGTTAATTCTACCTTCATTTCAACGCCTGTAAAATCACGGATACGTTCAGGTGTGGGTATGTTTTCAGGATTCTCAGGCGAATTGAATTTTTTTTCAGTCATATGAATGATTTATAATTAATTTAATAAACAAACTAATAATACAATTTTACAATTGATTCCGCAATTTCTTTTGCAGAAAATAATTTTTTTCTTTTTCCCTCTTTTACTAAATTTTCGTAGTACTCTACTCTTTCTTCGGTCATTGGCGTTATAGCAACATCTGGGCTCGCAATCGAAATTTTTATCCCTTTTTTAATCCAATAATCCTTATGATCATCAATGTACTTATTCAATAAACCTTTTGACATGCAATATTCCTCTAAAAAAGGATGATGCTTGCCAGCCCAAATTGAACTTGTAAAAATCATTTTACCCTTTTTATGCTCTTTGGCCATTTTTTGTCCGATTTTTTCTATAAGATATGTTGGGCAAAGATAATTAACTTTCATTGTCTTCTCCTTTTCCAAATTTGTTAGATTCTCTTTGTAAAATCTAACGCCCGCATTATATATAAAAATATTGGGTGTTCCAAATTCTTGTAATTTTAAATCAAGATTCCGCCATTCATCCTTATAATTTATGGAATTGAATTTTACAGTTTCTATTTTGCGATCGTTGTTTTCTGACAATAAAGAGTTTTTAAGCTCTTCCGCTTCTTTTTTGCTTTGATTATAAGTAAATAAAATTGAAACATCGTCTTTTTTTGCCAAAAGTTCAACTAAACAAGTTCCTATTCCCTTAATTGAAGGATTATTTTTGGATTTACTTCCTGCACCAATTATTAGTATGTTTGTCATAAATTTCCTAGTGTTATTGTATGCGTTTTCCCCTTATAAATAAATCGTTTTCGAAGCGTAGCGGAGAAAACACCTTCTATCCCCTTTAAAAATAAAGAAAAAGAAATTTGAAAATTTTTTAAAACAATTGGGCGATAGCCCAGAAAAGAAAAGGAATATTTCAGCTAACGTTTCCGAGTATGCGAAGTTGCGCCCATTGTTTCCAGTACAAATTTCACCTTATTACAGAGCTATTTTAGCACTTCAGACCTTCATTTTCAAGTAGCGCAATTTGGGTGGAGTGAAAGAGAAAAAGGTAAATAATTTCCGCTATTAAAGGGCTTTTTGGAATTGTGCCCATTGGGTTGACACGGACGTTGTAATGTGATACATTGTTTAGTCCGCAAACCAACCAGAGGAGGTGGCCATGGACAAGCCGAAAATTGGTTTTCACATCAGGCGCGAGGAGCAGTCGGATGACGACATGCTCCAGATGATCAGGCGAAGGGACGCGTTCGTCACACGAGTCACTTATGGAGGGGAAGACTCGGACCAAGCTTTCATGATGTGGATTGAGTCGGTCGACGGCTCGACGTACGGTGTTCTGGTTCCCGAGTTCAAGCCTGCTGGCTTCAAGCGCGGGAGGTACACCCTGACATTTGACGGCTTGCTCCACTGCGACGAGCTTCCGTCCGAGATGTTCGAGGTCGGCGCCGAGGCCTGATGTGCGGACTTCGCTGGCGGCTCCGTTCGGTCTACCACAGACTTGAACGGAGCCGCTGGCACAATTCCAAAAAGCCCTAATCAAAAAACAAAAATTATTTACCTTTTTCTCTTTCACGCAACCGCATACTCGGTGTTGTACGACAGTTCCGACGAGTAATCAGTTAAAAGTTCGTTTCAAAGACGTGCTTTTTTGTTTGCAAAACTTTCAACCTACCTCATTTACTAGTCGGAATTTCGTACAACTCGTTTTTATGCGAAATGTTTTCGTATAAGAAACAAAATTGTGTATATAAAACGAATTTATACTAATAACTCTTGAAATGATTATAACAAAGCGCGGATAGTATGCGCAAGGTTGTGGAAAATATGAAATTTTGTATTTATTGAAATGTATTTCGGCGGACAAAAAAGCGAGGACATAGCGCCTCGCTTTTTTTTTGAAATTATCGGGCGTATTCGATTACGCGGTTTTCTCTGATTACCGTCACTTTTATTTCTCCCGGATATTTCAATTCGGATTCGATTTCTTTGGCAATCTTTTCCGCCAGTTTTTGCGCCATCAGATCGGTTATTTTTGTCGGTTCTACGAATACGCGAACTTCTCGGCCGGCTTGCAGGGCGTAGGTTTTTTCCACGCCTTCTTGCCGTTTGGCGATTGTTTCCAGTTCTTCCAATCTTTGCAGATATCTTTCGTAAGTGTCTTTTCTCGCTCCCGGACGCGCTCCGGAAATGGCATCAGCCACTTTTACGATTACCGCTTCGAGAGTCGGCGGTTTGTCGTCGTGATGAGTGAGAATCGGCGCGATTATTTCTTCGGTTAGATTGAATTTTTTTGCAATGTCTCGTCCGATTTCCGGATGAGTGCCCTGGACTTCATGATCAACCGCTTTTCCGATGTCATGCAGGAATCCGGCTTTTCTCGCTACCGATACGTTGGCGCCCAATTCTTCAGCCAAGAGAGCGGAGAGATGCGCGACTTCGATGCTGTGTTGTAAAACGTTTTGTCCGTAGCTGGTTCTGTATTTCAAACGTCCGACGATTTGCACCAGCTTTTGATCCAGTCCGGCGACTCCGACTTCATAACAAGCGTTTTCTCCTGCTTTCTTGATTTTAATCGCGATTTCTTTTCTCGCTTCTTCCACCGCTTCTTCGATTCTGGCCGGATGAATGCGGCCGTCGAGAATCAATTTTTCAATCGCTCTCTTTGCCACATGTCTTCTGATCGGGCTGAATCCGGAAACGGTTATCGCCTGGGGCGTGTCATCAACAATGATTTCCACTCCGGTTAATTGTTCAATTGATCGAATGTTTCTGCCTTCTCGGCCGATGATTCTTCCTTTCATTTCATCTGATGGAAGATCAATTACGGTTGTGGTTGATTCAACGGCATGCGAAACAGAACATCGTTGAATCGCTTGAGCCAAGGTTTTCTTTGCCGCTTCCTCGACTTGAGTTGAATTTTCTTCTTCCAATTTTTTAATTCTGCTGACAAGCGTTTCTTCCATGTCTCGTTCCACATTGGACAAAAGCACTGTTTTCGCTTCATCCTTTGTCATTTGCGCAATTTTTTCCAATTTTTCCAGTTGGTTGGTTTTGATTTGCTGGATTTGAGCTTTTATCTCTTCCAGCTTGGTTGCTTTTTCTTGAAGTTGTGTTTGTTTTGATTCCAGTTCCAGTAATTTTTGATCAAATAATGATTCTCTTTTTTCCAGTCTTGATTGCTGGTTTTTAACATCATTTCGCCATTGTCTTTCTTCATTTTTCGCTTCATCAATGATGCGAAGCGCTTGATCTTTGGCTTTGAGTAAAATTTCCCGTTCTTTCACTTTTGCGTCATCCACCATTGTTTGCATTTTCGCTTCCAGGGAATCCGATTCTGACTGAGCTACTTTTTTTCTGATAAAATAACCGATTACAAGACCAATAATTATGGCCGAAACGGCAATTATTGGATACAACATAATATATTCATGCAATCAACTGCAGGAAGATTTTGGACGAAGAATTGGAAGTCTGCGCACTCGCCAATTTAGCCGACAAGCACAAGTCGTTTTCTTTTTTGACTAAAATTGGACATTTTTCTATATATTTCCGCCGGAGCGGAGAAGTAAAAAAGTAAGCGGGATCCTATTCCTTCCAAAAACTTTCAAAGCAACTGAATACAATTATTTATTAATTAAGGTGCTTGAATTGTAGCACGGCTTTCAAATGTTGGCAAGAGCTCCGTCAGTTGACATTTTGTTTTTTTGAGTGTACAAATTCTTAGCAGCGGCTCTCTGAAAAATGAAATCAGCGCGTCGAATACCCGGGCAGGAGGAATTGCAATGCTTTCAGAAAACACTATTGTGTTGATCGCCGTTCGGCAGAAAAAGGCAAAAATATACGAGCGGTTTGCGGTTCAATTTTTGCTTTCTGACAAACTCGAATTTCCGCAGGTTGATTACGCGCAGGCGGTTAGTTATTTGCAGAGAGACGGTTATGAACTAATTGTAAGCAATACGGTAATAAGGGAGTTCAATTCCAAGCATGTCATGAAGATGAGCGACAAGAATACCAGCGGCCACTTGGATTTGATTCAGCCATTCTCGATAAACATTTCAGTTCAAGTGGAGATTATTCTGGAAGTGTGGAATCGCAACGAGTAAAAAAAGGAGCCAGGCTCAACGCGCCGGCTCCTTTTAATTTTATTATTTGGTTTCTTCCGCTTCTGTATCTTCTGTTTTCGTTTCTTCTGTTTTCACTTTCGCCGGTTCTGTTTCTTTTGCGTTTTCAACTTTGACTGCCGTTTCTTCTTCTTTTTCTACAGTTTTTTCCGTTTTGTCCAATGATTTCAGGCTGAGTCCGAGTCGGTGTTCATGCGGTTCTATGGAAACGATTTTGAATTTCATCACAGTTCCCGGTTTCGCGATATTTTCAATGGAAGCGATCGGTTTGTTTGATAATTCTGAAATATGCGCCAAACCATGAATATCCTGATCCAGTTCTACAAACAATCCGAACGGAGTCGCTTTTAAAACCGTTCCATCCACAATGTCGCCGATTTTATATCTTTCGTGGACATTTTTCCAGGGATCTTCGTGCAATTTTTTGCTGGACAAGAATATTTTTGAACCATCAATTTTAATTATTTCCGCTTTTATGTCTTGGCTGACTTTGAACAGATCGGATGGATTGTCGATTCTTTGCCAAGCCAATTCGGAAATATGGATCAGTCCTTCCAGGTTTTCACCGAATTCGACGAATGTTCCGAAGTCTGTGACAGCTGTGATTTTTCCTTCCACAATGTCTCCGACTTTGTATTTTCCGAAAATTTCTTTTTGCTCTTCTTCCCAGGCCGCTTTTTCCGATACGATCAGTTTTTCATTTTCTTCATTGATATCGAGAATTTTTACGGGAAATGATTTTCCCACATAACTCTTCAATCGTTCCAAAATTTTATTCTTGTCTCCGCCTTGGATTCTCGGATAAAATTCAGGACTGAGCTGAGAAACCGGCAAAAAGCCCGGAACATGGTTGACTGTAATCAACAGGCCGCCCTTGTTCGCGTCCATGACCTTTGCCATGATTGTTTGGTTTGTTTCCTTGCTTTCCTGCAATACGCGCCAGGTTTTTTGGTGGCCGGCATAGCGGAAAGACAATTCCATCATTCCTTTTTCATTTTCCAGTTCAATTACCGTTGCTTCGACTTCGGCGCCCGGTTCGAGATTTGAGAATTCTTCGGATTCATTGTAAAGCTCTTTTCCTCGGACAATGCCGGTTATTACGCCGTCAATATCCAGCAGAACCTCTTTTTTCGAGCCGCTTATTACGAAACCGCGAACTATATCTCCTTCCTGAGGCAATTTTTTGAATGTGTGGTCTTCTTCGAGAAGCTTCCACATTTTCGATGTTTCCTCGGGTTTGATCGTACTTGTTTGTGCAGACATGTTAGTGTCTCCTTTCTAAAAATAAAGATATCTATATTCTATATGAATATTTTGATTTGTCAATAGATTGAGCCAATCCGAGGATTATTCAGAATGTCGGCTTTTTTTATCATTCAGGAAAAGCCGTTGAGATATTCTTGCAAACCGCGTTTACTTTTCTGTTTTTTTGTGTTAAAATTTTTCACAGATTGATTCTTAATAACGATTTACTTATGAATATAAGTTGGCTGGGGCATTCCTGCTTCAAGGTGGAAGACAAGATAAACGGTCAGAGTGTCACGATCATAACCGATCCTTATGGAGCGGAGCTGGGATTAAAAGTTCAAAAACAAAAAGCTGATCTTTTGACAGTCAGCCATTCTCATCCCGGACATAATAATACTGACAGCGTTTCCGGAATTGAAACTGACGGATATTTGTTGTTTGATCGACCGGGTGAATATGAAGCAAAAGGCGTTTTTATAAATGGAATCGGCTCGTATCATGACAAAAAGCAGGGCGGGGAGCGGGGAAAAAATATTATGTTTCGTCTTGATTTGAATGGCATTTCAATATTGCATGCCGGTGATTTGGGCGTCGTGCTGTCTGATTTTCAGGTGGAAAAAATCGGAGCGATTGATATTTTGATTTTGCCGGTCGGTGGCGGAACCACGATAAACGCGCGAGAAGCGGCTGACATTGTAAAGCAGATTGATCCGAGAATTATCATTCCAATGCATTATAAAATCGACGGTGTTGACGCGGAGCTCGACGGCGTGGAAAAATTCAAAAAGGAAATGGGCGGCCAAGCTGAAGAATTGAGCAAATTAAAAGTGTCAAAAAGAGATCTTCCCGAAGATGAAATTAAATTGATCATTTTGGCAAAAGCATAGATCGCAAATTTTTTTTGTTTATTATTTGAAAAAAATAAATATGGAGAATAAATCGCCGGATTCGCGATATTTGGTATTGTGGGTGTGCGTTGCAATTTGCGCGGCTGTGATTTTTGTCGGCTGGATTTTTTCGTTGAAATACAATTTCAATAAGATTAATGAGGAAATGCAAGGAAACGGACCTTCAACCACAGAATCAGCGATTGGCGAGATGCAGGAAATGTTTGACGGCGTGGACAAAATTATAAAACAAGGCGAAGCGACGATGAATCCTGACTTTTCGGCGCAAGTTGAAGCGGTTCAGCCGAAAGATGAAGCAGTGGAATCAACTCAATAAAAATTTTCATTTTAAAATATGCCAAAGAAAAAACAAAGAGAATCTTTTTCTCAGCACGAGGATCATGGAGTTGTCCATGATGTTTCGATTGTGAATGAAATGGAAAACAGCTATATCGATTATGCGATGAGCGTAATCGTTCAGCGCGCTCTGCCCGATGTGAGAGACGGATTAAAACCGGTTCATCGCAGAATTCTTTACGCCATGTGGAATGTGGGGCTCAGATCGACTGGGAAATTCCGAAAATCAGCCACTGTTGTCGGTGAAGTTCTCGGTAAATATCATCCGCATGGAGATACGGCCGTTTATGACAGCATGGCGCGTATGGCTCAGGATTTTTCCATGAGATATCAATTGATTCACGGCCAAGGAAACTTCGGTTCAATGGACGGAGACAGACCGGCGGCTATGCGTTATACTGAGGCGAAGTTGCGCGCGATCGCGGAAGAGCTTTTGTTTGATTTGGAAAAAGATACTGTAAATTTCATTCCAAACTATGACGGTTCTCACAAGGAGCCTCAGGTGTTGCCGGCAAAATTGCCGAATTTACTTTTGAACGGAACCGTGGGAATCGCGGTTGGCATGGCAACGAAAATTCCTCCGCACAATTTGCGGGAGCTTTGCGACGGAATCGCGCATTACATTGCCAATCCGGATTGCGCTGTTGAAGAATTGTGCGAAATAATTCCCGGACCTGATTTTCCGACCGGCGGAATTATTTATGACATAAAAGAAATCAGAAGCGCGTATTGTACTGGAAAAGGAAAAATAGTCATGCGCGGAAAGACGGAAATTGTCGAGGACAAAGCCGGACAGTTTAAAATAATAATTACCGAAGTTCCATATCAATTGAACAAAGCCAGTTTGCTGGAAAAGATCGCCGAGCTGGTGAAATTGAAAAGGCTGGAAGGAATTCGCGATGTGCGCGATGAATCTGACAAAGACGGCGTGCGCATTGTGATCGAATTGAAGCGCGACGCATTTCCGAAAAAAGTTTTGAATCGATTATTTAAATTAACTCAATTGCAGTCGAATTTTGATTTGAATATGCTGGCTCTGGTGGATGGAATACAGCCGAGAGTTTTGAATTTGAAGGATGTTTTGGAATATTTCGTGAAACATCGTTTGATCGTTGTCCGCCGCAGAACCGAATATGATTTGAGAAAAGCCGAGGAACGCGCTCATATTCTCGAAGGCTTGAAAAAAGCGATTGACAAGATTGACGCGATTATAAAATTGATCAGAGGTTCAAAAGATAAAGAAGCGGCGAAAAAAGGTTTGATCGAAAAATTCAAATTTACGGAAGTTCAAGCGACCGCGATTTTGGAAATGAGATTGCAGAATTTGGCCAATCTGGAACGATTGAAGATTGAGGATGAATTGAACGAAAAGAGAAAATTGATCAAAGAATTAAAAGAATTGCTTTCTTCGGAAAAAAATATTTTGGATGTTATAAAAGATGAATTGCTGGAAATCAAGGAAAAATACGGCGATGATCGAAGAACAAAAATTATAAAATCGCCTGTCGGTGAATTTTCTCAGGAAGATTTGGTTCCGAACGAGACGACCATTGTGGCTGTGACGCGCGACGGATATGTGAAGAGAATGCCGATCGATACTTTCAAATCTCAGCATCGCGGCGGAAAAGGCGTGATCGGACTGACGACAAAAGAAGAAGATGTTGTCGATCAGCTGTTCACCACAATGACGCACAATGATTTGCTGTTCTTCACTTCGCACGGACGAGTGTTTCAGCTGAAAGCTTATGAAATTCCGGAGAGCGCGCGCACTTCAAAGGGACAAGCGCTGGTGAATTTTCTGCAATTGGCGCCAAATGAAAAAGTATCAACCATTTTGCCGTTTGCCGACATGATTAATGTGAAATTTTTGATGATGGTGACGGGAAACGGAACAATAAAGAAAACTCCGATCGAAGATTTTTCAAATGTCAGACGATCCGGTTTGATTGCCATAACATTGGCTCCGGGCGATACTCTGGAATGGGTGAAGCCGACAACCGGCGAAAGTGAAATAAGTTTGATTTCAGTCAAAGGACAATCAATTCGATTCAAAGAAAAAGATGTTCGCGGAATGGGAAGAACCGCGACCGGCGTTCGAGGCATTCGTCTGAAAAAAGGAGACAATGTTGTGGGAATGGATGTTATAGATCCGAAAAATCAAAATAATTTGGAAGTTTTCGTTGTCATGGAAAACGGATTCGGCAAACGCACTTCTCTGAAAAGTTACAAAGTGCAAAATCGCGGCGGCGGCGGAGTTCGCACTGCCAAGGTTTCGAGCAAGACGGGAAATGTTGTCACCGGATTTGTGGTGGATTTGGAAAAAGAAAAGGAAAAAGATTTGATTATAATGTCAAAGAAAGGACAAGTGATCAGAATCCCATTCAGCAGTGTCAATGTTCTCGGCCGAGATACGCAAGGAGTTAGAATAATGCGATTCAAATTGGGAAATGATACGGTGGCGAATTGTTCGATGGTTGTTTGATTGTGGGGAATTGGTAATTAAGTAATTGGGGAACGACTAAATTTCTTAATCTTTCAACAATTCGTTGGTAATTAGGTAATTAAGTAATTGGGAAACGACTTAATCTCTCAACAACACTAACGCAAAATAAAAAAATCAGCTTCATCCAATCGGAGCTGATTTTTTTTTAATTAATCAATGCGCCAGCTGTTTTCCGTTTTCACGATTTGTCCGGGAATGCTGAATCCGGCGGCTTTCGCGTGTCCTCCTCCGCCGAATTTGCGCGCCAGTTCCGCCACATTGATTTCGTCTTTGGTTGTTCTCATACTGCATTTCACAATTCCGTTTTCTTGTCGAAGAACGATAATGATATCGGCGTCGTAAATAGAGGTGAGAAAATTCGCCATTCCTTCGAAAATTTCCGCTTTGCCGCATTCCGCTTCATCGGGAATAATGGCGGAAACGATCTTGTGTTTTTCATTGTATTGCAATTCGGACAAAACTTTTCCCCACAATTTCAATGATTCCGGACTGTGGCGGCACCAAGTATTTTGAATGATTTGCCGGATTTTCGCGCCTTCTTTCAATAAATCGGCGGCCGCGGCAACCGCTTGTTTTGTTGTGGCCGCATTGGAAAAGTATGTTGTGTCAGTCAGAATTCCGGCGAGCAATCCGGTGGTGATTTGTTTTGTCAGAGAGCTTTTGTTTTGTTTCAGAATGGAATAAATTATTTCCGCTGTGGCGGATGCCTGAGGATTAACCAGATTTACATTAGCGTAATTCGTATTTGTGGCGTGATGATCAATGTTGATTGTTTGAATTTTGTTTTTTTGTTCTGACAAAATTTCGGGAATTCCCGTTTGTTTCAGATCAGCGCAATCGAGAGTGACGATGAGATCGAACAATTGCAGGTTGATTGTTTTCGAACAAATGAAAGCGTTATTGATATTCAGAAAAAATAATGATTCCGGAATTTCATTGACGCAAAAAATCGTTGATTTTTTTTTCGCTTCACCTGTCAAATAAAAAAAGAGCGCGGCCGCGGATCCGAGAGTGTCTCCGTCGGGCGCTCTGTGACAAATCAATAAAATATTTTTACTTTGATTGATGGCTGAGAAAATTTTTTCTGTTTCATTCATATCCGAATATTAGGCGACAAGCGGGCGGGATTTTTATAATGAAGGTTTGTTTTAATTTATGTTTCCAGATTTTTGAAAATTTCATTTACTTCGTCGGCTTGTTCTTCCGTCTTGTCATTGAAAAATTTCAATTCCGGCGTGTATTTCATATTCAGTTTTTGGCCGAGAAAATTGCGCAGGAGTTTTCTTTTTGAAATGATGAATCGCATTCCGTCCGGCGCTTTTGCAAATGGAAAAATGCTCAGAAAAACTTTTGCGGTTTTGAGATCATTGGCGCATTGCACCCGGCTGATGGAAATAAACATATCCAGCGGAATTTCCAATTCGCGTTGAAATATTTCCGCCATTGTGCGCTGAATTTTTTCATTTAGTTGTAGCATTCGATCTGACATAGTGTTTTTAGCTTGTAGCTGATTAGCTTGTAGCTAATGAAAAGTTGTTGTTTATTCGCAAGATCTCAGTTAGCTAATAAAGTCGTAAGATTTCAGTTGGCTAATAAGCTACCGGCTAACATAACCCGTACGAGGAAACTTAATATTATTCAATTATAGCATCTTTGTCAATCATTGACTAAAATGGAAGTTGTGGTAAATTGAAGCAAAGATTTGAACATTGACAAGGAGGCAAACCATGGAAACTTGGATTATCGTTCTTTTAGCTCTCGGCGGGATTTTCAATTACGCGGCCGGGGAGACTGCGCGAGGTTTTATAAAAAAACCAGTAGACGATTCCTTCTGGATTGTTGTTTGTGCAGTACTCTCTCCCGCAGGTTCGATTTTTGCATTTGAGTATTTGGCAACTGACGATTGCAGTCCGGGAGATGAAGGAATGGTTCCCACTG
>Ga0180007_10005799_pt1 | contig 12303 bp, 12 predicted proteins | sample MM_PC_MetaG_FD_121122 | JGI IMG/M metagenome (GOLD analysis project Ga0180007, IMG submission 121122) | Groundwater microbial communities from the Aspo Hard Rock Laboratory (HRL) deep subsurface site, Sweden - MM_PC_MetaG | ecosystem: Environmental > Aquatic > Deep subsurface > Groundwater...
AAAACCCTGAAACTTTCTGACAATTCGAGTCAGTCAGCAAGCCTGCAGACCGACTGAAATTGATCGAGACAAACTGAGCAACCGCCAAGCCTATCGAGCTGGCCAGAATCGACCAGGTGAATTGAGGCAAATCGATAACAGCGCCGTGGTATCGAAGATCTCTGAAACTTCCAAGCGGTTTGAGCAATCGGCAAGGTTGCATTATTGGCTTAATCTTGCGGGGTATTACCCCGCAAGATTCGAACTCTGAGCAAACTTTTGCAAAAATATTAAACTCCCCATCTCGCCTTGTCGTTGCTCAGTTTGACCAGCGCCTGCAGGGTTGCTACCATTCCTGGGTCATCGCCGTATCTACTCATTAATTCTTCAAGCGCTGCTTTTACATCGCCACCCTGAATGATTGCTATTTTGTCGCCGCGCTGGCTGACTTCACCGACCAGGGAAAGCGCTGATTCCATTCTTTCAGCGCTGCGGGCGTTGGCTTCCTGCTGTTTTGCCTTCACGGCTTCCTCTGCGGCCTGTTCGGCCGATAACGCTTCAAGTTTAGCCGCATAGTAAGCAGTTTGGGAGTCCTCAAAGTCCTGTATTGCCTGGCTGCGCTCTTCATAGCTCTTTGTGGCGTTGTCGAAAATCTGCTCCTGGCGCTTCATGACTTCGTCGTAAGCGGCCATTTGCTTTTCTATGTATTCGAGATACTTTTCAGCATAGGCTGTTGAATCTGTGTATTTTAGTGCTTCAAGATCATACTTCGAGCTACCTGACTGCTTGACCATATCGATCAGATATGGTGAGATCTTGCGGTCTGCAAAGTCGTTTTGCAGCGCGGAATAAGCGTCATACTGTTGTCCGCTAGTGAGTTCGTCCATATTCGCTATAGCTGGCGCTTGTAAAAAGTCCTGCCAGCTGGTTGCTCCACTGAACATACCATCACCGCGCATCGAAACTCGCAGACCTGACGATGCGTTTCCCGGCATTTGAATCGAGTTTAACCAGGGCGCATATTTTGCGAAACCTTGCGCTGCTGCAGAGGTGCGGTCAGCCGTTGCTTGTCCGAGGCTTCGCGCCATTTCGATTGCTGCTATTTTAAGCTCATGCGCTGCCTCGGCCAAGTCGGCCGTGTCTTTCGTGCCGTCCGTCCAGTTCAGAACCGACTCGCCGCCGTATGCGCTCGCTGCTGCTTTCTGGTATATAGCAGTCTGTTCGATCAAGGCTTTATAATCCTGCCCCTGAGCTGTCATAACCTCGTAGCCCATCTCTACTGACCTGTTGTATTTTTCTGCCCGCTCAATGGCTTCGGTCAAGGTTTTCAGTGCTGCGCTGGCCCCCTGGTCGATCAGGTTGTAAGTTTTGGTTTTAGCACTCGACCAGCCATTTCCGCTGTTATCCCAGCTGTAGCCAGTCTGTGTTCCGTTGTAGCCATAGCGCCCGGCGGCCAAATCCTGTTTGTTGCCAAACGAAAGATAAGGTAACAGGCTTGTCTCTTGCGATTTGACCCACGCTGCACCCATCTGGCTTTTAAGATCTGCTGCCGCCTGTATTGTCTGTTCTTTGAATTTCTCTTTTCGAGTGCCAAAAATGCCGCCGGCGCCGGTTAGTTTGCCGATTGCAAAATTAGCGGCCATGTTGATGCCGAGATTGCCGAAGTTAATGCCGCCTGCCGCATTCATAATCGGGTTTGACTGCGCCAAAGATCGGCTTAAAACGCTGCTAAGGATGCTACCGAGAGTTTGCGCCAAGTTGGAAAAGTCTGCATTTGCAAAGCCGGCTTGCACTGCTTCAGCGATGGTTTTTGCGAGAGGTTCTTTGACGTCACCAAGCACGTCTTTTATGCTTCCACCTGCAGCGGTAAACAAGCCGCCTGTCGCAAAGTTCATCATGCCGGTTGCTGCATTCTCCGGGTTCAACCTGGCAAGTTCTGCCGACCAGTTGCGGCCAGCTCCGGAAAGTGTGCCAGCAATGTTGTTGTTGATTTCTTCGAGCTTTTTATCAAGTTTTCCGGCTTCATCCACCAGTTTTCCAGCTTCGGTTGTGCCGTCTTTGAGGGCAAACGAAAAGCCGCCTGCTGCCACCGTCATGGCGGTCAACAAAACTTGCGCCTCTTTTAAATTGTTTATGGTTTTAACACCAAAGCTTGTTGTAAACGCTTCTGCTGACTGCGCTATCAGCTTAGAGGCTTCTTCCTGTGCTTTGTTAAAGGCTTTTTGAGCGTCTGTGAGTTTGTCGGTTGCAATGGTTTCTTCGTCAGTTTCTTTAGTGCTCTTTTTTTTGGCCTCAGCTGCTTGTGCTTGCTTGATCGACTTCAGTCCGTCCGCTTTGGCCTTTTCAATATCCCTGGTCAGCTTTGCGATCTCGATATTCGCGTTGCCGATCTGATCAAACAGGGTCTTTCGAATCTCTTCTGTCGAGGCGTTTCTATTTCCTGCATAATTCTGACCAATCCGCTTCTGATCGTAGTCAGTGAAGCCCTGGAAGGACTGAGTTACCATTTTACCCAGAGCTTCTCGACGTGCTTCGGCCTCGGCGACCAGGGACCGCATTGACGCAATAACGCCAGCTTCGCCCTGTCTTTTATATGTTTCGCTTGTTCCGCTAATTCTAGCTTTGGCATCGAACAGTTCGTTGTATGCCTTTGTGGCATCAGAAACAGCCGTAATTATAGCCCCAATGCTCTCGACCGCTGGCCCAACAAAATAATCAGCCAGAATGCCGGTTTGATTATAAAGGTCACTACTGGCGGTGGTAAATCGTCGGTATGCGTCTGCAGATTCGTCCGTCTTGCCTTTGGCTGCCTTTAAAATTCTTGCGCCGTCTTCAATGACCATGCTCAAAAGAGCCTGCTTCTTTTGAGCGTCGGTCATTCCGGCGGTCATTTCCTTGAAGGCTGCAGGTATCTGAATGCCAAGATTGTCCAAAATCAGCGGTGACATTCTGCCAATGCCCGTAACAATGTCATCGAAAGCCTCTGTTGTTGATCTACCCATCAACTTTCCTCTTGCTGCTGCAACCTCTACAAGTTTTCCCATTCCTTCTGAGTTCTTGGCAACTCCCAGTTGCAAAGACTTAGACGCTAATTTCATTGCGTCGAACTCGCTTACCGTGCCTTTAGACGCTCGCTTGATAGCGTTAATCATTTCATCTCCGGATTGCCCCATAGATGCAGCGGAAACAGCAAAGTTTGTTCTCAACTCTTTGAACTCAGCGGCCTCTTTGGCCATATTGAAAGCCGTTTTAACGGCCGCGCCAAGGGCTGCAGCGGATAGGGCAGTTTTAACAAACGACGAGTCCATAATGCCAGCGCTGTCTTTTGTTTTCTTCCCGGCACTGTCGGCTTCGTTGCCTACGCCCTGCAAACTTTTTTGGACGCTGCGCAAAACTTGTTCGCTACGTCCAGCATCGGTTTCGATTATAATCTTAGTTCGTTGCTCTGACATTTGTTAACTTGCCCTCCTGAAATTATCGCTTTGAGGTTTAAAATTTAATTTATTGATATTGTTAAATATATGAAAAATCCATATCATTGTCTATATTATATGAATTTTTCCCACAAGGAATACTCTTAATGTTTAAAGATCGTCTTACCCGCATCTTGAAAGAAAAGAAGAAACTTGAAGGCATCACACAGGCCGAAATTGCAAAGAGACTTTGCACAACTCCTTCAAGCATATCTGATTGGAAAGCTGGCCGATCTGAACCAAGCATTGATACTGTTCATAAACTTGCCACAACTTTAAATGTTCCGGTATCGCTTCTTATTTATGATGCTCAGCCTGCTTTTGTCGAAGTAGATAAAGTTGTTAGCCTTAAGATCATCGAAACTATTGCAACCGGAAGGCCTTTTGAAGCCTCCAAATACTCAGATAATAAAATTCTTGTTCCAGAAAAGTTTGCTCAACCCGGTTTTTTTGCAATAAAAGTTGTATCTGATTCCATGTTTCCAAAGCTAATCCCCGGTGATACCGTTGTTGTTGCCCCATTCCCATTGTTAGAAAATGACAAAACAGTCATTGTTAGAGAAAAACTTTCAAATGAACTGCTTTTCTTCAGGCTGAAGCTTGAAGAAAAGATGATTTTGCTGATTCCAGAAAATACCGCTTATAAAACCATTGTCTTAACAGCTGCCTCTGATTTTAAAATCATCGGTACAGTCATGATGATGCAAAGACAACTTTGACCACGGAATCAATTTAAAGCTTTTGCAACATTCAACCCTGCAAGGTAAAACTTACTGGCTCTGGCTTACCCATCCGCGACAGCAAACCTGTTTTTCTTTCTTGTCGAAGGCTCAAGCCGCAAACCGTAACCTGTGAAGGTTTGCTGGTGAGCAGCCAGAGACCACCGGCCGCCACGAATCTAATTACCTGAGAAGTTTTGAGAGAGGGGTAAAAGTATCTGCTGCTTAGTATTCAAGAGATTTGATGAATCTGGTGTCAATGATGTTTGTCTGGTTGGTTTTGAGTCACGGCCCAGGCACGCAAGACAAAAACTTACCCGGCCATTACACGGCCGGTCTGTTTTTTGTCCAGCTTTGCCAAGGCCTCTTGTGAGTTGAAGCATACCAGGTAATCAAAGTTAAATTGAAGTTTGATTAGTGGCGGCCGGTGAACAGGTTTTGAGAGCTCAACAGATCTGCGCTCGAGCTCATCTTGTCACTTATTGTCATTCTTGTTTTCTGTTCGAAGATACCAGCCGCAAACCGGAACCTGTGGAGGTTTGCCGGTGAGCAGCCAGAGACCACCGGCCGCCACGAATCTAATTACCTGAGAAGTCTTGAGGGCGGTTTTGCTCCGGTCTGATTGCTGCTCAGTTTCAATGTGGTTCGAAAAGCTGGTGTCAATGATGTTTGGCTGGTTGGTTCTGAGTCACGGCCCAGGCACGCAAGACAAAAAACTATCCCGGCCATTTCACGGCCAGTCTGTTTTATTGTCCAGCTTTGCCAACGCCTCTTATGAGGTTGAAGCACACCAGGTAATCAAAGTAAAATTGAAGTTTGATTAGTGGCGGCCGGTAAACAGGTTTTGAGAGCTTGCCAGATCTGCGCTTTGTCGCCTCTTGTCACTTATTGTCATTCTTGTTTTGCAATACGAAAAAAGGCATCTGGCTAAGGCGTGGCAAAAATGGAACCGGACGAAAGGCCGGTTTGCTTTTTGCCCTGCCGTGCCTGGTGCCTTGACTCAAAATCTGTTCAGGGCTCAAAGCTTGAAAAACGAAGTGGCGGCCGGTAAAGGCTTCAGGTGATTTTATTTTTCCAGAGTGCCTTTATCTGTGTTTTTCAGAAAGTTTTCCATTGTCAGAACCGCATCATTTTGACTGTTGGGTATTTCATGCGCGTAAATATCGCCGGTTATTCTGGTATTTGCATGTCCAAGCCTTGCAGAGACTGAAGGTAGAGAGTTTTTATCTTTCAGCAAAATACTTGCGTGCGTATGCCTCAAATCGTGTGATCTTATCCCAGTAATATTTAATTCTCTGGCAATGCGTTTGAGATGATCTGTTAAACGCCTTGGATTGAACAACAGGCCACCGCTATACAATAACCCTTTCCGCTTGTTTTTTGGCACCTTTAACAGTTCTTCTATGACTGGCTCAGGTAGTTCTATTGTTCTATATGACTTGTCGGTTTTGGGCTCACAGAACTTCACACAACCAACCGAATCAATTACCTGTTGTTTAATTGTTACAGTTCTTTTCTCAAGATCAATAGATGACCAGTCAACGCCTAATGCCTCTCCACGCCTTACACCGGCAAACAGCATCAACAGACAAGGAAACTTGTATTCTGACTCAAGACACCTATCATAAAGCGAATTAAACTCTTGCTTTGATAGAATCCGGTGCTTTGCAGGCTCAATTTTAGGCATTTTAACGCCCTTCAGGGGATTCTTGACGAGTATTTCATCTTCAATAGCCTGCCTTAAAGCGGCATTGAGAATTGACCGATTAAGGTTTACGGTTCTGGCAGACCGTATTAAGCTCAGTTGTGAGAAAAATCCGGCAAATATCAAGGGCTTCAGATCTGCCATTCTGATACCGCCCAATTTTGGCTTTATGTGATTCTTGATCATCAGAAAGTAAAGTTTTTTGGTTGTCTCTGATTTCCCAATTGAATACTTTAAAAGCCAAGTATCAAGCCAGTTTGCAAGCGTAATGGCAGAGTTGTAACCAATGCCATTATTTTTACGATACTCTTCCAGCCGGGAAAACCCATCTTTGGCAGTTTTCCCGGCCGGAAAGTGTATTTTAACGGCTTTACCGTCAGCATCTTTTGAGCTTTGCCGGTAATAGTAACGGCCGTTTTTTTGATAAAAACAGCCATCACCGTTAGGCCTTCTGCTTGCCATTTTTCAGCCTTTTCGCTACTTTCGAAGGCTTTCGACAACATTCTTGCAGTCGTAAAAAATTCTATAGCCCTCTTCAAGGCCATCAGCAACGAAAAGCGGAACAATTGAAAGGCCATTTTTGAGCCAATATAGCCGCTGCAATTCTTCGACAAGTTCTTTGCCTGCATGGTCTATTAATGCGTCAAGCTCTTCGAGATCAGCAACAACAACTTTATGTTCTATAAATTCTCTGGCTTCTTCGATTATTAAGCTTGTCTCTGCTTCGCACTTGAATAAATCCCAACTTATGAAAAAGCCTTGAAGTAAACCGAATGTTTCGGCAAGACTTCTGAGAGAATCAATACTGAAAAGAATTTCTGAAGGTTTCTTCATAAATGATTTATAAATTGGCTTTGGGTCTCTGATATTTCCACTCAGTATGGAATCGTTCGCGGCTTTCAAAATCTGATCAACAGTTTCAGTTTTTAATGACATTTTTTATTCTCCTGTTTACACAATTTTTGTTATTGAAAGCCGTTGCAAGAGGGATTGACCAACAGACAACGGCCGGTTTTTAAAAGACAGGGGCTTGCGCCCCTGTTAACCCACTGGTAGAGTGGGGTTTAGAGCGTTGCAAGTGAACAGGTCAACAAATTGAGAAGTTTTCAATATTTGCTTGCCTATCATTTCTTAAGAGAACAGCCTTAAGGCCGCAATCAAGCCAGAATCTTAAGTCCAGACCGTTTTTCAGTGCTTCGGTATGGTCCTTCCCGTATCTGCGCAAAACCGGCCAAAGGTGAGAATTTCCAAGGGCGCTAAGCCATAGAAGCGCGGCATTTTGGCCAGCCCTATCGTTATCGAATGAAACTAGTATTTTTTTTGCATCAGTTAGAACCAGTGGCGCTGAGTCATCCAGATGGTTAGCTGTGCCACCAGTGGCGACTGATGAAATAAAATCGCCGCATTCCTGATGCAGCAAAATTGCATCAAGTTCTGATTCAACAATTATGAAAGCTTGTCGGTTCAGACCATAAAAGGCAAGAGCCACCGAACCGCCAGAAACAAAAACATACCTGGCATCAATATCACTTTGCACATCTGAGTCTGGCCGCCTGATCTTAACGCGCAAAAGTTCGCCTGAGAAAGAGTATGATGGAATCACCAAGCCGCGCGGTAACCATAGAGATTTTAACTGACCGTTGGGGTTTCTTATTTCCGGCAAATCCCAGCTTGACCGGGTATGGTATCTATTCATGGTATTCCAGCCAATTTTAAAGCGCTTAACTGTATCGATGCCTATCCCCCGGTCTTTTTTCAACCAGGCTAATTGTGCAGGGTTATTCAACAGCTGCTTGTGTGCAATTTTAATAAATGCTTCAGCTTTTTGCTGCCATTTTTGAGAAGGGTTCCCGATTTTCTTAATGCTCAGGTCATTCCGGCCTGTCAGCGTTTTGTTTTCTGTCGGCTTAGTCAGATCTGCTTTTTTCGATTCCAAGCCTGCGACTTTGCAGGCTTCGTAGTAATTCAAGCCATCTACCCGCCGAATAAGGTCAATTAAGTCGCCAGCTCTATTGCAGCCGCGGCAATAATAGCGGCTTCGATCTGGCCAGAAGGTAAAGCGATCTTTGCCGCCGCATACCGGGCAAGGGCTGCAAAATTCTTCAGCGTTTTTTTGCCTGGCAACAATGCCTTTTTGGTTAAGATATTCAATTATTTTCATAGTTTACTGAGCTTTTCAGCCCTCCTTTGTTTGTCCTGGTAAAGTTTTCTTTCTGCAAAATCCATCAATCAGCTGTTATGGCTTCAATATTCCTGTGCTTCTTGATCATCTTCAGGCTGTTGATACTTGAGCCAGTTGCAAATAGTTATCAGCCGGCCTTTATTGCTGCTTTCCTGTTGAATCATCTTTTTCGACTCAAACAGGGTTAAGACCCTTTGAACCTTACTAGCGCTTACATTCAGCTGTATTGCGATTGTTTCACGATTGGTTAATAATTGGCCAGACATGAGACTAATGCCATTGCCTTTAAACAAAACAGCGCGTTTCTTGTCCGTTGCACTCAACATTAGATACAACCAGATTGCAGTGTGTTCAGCGTCTTTCCACACAACAGGATTATGAAGAATGTTCCGATAAATTTTGACAAAACATAACGAAGAGGGGTCTTTGCCACCGCATACAGGACAAAGGCCGCAAAATTCTTCAGCGTTTTTTTGCCTGGAAACAGCGTCTTTTTTATTCAAATTTTCAATTAATGTCATTTTTTTTCCTTTATTGTAATTGTGGAGTCTTAAAGACTGGCAGAGTCATCAATTCTCTTGTGGTTCATGCGTGTTATCTGGCTGTTGATCCTTGAGCCAGTTGCAAATTGTTATCAACCGGCCCTCATTACGACTTTCCTGTTTAATCATCAACTCTGATTCAAATAAGATTAAAACCCTTCTAACCTTGTTATTGTTAATGCCATACTGCTTTGAAATACTGGCACAGCTGGTTATAAGCTGACCAGGCATGAGAATAATTCGCGCGCCTTTAAACGAAACAGAGCGTTCCTTGTGCGTTGCGCTCAGTAATAAAAATTGCCAGATAGCAGCATGGTCAGAATCTTTACAAGCAATAGGATTTTCCAGAGTGTGCCGATAAAGTTTGATATATCCAGATTGCATTCATAGCCCCTTTCTGATTTACAAATCATTTACAGGGGTTTTCAATAAATGCCCGGATATCTTCAACTCGCCAGAAAGTACAGCGTCCGTTTTTAATCGGTTTCGGGAACCTGCCAGATTTTACCCAGTTGTAAATTGTGGCGCGGCAAAGAGGAACGAATTCTAATATTTGATTAAGTCTGATCAGGCCAGTATCAGGGAGCTTTACTGTTGTTTCTATTCTCATAATGCTGCCACCTGATTGTCTGATTCTTGAGGTCGAGCACAAACAAGCTGAGCCAATTCTAAGCCGCTGTATTTTGCCTCTATTGCTTTCATTTGCAACTGCAATCCAATCAGGAGCCTTGAATAAGAATGTATTCTTTCATCATCAGCCACACTTTTCTTGGGAATGAACCGATCATTGATGAGGTTGGAGGCGATCAGGCCAACGGCATCAGCAACCGCCGAAAACTCAACAATACAACTTTCAAAATCAATAAGCGTTGCCTGGCTGTCTTTTCGTTCTGCTTCATTCCAAGGACAAAGAAAAACATCAAAAGCGCCTTGAAAACTGTCTACCGCCTTCAGTAGTTCGCTGATTTTTCCGGGCTGGTTTGGAGACTTGAAAAATACCAAGTTCATGCTGTCTTTTGCCTTTGCGTCATTATTGCTCATGCTTTGGCCTCTACTTTGCCGGCGTTCGCAATAAAAGCCTCGATATCTTCCTCATCCCAAACCAAAACACGCGGGCTCAGCCTTATTCCAGCAGGGGCCCGGCCAATCCTAACCCAGTGCAACCAAAGATTTTTACTGATGTTAAGCCGCTTTGAAATTTGTTTTGGTCTCAAAAACACCTTATTTTCTGGCATAAAAAAACACCTCAAAGTTTTTTGCAGGCATGGCAAGCTGAAAGCCGTGCCCGTTGCTTATTACTTGAAGGTGTGTTAACTTTTAACCTAGCTACAGGGTGTTAACACACCTAAAAAAATAAGCCCCGTTGGTTCTTTGAATCTTCGGGGCTTATTTCATTTCTAGCTGAACCGAAAAACCCAATAAAACCAACGAGACTTATTATACATTGTCCAATGATTTTAGTCAATCATTGGACAATCTTTTTTTCTTTTCCCTATCGCGCCTTTTACCAAAGGTGTTTGCACACCTATTAGTGCAAAACTCTTGGTTTTTACGTTTTCTTTCAAAGAATATGCCGCAATTCGGACAAAGCCCTACCTTTTCAAAACCAGGCCCTTTTATGAAATCACTTTTGGGGGGTAATTCATTGTCAGCAAATGCAGAAGCAAAAATGAAAACAGGCGGCATGACATAAAAACATTGCACAATACTATGAACAACCAACTGCTCAATGTATTCTACAGGAAGCCTTATTTGTGGCCCATTACCAGCAAAACACATTTTTTCATTCCATCTAATCCACAGGTCACCTGGTGTTAAAAAATCTTTTATTCTTTTCTCAACATCTTCAGTCGTTCTATCAGACATTTCCAGTTGAGAACCTATTAACCAAGGGTATTCAAAAGAAAAGGCAATTAACATCAACCGCCTTACAAAACTATAAAATTCATTAGCGCCCTCAAAATGTTTCTCGGTATCGGCAAACTCTTCTAAATCTGAGTTATTTTGCCAGATACGAAAAAAAACATTTTGCCTTTCAAGCTCGCTCTTACAATTAACAAATGGCAAGACGTTCTCAATAAACCATGTAAGTGCATCGCTACTATCTTTAAATCGAAACAACAAAAGTTCTCCAAGTTGATTTTATTTATTATCGGCTAAGTAAGAACCAGATGCAATCATTTGTAATTCGTCTGATGACACCTAATAATGATTGGTCATATTTCGCACGGAAGATCAGCCACCGACCAATTTAATGCAATTTGCCGCCTCAAAAAACAAAAAACGACGACGACGACGAAAAACAGCCAAGGGGAGCCACAGAAAAACCCCAGCAGGCCGCCTGCCCTGCTAGTGCTGCTAACCTGTTTTGCAATAACACAGCTTTTCCTTGCAAGGGGATGTTTGCTTTTTTCTTGTTTCCTCATTCTTAATACATTCTTGTGTGTTGTCACTGACCGATGAATTTAGCCAGTCATTTCATCAGTCGCTTTTTTTCTTCCATTGCCAATAAATCAACTATTAAGGAGCGTTTGCGAGTTTTTTTCATCAGTCATTTCATCAGTCTTTTCATCGGTCTTTTCATTAGTTGCCTATGAACAAAGGCTATACGGGCACAAATTTCAAAAAACCAAGAACTGAAGCGCATAGCAGCAATATTTGTAAATTTGCCAGATTTGCGCATCAAAACAAGGAATCTCCCGCTTTTCCCGGTCTTTCTAAACCGCCAATTCATGCCGATTTGCCACAGCATAAAACCCGCTAACCCCTGTTTTCATTAAGACGGACACGCAACACCATGTTTTTGTAACATAATCGAAGTTAATGTATATATTAACCGCATTAATGAGCACACAAGCAATCAGACTGATTAAGAGCCAACATCAAAACTATCAGTCTGGTCAGAATCGACCTGGTTGATTGAGAGGCAACCCGATCAGCGCCAAGGCTATCGAAAAACCCTGAAACTTTCTGACAATTCGAGTCAGTCAACAAGCCTGCAGACCGACTAAAATTGATCGAGACAAACTGAGCAAACGCCAAGCCTATCGAGCTGGCCAGAATCGACCAGGTGAATCGAGACAATCTGACAGCTGCGCCGTGGCATCGACAAGCGCGGCAATCTCTCAGGCGGTTTGTGACCAGCAGCAAAACTATCAGTCTGGCCTGAATCGACCAAGCGAGTTGAGGCGATCTGATCAACCGCGCCGGGTTGTCGAAGATCTCTGAATCTCTCATGGACATTGAGCCACCGGCAAGCCTGCCAGACCGGCCAGAATCGACCTGGTGAATCGAGAGGCAACCCGATCAGCGCCAAAGCTATCGAAAAACCCTGAAACTTTCTGACAATTCGAGTCAGTCAGCAAGCCTGCAGACCGACTGAAATTGATCGAGACAAACTGAGTAACCGGCAAGCCTACCAGACCGATCAGAATCAACCAGGTGAATCGAGATATCTGACAGCTGCGCCGTGGCATCGACAAGCGCGGCAATCTTTCAGGCGGTTTGTGACCAACAGCAAAACTATCAGTCTGGTCAGAATCGACCTGGTTGATTGAGAGGCAACCCGATCAGCGCCAAGGCTAACGAAAAACCCTGAAACTTTCTGACAATTCGAGTCAGTCAGCAAGCCTGCAGACCGACTGAAATTGATCGAGACAAACTGAGCAACCGCCAAGCCTATCGAGCTGGCCAGAATCGACCA